>OFEI01000035.1_pt1 | contig 37877 bp, 46 predicted proteins | sample 1521041 | NCBI WGS metagenome assembly OFEI01 (sample SAMN05335687, study PRJEB24111) | insect metagenome | biome: ENVO:00009004; isolation source: gut from larvae fed green and black olives | host: Bactrocera oleae | place: Israel | collected 2011-11
GCTACAACTTCCGCAAGCCATTATCGAACGCCGCGCTGAACTCCCTTATCGACAGGACCGTGGAGACTATAACTAAAGACGGCGAGAAAATTCAGGACTTCACGGTGCATGACCTGCGCCGGACGGCAAGCACGCTGCTGCATGAAGCTGACTATCCCTCAGACTGGATAGAGAAGGCACAGGCGCACGAGCAGAAAGGAGTCCGGGCGGTTTACAACAAAGCAGAGTATGCCCGGCAGCGCTCCTATATGTTGCAGCAGTGGGCAGATATGGTTGATGCCTGGATTAACGGGGAGCACACCGATCTGGTGCCGTTCTCCCCGTCGAAGTTTGAGAGGTGGATGGAAGGAAAGGATTAAGCTGCCTCCCGTCTTGCCAGGCGGGAATTTCCATACGCCATAAGAGTATCGCGATCTACCGTCGTAAACTCGCAATGCGTTCTCGGGTATGGTTTCCAGATAAGCAGTAAGGAACCTTTGTTGTTACCGCTTACTGGCTTACCTGTTACCGGATTGATGAACGCCAAACGCCCGGCGGTGATGAATCGCACCACGCTGGCGGTCTGGATTGCCTCCCAGAACCAGCCAACCGATGTGTCTGCCGGTACCAGCATAACCGTGCCGATTCGATTGGCGCTCTCGGCGGCGGCCTTCTTAACGAATGGCGTAATGTCGCTGTACGGCGGATTCATCCAGACGTAGCCTGGCACATTCAGGTAATCAGCCCATGGCGTTTCCAGTGTGTTCTGCGCGGCAGTGATGAACTTGCGGCACAGCGCGTTATGAAGCGCTGCGGCGGCATCCAACTGGAAGCAGAACTCGGCATCCAGTGCGAAGAAGATAGCTGGTGGGGTTCGCCATAAATCACGCTGATCAGCTGGCGTATTACTTCCGGTGCAATCTGTCATACCGCCACCTTCTTGCTGTTCATCAGCTCAACCAGGCGCTGAGCCTTTAATGGGTTTCTGATAACGTCGCCGCTTGGTGCTACCCATCCGCGGCGGATGATGGAATAGGGCAGGGTGACACTGCCCACGGTAATTCCGTCGTGCGGGTTAGTCATACACCACCCCGCGACATCCGATTCCGCTGTAATCAAGGTGCTGGGTGCGGTTTCCTTTGGTGATGCACTGTTGCCGGCGCACCGCAATACGGGCGCGCTCCACTTCACCAATAGCAGCATCCAGGCACTGAAGCCACAGGCGGGCCGCTATGCGGTAATGCCCGCGGCGCTCGCGCTCGATGGCTCGGCTTTCGATCTCCATCGCTTCCGGCGTTACTGCCACCACTCTTTCGACACGGCGCTGCGACACGTAATCTTCGTGGTAGCGCTCAATCTTCGTCTTTTTCATTTGATCCAGACCTCTCAACTGATTACCGCCGCCAGCCACATCAGGTAGGCGACTACGGCCAGATACAGGTACACATCTGACCATCTGCCGATATGCTTCTCATGCTGCTGCACTCACAGGGCGATACACGCGGCGGTCAACTGGCGGCTTTTTTCCGGTGAACGTCGCCGGGCTCGCCGCCTTACGTTTATCCAGCCAAGCTTCAACTTCGCTCTGGTCCCACGCGCAGCGGCGGTCGGTGATCCAGAAACGGGACGGGAATTCGCCAGCCTGTTCCAGGCGGTCAATCGTGCTCCATGACAGTGGCACCACCGCCAGGAGTTCCTTCTTACCAAATGCACCTTTCATAAATACCTCTCTTGGTTGCAGGTGTGGCACCGCGGTGCCACGGTGGTGTTATTCGAATTCAGGACGCATATCGTTAAGCGTCGTCATGAATCCCTGGTGGTATTCTTCACCGAGCTTTTCAGCCATGGCGTTGATCTCATCTTCGGCACGCTTAAACATCGCCTTGGCATCTGCTGCGGATGAATCCAGGCTGTTCAGAATTGCGCTAACGTATTCCCGTGCTTCTTCGCGTTCAGAGTCAGAAACCACCGTCAGGCTCTGCTGCTCATCATCAACTACTGAATACTCGCCGGTGATAACTGCTGCGTTATCCTGGCTCAGGCCAGCTTCCGCGCGTTCATCCATCACAACAGCTTTTTGCAGTTCGATAGAGACAGGCAGGTATTTGAACAGGCGGCGGATCACCGTCTTTTTTGCCATTTCGTCGAAGTGGTCAACCCACGGTCCGCTGCTGCCGGCTTTGCTCAGGGCACGTACTTTTTCAACGTCTGCCCGGCTCATCACTTCGAACTGGACGCCGCCATCTTTCAGGCGGGCCACTGCGTATACATGGGTCAGTTCGCCGCGGTCACCGGTTTCGCAAGGTGAGTGCTCGAGCGTTTCTTCCAGGCCGTATGAATAGCTGAATTTGTCGTTTACATGGACGGTGCGCGCTGAGATGCTCAGGATCTGCCCGGAGCGGCGCGCAAGGTCAATCATCCCGCGATAGCCGATGATCAGCTGAGCTTCTGTCGATACCGTTTCCCAGCGGCCATTAATTTTCTGGCGCTTGTCGAACGGAATCAGGTACGCGTGTCCCAGTGCGCCCCCCGGTTCCAGTCCGAGCTGAGCGCATTGCATAATTGCACCGAGGAAACTGGCCTGGTCACATGCTGCCAGTTTTGGAACTTTGCGGATCTCGGTAGTGGCGATGCGCGCCAGGCGGTCGGCTGTCATGTGCTTTGGAAGAGCCAGCGCCATCTGAGCCTTGATTCTTGGATCCGCGAGCAACCCGGCCAGCGTGCTAGGTTTCTCGTTATGCTTTGCAACCTGGTTTCCGGTTGCTGCTGCCTTAAGTGCAGTGGTAGACATTTTTTCTCCTTACTTCATTCTGAAAACGCGTGATGTCGTTGCTGTTTTGAATTTTTCGTACAGGTCCGGGTACTCAACCTGGAATAATTTCTGATCGAACCGGTTGCTTACCTGAGATTTCCATGTGCAAATCGGTTTCCCGTCGATCGTCAGGATTGAGTGCTCCTGCATGTACAGCTTCAGCTTCTCCTCCGATACGGCGATTTCTTCTTCCAGTGACTTGCAACGTGATTTCATGTCGCGGAGGTCGTTGAAGAGCGCCAGGGCTTTACCGTCTGCCTCAATGCTTGAGCCGGAATCCTTCTCAAACATCAGAGAAATATCGCTGACTGTTGTCGCCTCCGGTGGGTTCAGGTTTATCACCCGATCCCAGAAGGAAACTTCTTTCTCCAGGATGGCTTGAATGGTTTCCTCATCACGCTCAACGCGATAAATACGGAAATCATCACCGCCGATCAGGACACCGAATACGCATACCTGCTTTCCTGTTACCATCAGCCCATGCATGGCCTGCGCCGTGTAATGCACAGGGATCGCATCTGTCTGAACTTCTCCCCATTCCTTAGCTTTGAATGGGCTAATCGTTTTGATCTCGATGTTCTCGCCGGTAGCTGCTTCTGCATCGATCTCTGCTGCGATAAAGCCGTAATCACGATGGATATACCGGTTGCCGCGATGAATAATTTCAAGGCCTGTCTCTTCAGAAAGCAGGTCAATTACGTATGGCTCCATACGCTGGCCACGTGTGAAAACTTTTTGCTTTGAAGGATCTACTGGCTTGATGCGTGGCTGCACCTTATCCAGGTACACCTCAAGCGGAGTACGCCACGGGCTAATCCCGAGAATACCGGCGACATCACTGCCGCCGAGGTATTTGGTCCTGTCCATGCTGCCGACGTTATGCATCATGCCGCAGTCCTCGCCGTGTCCAGCTGGTCAGCCAGATCCCACTTCGCGATGATGCTGGTCATCGCGGCCTGGTATGCTGCGAGAGCCTCTTCGAATTCAGTGCTCATCATCAGCTCTTCCAGAATCTCGGTGCGGACACCCTTGCGACCAAACTCGTAAAACGGCGCCTGCAACTGGTGGTGCGGAATTGCGTCGATCAGCTCTACCTGTCGGTCGTAGTGCATCTGGCTCAGCTGGTAGTTGCTGTCGATGCTGGTCATGATTTTTTTCAGGTTATTAACCTGCTGGATGTTCACTTGCTCACCCCCATATCCATTTCAGTTTTGACTGCCATCTTGGTGACAAACGCCCAGTTGATGACCTCATGCAGAGTGCGGCACTTGGTGCTCATTAGCCCGCACGCCGTAACGCAGTACCAACCGTTGATGATTTTCCACTGCATAATTCGTTACCTCAGTGTTACCTTTTAAGTAATGATTATCCTTATACGGTTTAAAGTCAATAGGTATGATTATAAAAAATTACCCGAAAGGTAATAGTAAGGGCAATAAAAAAGCCGCTCGATGGCGGCTTAGTATCTGAAATGTATGGTTTTATTCTTGCGTTTTACCGTTCTGAACAATCACAAAATCGACGTAGCTCTCAATCTTGCTCTTCTCGCTCTCAGGTAACAATGCGTAGCGGGCCCGGTCGTAATGGATGGTCGACGGGTCCCGGGGATGGATGAGCAGTTCATAGCCCCGGTGCCCGAACGCGCTGGCGATCGCCTCCAGGGTGGAGATAGAAACGCTAACCTCATTGTTCAGCATGCGGTTGATTGTCGCCTGGGCAACGCCGGACGCTTTCGACAACTTACCCTGAGATGACAGGTCGCGGTTGTTCTGCATCCATGCTTCGAGATTATGTGCCGCCAGCTGTCCGGTATCGGAAGGGGTGATCTCCTCCTGCGGAATGGCAACAGCGGATAATGAGTGGTCGACGTCCAGCCAGTTCGAAGGCTTGTTAGCCGCCTTCTCAATCTTGCGCGCTACCGTGTCGCCGACAACCTTCTGCCCGCGGGCCCAGCGGTTCACCAGGTTTGCCTGAGTTCCCAGTTTTTCCGCCAGACGAGTCTGCACCCCGTTAAAGTCACAGTCGATGATATCGTTAATATTCTGCCTGCGGATATCCTGAATACTTTTCATGCTCTGGTGAATCGCCTCATATATGAATTAGTTAGTGGTTCAATTAAAAGCGAATTTACCACACAGGTAAATGTACCTCACGGGTAACAAACCTTGATTTTTATTACCTTCTCGGTGAATATTTGTTATCTGAAATTAATATCAGGCAATAGCTATGAGCGAGAACGAAAAATTCGACTTCAAAAAACACTGGTTGCAACTCACTCCTGATGAGCGAAATGCCTTTGCTGACGAGGCCGGAACGACCAGCAACTACATCCAGACGCATCTGACAGGTCGCCGAAAAATTCCCGGTAAGACATTGATGAATGGGCTGTTTAAAGCATGTAAACAGCGCGACTGGGTAAAAACAAAGCCGGAACTGGCTATCTTCTTCTACGAATAAAACCTATTTCAAACCCCCATCAGGCCGCCTTCTGGCGGTCTTTTCATATCTATTCAACTCCCCAAGGTAATAATGATCCGAATATGGTTGATATTTTTTCGGACATCGCACAAAATCATCGTAACCATAACCAGAATCTGAGGTGAAGTGTGGAGATTATCACTCGTATGTCCGCTGCGAAGGCTGGACTGAAGCGTTATTACTCCGGGAAGCAGTGTAAGCGAGGCCATGACAGTGAGCGCTGGGTTTACAACGGCCATTGTGTGGAATGCACCATGGAGTCAAACCGCAGGCGCCAGGCTGAGATTAAAAGGATTATGGATGAAGCTGCGAAAGGCAACGTGCCGGAGGTGATCTGATGGCGCGCATCCGCACAATTAAGCCTGAGTTCTGGACAGACGAGGATATGGCTGAGCTTTCAGAACCGGCATGCCTTTTAGCGATTGGCTTGCTGAATTATGCCGACGATGAAGGGTACTTCAACGCCAACCCGAAACTGATAAAAGCGGCTGTTTTTCCAATCCGTGAACCGTCCGTTCCTATTCCGGTACTGATACAGGAGCTTTCCAACTGTGGTTATTTGTCCATGTTTTCCACCTCAGATGGCAAGCAATTTGGGGCAATTACAAACTTCCTCAAACATCAGGTCGTAAACAAGCCAAAAGAAAGCAAAATCAGATGTTTACCTCTAATACCGTATGAGTACGGTACTGATACTGGACAAGTACCATTAGGAATGGATCAGGGATCAGGGAAAGTAAAACCCCTCTCTCTGCGCGCGAAGAAATTCAAATCCCTCCAGTTGTCATTCCAGGTATCGGAGAGCCAATCGGCAAATTTACCATGCATGAAAACTGGCAGCCGTCAGATGACTTTGTCATGCGCGCCAGAATGTGGGGCCATGCACTACCTGCTGACGGGTACAAGAAATCAGACCTGATTGAATTCATCACCTACTGGATGGCGGAAGGCAATGTTATGCAACACGTGCAGTGGGAGCAGAAGTTTGCCCGGCTGCTGATGAACAGGAAAAAAAGAGCGGCAGGAAAGCGCGGTGACAGCTCTGACGATGACGTACCACACTGGAACAGCCCTGAGGGCTGGAAGGATTTCTTATGAGTAACGTATTCGCAGCAATTCAGAATCGTGATGCTGGTGCTCTGGCTCGCATGATGGGCCCTGACAATCACCATGACCAGCAGGACAACGTCGTTAACATCAGCGCAGAGCGTCTCGTCGATGCCCTGTTCAAGCAGCTTAAGCAACTCTTCCCAGCGGCTAAGCAGACCAACCTGAAGACCGTGCAGCAGGAAACCGACGCGAAGCGCCAGTGGATCGCCGCATTTGCCGAAGGTGGGATCCGTACCCGCGAGCAGGTATCGGCAGGAATGCGCCATGCCCGAGCCAGTGAATCACCGTTCTGGCCGTCGCCAGGGCAGTTCATCAAGTGGTGCAAAGACAGCAAGATGGTGCTGGGCGTGAGCATCGAGGACGTAATGGGAGAGTTCCACCGTTACGCCAAAGAGAAAAGCCTTCAGCCTAGCGGGCCAGAGCGATTCCCGTGGCACCACCCGGTCATGTACTGGATTGTGTGCGATACACGCCGGGCGATGTATCAGCGTCAGCTGAGCGAGGTGGAAGTCGAGAAGCATGCGCGCAAACTGCTGGATGAATGGGCTGCAAAAGTGGCCGCCGGTCACCAGATTCCGGATCCGGTTCTGAGCATCCAGGCGAAGCAAGAGCCGATACAAACGCCAGCGGACACAGGGGGGAGTGCTTACCACCCTCCCGGCAAAAGCTTCGGATGCATGCCGAATGCCGCCATTCTGGGAGGACTGACACCGGCCCAGTGGCTGATGGAGGAATACCGGCGAGGGAAAGCGGCAGGACTCATCAGGTAGCACCAGCGCGGCAGCGCATTTTTTTACGCCAGCATAATTACCTTGCAGGTAATACAATATGCGCATAGCTATTGATTTTAATTCTAATGTGGATTTAAATTACCTGAGAGGTAAGCCATGATAGCAATTTTAGGGATTGACCCGGGATGCAGCGGGGCACTGGTTCTCGTCACGGAACAGGGCGGCTACATCGACCATCTGCCAATGCCAACCATCAAGGTCGGAACAAAGTCCAGGGTGAACGGCGCAGCGGTAGCTGCATGGGTTCGGCAGTACGGAATCACTCATGCGTACCTTGAGCAGGTCGGTGCAATGTCAGGGCAGGGAACGGCGAGCATGTTCACGTTCGGGCATGCAGCTGGCGTAGCGGAGGGGATCCTCCAGGGACTCAACATTCCGTACACGCTGGTAACGCCGCAGGCCTGGAAGAAGTCAGCCGGGCTTATCGGCAGCGACAAGGACGCAGCGCGCAGCCGGGCCATTCAGCTTTACCCGGAACTCAGGGCGCTGGATGCCAAAGCGAAAGGCCAGGCCATCGCGGATGCGCTGTTAATCGCAAGGTTCGGGATCGGCGTTAAATAACGATCCTTTTTGATATCAACGTAATCAATAACTTATACGGGTAAGCGGGGGTAAAGATGGAATGCAATGTGAGTGAACAGGTAAAGCGCGGACATGAGCAGGCCGCAGATCTGAAGGCATCATGCGGCGCCGTCGATGTGCGCACTGTGGCGCAATTGATTAGCGATCTGGCTACGCAGCTAGATGTGCAACTGGCTCGCAGTAATACGCTGGCTGCGGAGAATGCGGGGCTGAAAAATGCAATCACCGCAGTAAGCAAAACATTAGAAGAGTGTGAGATTAACGGTGACGAATTGAAATATGTCGTCGAGCCTTCCGAATTTGATGCGTTGACTGATTTGCTGGACGAAACACCAGCGACCGACGCTTTCCTGGCTGAAGTGCGGGCCAGCGCAATCCCTGAAGGTTACGTACTCGTGCCTCAACAAATCTTCCTTGACCCATCCGACATTGAGTCTATTTGCTCGCAATGTGGTGATGGCCATGAATCATGGTACGGCGATTTTACTGACGGGCTGCTGTGGGTTGGCAACATTCAACGTGACGACGGAAGTATTGTCCACGGCATGCATATCTCATCAGCCGATTACTCAGAGGAAGGTGGTGTGACAGTTTGCGAGTTCGCCGCCCAACTTCGCCAGGAGGCTGCCCAATGAGCAACATCGACAAACAGGTTGTGCAAGCAGTTGCAGATTTGAAAGCTGGTTACACCCTCGGTCACGCTGATGTTGAAATCATACAGCAGATGGCTCTTGACGCGGTGGCGCTGCTGGATGAGCTGGAAGCCACAGAGAAGAGGATTGCTGAGCTGGAGAGTGAGAATGCATACATCAGAAACCGTCACAAAGAACTGGACCTGTTAATCGGGAAAAACATTCTGGTAATGCAGGCCGCAATCATCGAATGGCAGGGAACTGGCGACGCCAAAAAGGGGCTGGCATGGATTTACAACACGCTGTTTGGTCCAGGTGAATTGCCGGACGAGGCGGAGAAAGATGCCCAAGCCTACTTTGACAGAAAATATGCTCCTCTCGACGAAGAACTCTTGAACCTTCACCGGTGGTTCTGGGAGCAGAGTGAGGCTGAGCGCGCCGCCGTAGCAGGTAAAGGAGAGTGATCATGGTTAAGTTGACCAAAAAAGAACAGGCATGGATCGATGAATTGCAAGAGGTGCTCGACCGTTGCCCATCACCGAAAAAAATCGGTTTTTACACCATCGGCAATCCAAATATTCACCTGTATGACCTGCGCAAATACAAAGAAGTTGAAAAGGCATTAGACATGGGCAAAGCGTCCGACTGGTCTCCGGCGTGCCGTGTAGCAGGGGCGCACATTGAAGGGACGATCGATTTCCCATCGCCCGTTGAAAGCACCGCAGGATGCGGACTAACCCATGAGCGAACTAACCAAAGAATGGCTCCAGCAGACAATCGCGGAGCTCGAAGAAGAGCGAGATGCGACTCCAGGCGCAGTAAACGAAGATGCGGCCAATGCTCTGGCGGCGATGAAGTTAGCGCTGGCATCGCTCGAAGCAAGGAGCCGCAAACTTTTTACCTGTAGCGCGTGTGGCTCCGAGGGTTTGGACGAGCCATTAGAGTCGAAGTGCCATTGCCATGAAGATGGCGCGCACTGGATTGAAAGTGTTGTTTACACCGCCCCGCCAGCTCCGTTTGTTCTTCCAGTCCAGCACTGGGAGGAATTGTGTCGTCAGAACCCCGACATGAGTATTGGTGATGCCATCATGCGAGCTGCTTGGTGGAACCACTGCGCCGCCATGCTTCAGGGTGCCGGTGGCAACTCTCCGGTGATTCCGGATGGCTGGGTGCTAGTGCCGGTTGAGCTTACCGGGGAAATGACCAATGCGATGACCGATGCGATTCTTGATGATCTTCATAACGTCGATGTGTGGCGCAGTGTACTCGCAGCAGCACCACAGCGGGAGGTGAAGTGATGGCTAATTCATTCTACATAGTGATATTGGCTCTGCTTTGTATGGGCGTGATTTACGGGTGGCTACCATGGTGAGCAAACTCAAACAGCGGCACCTGCGCCGCCTTAAAGCCGACGTGGCATGGTGGAAAGGCGAAGCCTCGGACCTGTACGCCAGAGTCATGGAGCAGGCCGACGAAATAGCCGAACTCCGCAGGCTGGTTATCCGCGTTCCGATGCCGGTGGTGGTCCCGGCGGATATCATCCAGGGAATTAACGTGAAGGGAGCATTTGCGATGGGGATCGAACGCTATGGTGATGCGATGCTGAAGTTGGCGAAAAAGGAGGATGGCAATGGCTAAGACAGCAGCAGAACGCAAAGCAGCGCAGCGCGCCCGCCAGGCTGAGGCAGGTGAACGCAAACTGGAGCTGGTGCTCGACGAGCAGGAAATGGAGATGCTGGTGCGGAACTGCGCCGGGCGCCGCCCTGGCCGTGAGCCATACGAGCTGAGCGAGTACATTGCTCTGCTGATCCGCCAGGATGATGCCCGAGTGCGCGGTCGCATTAAAGCTATCAGCGCCAACCAGTGCGGCAAGTGCGGCGACAGCCTGCCGGTGGATTCCTGCCCGTGCCAGGGAGATTCGCAGTGCTGGGTAACGCAGGGATGGCATGAAACGAAACTGGAGGTTATATGTCCGTAACGGATCTTCACAGCCTGCAATGCAGGATTAAAAAACAAGTCCAAAGTATTCACTCAAAAACAGCGCGAGTGGTGGCCACAAAGCGAGACCCATATCAGGTTGTCATTCTGCATCAAGCTTATTACCGCCTGAGAAACAAAGTGGCACCACGGGGTAAAGCATTCTGGCGATTAATGAGAATGGATTATTAACGTGACCTGTCACGGCGTATTGACTAAATCCTCACATGATTATACTGTTTAAATGTACAGTATTTTTATGTGAGGTTCCATTATGGGCTTTCCATCTCCGGCAAAAGACTACGCAGAATCCCGCCTTACCATCACCAGCATGTGCGGCTACGACGGCAACTGTCGAACCGTTGAGACGTCGGCTGGGTACGCAATCATCAACGTCGCAAATAAACCACATCCGGGTGACACCGTGCTTATTTCCTATTGCGGCCGCACGGAGTTCGCCATCGTGCAGGGGCGGGCGCTTATTGTTCCGGAGGGTGAGTCCATCGAAGGTGAAGAGCTGGACGACACTACAGTGCTGGGAGTCGTTACACATTTCCTCAACCGTGCCGGTAGCCAGGAAGACGATCCGATACCAGTCATGTAACATCTGCGCGGGCGTGATAGTATTACCTTCATAGTAATAAAATTACTAATGTGGTAATGATGCCCGCGACACCAAAAACCCACAAACGCAGATCAACGCAATATAAGCCTCTTACAGCGATGCAAGAGGCTTACTGCCAGTCCTACATTAAGACACCCGAAAACCAGTCTCAGGCGGCGATTGACGCAGGATTTTCGCCTAATACGGCAGCCGTCAAAGCCAGCGTGATGATGCGAGACGAAAGAATCCAGAAACGAATCGCTGAATTGATGGAGGAGCGCAACAAGCGAAACCGCGTCAGCGCTGATTACGTCCTCATGCGCCTGGTGGAGATCGACCAGATGGATGTGCTGGATATCCTGAACGACGACGGCAGCCTGAAACCGATCCGCGAGTGGCCGAAAATCTGGCGTACCACGCTCAGCGGGTTCGACCTGTCCTCAACCATCATGAACATGAACGAGGATTCGATAGAGACCATCCTCAAAAAAATCAAATGGCCGGACAAGGTGAAGAACCTCGAGCTGATTGGTAAGCACGTCGACGTCAACGCGTTCAAAGAGCGCCTGGAGGTTTCCGGCACTGTCACCATCGCCGAACGCATGGCAGCCGCGCGCCGCCGCGTCAAAGAGCAGGCTGGTGGTGAAGAATGACAGCCGCAGCCATGTCACCGGAAGAGCAGCTCGTCGAGGATATTGCTTCGTTCACGTATGACCCGCTGGGCTATGCGCTGTATGCGTTCCCGTGGGGCGAGGAAGGAACAGAGTTGGCACACGCCACCGGGCCGAGAAATTGGCAGGCTGACGCATTCCGCGAGATACGCGATCACCTACAGAACCCCGTGACGCGTCACCAGCCGCTGATGCTGGCCCGCGCATCCGGACACGGTATAGGCAAATCCGCTTTCATTTCGATGCTGATCAACTGGGGCATGTCCACCTGTGAGGACTGCAAGGTGGTGGTGACCGCCAACACCGACAACCAGCTGCGCACCAAGACCTGGCCAGAAATCATCAAATGGTCGAACCTGGCCATAACGAAAGAGTGGTTCACCTGCACCGCCACGGCGATGTACAGCAACGATCCTGGGCACGACAAACGCTGGCGCGCTGACGCAATCCCGTGGTCTGAGCACAACACAGAGGCGTTCGCCGGGCTGCACAACGAGCGCAAGCGCATCATCGTGGTATTCGACGAAGCCTCCAACATTGCAGATCTGGTGTGGGAGGTTGCCGAAGGTGCGCTGACGGACGAAGACACTGAAATCATCTGGGTGGCGTTCGGGAACCCGACGCGCAACACCGGGCGTTTCCGCGAATTTTTCCGTAAGTACAAACACCGCTGGAAGTGCGCGCAGATTGATTCACGCACCGTGGAAGGCACGAACAAACAGCAACTCCAGAAATGGGTGGACGACTACGGCGAGGACAGCGACTTCGTTAAAGTCCGTGTGCGGGGGATCTTCCCTGACGCGTCTGAACTCCAGTTTATCCCGACCGGGCTCACTGACGAGGCGATGAAGCGCGTAGTGACCGCCGGGCAGGTGGCGCACGCACCGGTGATTATCGGCGTCGACCCGGCATATTCCGGCGTGGATGACGCGGTGATATACCTGCGGCAGGGGCTGCACAGCAAAGTACTCTGGACCGGAAATAAGACCACCGACGATCTGATTATGGCGAAGCGCATCGCTGACTTTGAGGATCAGTACCAGGCTGACGCGGTGTTTATCGACTTTGGCTACGGTACCGGGCTGAAGTCCATCGGTGATGGCTGGGGCCGGACGTGGCAGCTAATTCCGTTTGGTGGAGGCTCGACCGATCCGCAGATGCTCAACAAGCGCGGCGAGATGTTCAACAGTTGCAAAACGTGGCTGAAGCTCGGCGGCGCGCTGGACGATCAGGAGACAGCTGATGACCTTTCGGCAGCAGAGTACAAAGTCAGGGTGGACGGCAAGATCGTCATTGAGCCGAAGGAAGATATCAAAGAGCGGTTAGGCCGCTCGCCGGGCAAGGGTGACGCGCTGCTACTGACTTTTTCTTTCCCGGTTACGAAGCGCCTGCGCATCCCTGGGCAGGAGAGTCAGCAGGGTAAGGCGGTCACAGAGTATGACCCGTGGAAATAACAAAGCCCGCGCATCGGCGGGCTGATTGTGACATGTCACGGCGTTATTAGCGTTTTCCCGCTTCAAGTATTGGCAGGTTTGCTTCGGTTGGAACATAAATAACCTGGCTCTTATTCTGTTGTAACCCGTCAATCCACAGATAGCGAAGGTATTCTTCGTTGTTGCGGAGGCTATCACCAATAATCTGGTTTGCCTTCGCTACTCCTTTGGCACGCTCAATTTCAGCGTCAGCTAACATGCGTGCAGATTCTTTTTTTGCGAGCGCTTCTTGTACAGCGATCTGCCTGTCTTACGTTGCTCGAGCCAAGGAAGCCTTCCCGGCAAGATTGCTGCTCCATACGTTGTAATATGGGCATCCTGCCATGCAAAGAGATATGAGAACTGTAAAGAAAAATACGACATGAAGAACGATCGTTCCCCATTTAATTTCGCGAGCATTATCGTCGTAATATCGACTCATGATTATCACCTTAAAAAAATGCCCGGACGAACCGGGCGAATGGAAGCAAGGGTCTACGGAGTGCCTTCCTTGGCGGGTGATGCAGGGTTTACAGCGCAACGTCATCGGAATGGCGCTCTGCTGTAAAAAGGGCGGTGGTCAGAAGTGGGAGCAACTGCCACCGCCAAAGCTACACGCATTGCCTGGTACTGCCGTATCACGGTCCTAAGGCGTGATTGGGTTGTGGTGGCCGGTGCGCCGGCGATAGCGTTTGTCGCGTGCTAATAGCAACTTTCACCACAACGGAAAGAGCACTCATGACTCGCATCATGTGGCGCAACCCCATGGCAGGGAGTCGAACCCTACAAATGCTCTTACCTGTTGTGTGCCTGTCTTTCCAGGCTGTCAGCAATTCGGTAACACGGCTTGCTTGCCGTGGCGTCTGGGCTGTTTAGACCCTTCAGCAATACGGGATATACCCGTTCAAGGTTATCGCCCACCCCCGCTAGGGTGTGGTGTTGTGTTTCCACAACATTGAGAGCACTGCTGCCGGCGTTCACAGTTTTCGGGCAGTCGACGACCTACACCCTAAGTACTCTCATCGTTATGGCCTCGTCTCTTCCGAGGTGTCACACCGTATCGCCACGATGGTGAATCGTCATGTCCGTGCATACCGAGAGTGACTTGCACATTCCGGCTACCTGCTCAGGGGAAGTTGTCAAGGACCCTGCCAGACCGCTACGACACATGTGCCATATGCCGTACTGCTCACACCTGGAAGCGCACTCACCAGTTTTGATTTAGCGACAAGACCTCACCGAACCGATATCAAAGTGCGCTTTCATGTTGTGTTACCTGAAGGGTAATAATTACAGTTAATTATGTCAATACACTACGTTAAATAATCCGTATATGGTTAAATTGGTAATAATTTAATCGTGTGTGAGGTTATCGCTATGTGTATCGGCAGCAAGCCATCAGTGCCAGCGGCACCAGAAGTTCAGGCCGCACCTCAGGAGCAGGACGCCGCTGTGGTCAGTGCGCGCGATGACGAAGAGCGCCGCCGCCGTGCTGCTGCCGGTCGTAACTCGACCATGCTCACCGGTGCCCAGGGCGACACTTCCGCCGCAAATACCAGCGGTAAAACGCTGCTCGGTCAGTAACGGAGCGCGCAGAGATGGCGGAAACCGAAAAAGAGCGGCTGCTGAAGCAGCTCGCACAGCTGAAGAATGAGCGCACATCGTTCGAGCCGCACTGGCGCGACCTGAGCGACTTTATCAATCCGCGCGGTTCCCGCTTCCTGACGTCTGACGTTAACCGTGACGATCGCCGCAACACCAAAATTGTTGACCCTACCGGTTCACTCGCTCAGCGCATTCTCGCCAGCGGCATGATGTCCGGCATCACCAGTCCTGCGCGCCCGTGGTTCAAGCTGGCAACGCCTGACCCTGACATGATGGATTACGGCCCGGTGAAGGTCTGGCTGGAAGTCGTGCAGCGCCGCATGAACGAAGTGTTCAACAAGTCGAACCTGTATCAGTCTCTGCCTGTCATGTACGCCAGCCTGGGCACTTTCGGCACTGCCGCCATGGCTGTGCTGGAAGATGACCAGGACGTGATTCGCACAATGCCATTCCCGATTGGCAGCTACTACCTGGCGAACAGCCCGCGAGGCAGCGTCGACACCTCATTCAGGCAGTTCTCCATGACCGTGCGCCAGCTCGTGCAAGAGTTTGGCCTGGACAATGTCAGCGCGTCCGTGAAGAGCCAGTGGGAAAGTGGATCGTATGAAAACTGGATCGAAGTAAACCACTGCATCACGCCAAACATCAACCGCGACAGCGGGAAGTTGGACAGCAAGAACAAGCCGTATCGCTCTGTCTATTTCGAGACTGGCGGCGACTCCGACAAGTTGCTGCGTGAATCTGGTTTCGATGAATTCCCGATTCTGGCACCGCGCTGTGGAAGTTAACGGCGAGGACGTATACGCGTCTTCCTGTCCAGGAATGCTGGCGCTCGGGCAGGTTAAGGCGCTTCAGGTTGAGCAGAAACGTAAAGCTCAGCTCATCGACAAAGCTACAAACCCGCCGATGGTTGCGCCAACTTCACTGAAGAATCAGCGCGTTTCTCTGCTGCCTGGTGACGTGACGTATCTCGACGTGCTGAGCGGCCAGGACGGTTTCAAACCTGCGTACCTGGTAAACCCGAATACCGCCGACCTGCTGGCTGACATTCAGGACACCCGCCAGACCATCAACAGCGCCTACTTTGTCGACCTCTTCATGATGCTGCAAAACATCAACACCCGCTCAATGCCGGTGGAGGCGGTGATCGAGATGAAGGAAGAGAAGCTGCTGATGCTCGGCCCGGTGCTGGAACGCCTGAACGACGAAGCGCTCAATCCGCTTATCGACCGCGTGTTCTCCATCATGGCGCGCAAGAACATGCTGCCGCCACCGCCAGACGTTATGCAGGGAATGCCGCTGCGCATCGAGTACATCTCCGTTATGGCGCAGGCGCAGAAATCTATCGGCCTCACCAGTCTGTCGCAGACCGTTGGCTTCATCGCTCAACTGGCTTCAGTCGGTAAAACGGAAGCGCTCGACAAGCTCGACGCGGATCAGGCTATCGACGCGTTCTCCGAAATGTCCGGCGTATCGCCAACAGTCATCGTTCCGCAGGAGCAGGTGCAGCAGATTCGAGAAGACCGCGCCAAACAGCAGCAGGCAGCTCAGGCTCTGGCAATGGGTCAGGCCGTAGCGCAGGGCGCTAAGACGCTCAGCGATACGCAAACCGCAGATCCAAGCGCGCTGACAGCAATCACTAACGCAGTTGGAGCGACGCAGCAATGACGTATATCGACGACGAAGAACGCAAATCCGAGCTGGAAGCTGAACAGCAGATCCTCGCTCAGCGCGATATCGAAGACATCCAGTTCGTCATGGGCAGCGAGCAGGGCCGCCGCGTTATCTGGTCACTGCTGGAGAAAGGAAAGGTATTCGCACCGTGCTTCGCCGGTGATTCGCATTTAACCGCATTCAATGAAGGGCAGCGCAACCTGGCTCTGGTTCTGTTTCAGCGCGTCATGGCGCACTGCCCTGATCAGTATCTGAAGATGGCCGCAGAGGCCGGTGAGGACAATGTATGACACAGGTACAAACCCAGCGCGTCGTGCGCTTTGATGGCGCAAATCAGGTGGTAGAGGTTCCGGATCCTGCCCCGGCAACAATTGGCGCCCCGACCGCTACAGATTACGGCGGCGTGAAGTTGGGGGCAGCCATTGCAGCACCGGCAGCAATGACAGCTACCGATGACACCAACTCTTCCGCATCAGACGTTGCCGGGCTTGTTACTGACCACAACGATCTGGTCGCCAAATACAACGCGCTGCTGACAGATACCGCTGCACTGCGCACCACTCTTTCCGCTGTTCTGGCGCAACTCAAAGCCAAAACGATCCCGGTTTAAGGAGATAACCAATGAACTTATTTGATCGTCTGCTGCATCGCCGTCTTTGCAATGAGCAGCCTGCTGATGGTGGCGCTGCGCCGGCATCGTCTGAGCCAGCTGCACCTGCTGCCGATGCTCCTGCACCTGATGCTGACCCGGCTAAACCACAAGGCGATAAGCCACATCCTGGCACTGAAGGTGATAAGCCTCAGGAAGACAAACCAGCTGATGGTGATAAGTCAGCAGATAAGTCGGAAGACGAAGAGCAGAAGCAGGAAGGTGCGCCGGAGAAATACGAATTTACCGCTGGCGAAGGCGTAGAGCTGGATGCCGAAGCGCTGAAGGACTTCGAGCCCGTTGCCCGTGAGCTGAACCTGACCAACGAGCAGGCGCAGAAGCTGGTGGACGCATATCCAAAAATTCTGGCCGGTGTGCAGCAGCGTCAGGCAGAAGCCTGGCAGAAGCAGACCGAAGGCTGGGCAGAGACCGTGAAGGCAGACAAGGAGATCGGCGGCGACAAACTGACCGCAAACCTCAGCGCTGCACAGCGTGCACTGGACCAGTTCGGCACGCCGGAACTGAAAGAATATCTGAACGCTACCGGGCTTGGTAACCATCCAGACCTTGTTAAAACGTTCGTGAAAATCGGTAAAGCCATGTCGGAAGACGGCATGGTCGATGGCAGTAATCAAGGCCAGCGTAGTGCGGCCGAAGTGCTTTATGGCTAATAAGAGAGGATATAACCATGGCTGTTAAAGGCGTAAATGCGCTGACGCTGGCTGACTGGGCTAAGCGTACTGATCCAAACGGAAAGGTCGATAAGATTGTCGAACTTCTTTCCCAGACCAACGAAATCCTGACGGATATGATGTTCGTAGAGGGTAACCTTCCAACTGGTCACCGTACCACCGTTCGCTCGGGGCTCCCGCAGCCTACCTGGCGTTTGCTGAACTACGGTGTGCAACCGACAAAATCAACTACCGTACAGGTCACTGACACTGTCGGCATGCTGGAGGCTTATGCGGAAGTAGATAAGTCACTGGCAGATCTTAACGGTAACACTGCTGAATTCCGCCTGTCTGAAGATCGTGCATTCCTCGAAGGCATGAACCAGCAGATGGCTCAGACCCTGTTCTACGGCGACACCAGTGTGAATCCGCAGCAGTTCATGGGCCTGTCATCCCGCTACTCCACCAAATCCGCAGGCAACGGCCAGAACATTATTGATGCTGGCGGCACCGGCACAGATAACACCTCTATCTGGCTGGTGGTCTGGGGTGAAAATACTGTGCACGGCATCTTCCCTAAAGGGCAGAAGGCTGGTTTGCAGACTCAGAACCTCGGCGAGCAGACTCTTACCGATGCCAATGGTGGCAAATACCAGGGTTACCGCACCCATTATAAGTGGGATAACGGCCTGGCTCTCCGTGACTGGCGCTACGTTGTGCGCATCGCCAACATCGATGTGAGCGATCTGTCAGTGCCTGGTTCAGCTGCAAATATCGTCAGCCTGATGGTTAAAGCGCTGCACCGCGTCCCTAACCTGAAAATGGGCCGCGCGGTGTTCTACATGAACCGTACCGTTGCCCAGGTGCTGGATCTGCAATCTCTGGATAAAGCATCTCTGGCTCTGTCCGTAAAAGAGACTGAAGGCGAATTCTGGACCACGTTCCGTGGCATCCCAATCCGTGAAACCGATGCGATTCTGGAAACAGAAGCGCGCGTTGTTTAACGCCTGTCATTAACTGATGGGCCTTAACCGGCCCATAAATGGAGAAAGAAAATGATCCTCGACAAACTGTTGATGTTCTCCGAGAAGCAGGCGGTTACAGCTTCCGCTGCTTCTACGGACGTAATTGACCTCGGACCTATCGATGGCACCCGCCGCGATATCGGCGTTGGTTATCCGCTGGAGTTCTGGGCAACCGTTGACACCACTGCAACCGCTGCTGGTGCCGCGACCCTCAACGTTCAGTTGCAGACCAGCCCGGACAACTCCACCTGGACCACTATCTACGACAGCGATGCTCTGGCGCTGTCTGCCCTGACAGTTGGTAAACGATTGTTTTCTAACAAGGTTCCGGCGGGCGTCCAGCGCTATCTCCGCGTCAACTATTCAGTCGGCACCGGTCCGCTGACGGCTGGTGCGTTCACCTCGGGCATTAATTTGGATGTTGACAACAACACTCCTTATTACCCGATCCGTTCTAAAGTGACTGGCTAAGGTGATGGCAATGGAAAAAGCAAAATACCGCGTCCTGCGCTTATCCCATATTCATAACAACCTCTGGCCTGAAGGCTCAGAGATTGAATATGACGGTGAACCAGGATCGGCTCTGGAGCCGATCAACGCAGCGGCGAAGGCGGCTAAGAAAAAGGCAGACCAGAAGCGCGGAATCGTGCCTGTTGATTCTCAGTCTGAACCAGAGGCTGAAGATGATGGCCAGGAAGATACCGGCGGTAACGATGCCAATACCTTCAGTGAAGATGAAGCCGCGCTACGCCAGCAGTACGAAGAACTTTTCAACAAGAAACCTGGCAACATGAATGTTGAAACGATCAAAGAGCGTATCGCGGAAGAACGGCAAAAACTGGGCGTCTAAGCCTCGCTAATCCAAAAGGGGGCTTCGGCCCCTTTCTTGCAGGAGTCCACTATGGAACTGGTAAACCTCAAAACTGGCACCGATACCTATCAGGATGAGGATGGTAAAACCCAGACTCGCGATGATTATCCATGGGGCCTTTTCATTGAGCTGAACAACGAGACGCTCGCCAAGCTCAAGGCAACGCCACAATCCGCAGGTACTGAAGTGATGATCACCGCGAAAGCCATAATTCGTTCCACCTCTACCCGAGAAACGGAAGATGGCATGCAGCATAACGCCAGCTTGCAGATTACTGACATGGCACTCAGCCCGGTATCTGGTGAACAGCCCAAAACTGCCGCCCAAACTCTCTACGGCGGGGAGGATGATTAATGGCCTCCGTTATCGAGATCTGCAACCGCGCGCTGAGCAATATCGGGAACAGCCGCAGCATTAACAGCCTGACCGAGGCCAGCAAAGAAGCCGGGCAGTGCTCCCTGCATTTCGATTCCTGCCGCGATGCTGCGCTGGCGGACTTCGACTGGAACTTTGCCACCAAACGCCTGGCGCTGGCCGATACCAACAATCCGCCGCCGGACTGGGCTTATTCCTACCAGTATCCGACTGACTGCCTGCGCATCACCGAAATTATGGTGCCCGGTATCCGTAATCCGACGGCTGCCATGCGCATTAACTATGAAGTTGGGGCTGATGCCGACGGCACCGGAAAGCTGATCTACACCGATCAGCCTCAGGCATGGCTGAAGTACATCGCGCGAGTCACCGACGTGAACATGTTCGATGCAATCTTCATGGAGGCGCTGTCATGGCGTCTGGCCGCCGCTATCAATATGCCACTTACCGGAAGCGCAGATCTCGGTAACAACGCACTGACTATGTACCGCAGCGTCATCCTGAGCGCTGGCTCGCACAGCCAGAACGAATCCCAGGAGCCGCAGCCTCCAGTTGATGAGTTCACCGCAGCGAGGTTGTCATAATGGCTTTCAGTTGGATCCAGCCGAGTTTTGCCGGCGGTGAAATTGGCCCGTCGCTGTACGGGCGCATCGATATGTCAAAGTATCAGGTGGCGCTGCGCAAGTGCGATAACTTCATTGTGCGGCAGTATGGCGGGGTGGAGAATCGCCCTGGAACGCGCTTCGTCGGCGAAGCCAAATATCCGGCGCGAAAATGCCGCCTTATCCCTTTCCAGTTCTCGACCGTCCAGACTTATGCGCTGGAGTTCGGGCACAACTATATGCGCGTTATCAAAGACGGTGCGTATGTGCTGAACAGCAGCAATGTGATCTACGAACTGGCTATGCCGTATGCAGAGGCCGACCTGTTCCGCATTAAATTCACGCAGAGCGCCGACGTGCTTACGCTGGTTCACTCGGCCTACCCGCCGAAGGAGCTGCGCCGTTACGCGCACGACAACTGGCAGATCGTCGATGTCACCACAAAAAACGGACCGTTCGAAGATATCAACGTTGACGAGTCAGTGAAGGTATACGCCAGCGCCAGCACCGGGACTATTACGCTGACGGCAAGTTCCGCCATATTCGGATCTGAGCAGGTAGGGAAACTCTTTTATCTCGAACAGCCGGCGGTTGATTCCGTTCCCGTATGGGAGACCAGCAAGACCACCGCTATCAATGATGTGCGCCGCGCCTACAGCAACTACTACCGTGCCAATACTTCCGGTAAGACCGGTACCCTGCGACCATCTCACACCGAAGGCATGTCATGGGATGGGTGGGGCGGCACAGGTGATGATGATACCGGCATCCAGTGGGAGTACCTGCACAGCGGTTTCGGCATCGCACGCATTACAGCCGTAGCCAGCGACGGCCTGACAGCCACTGCTACGGTGGTGAGCTATATCCCGTCGCAGGTTGTCGGATCTGCGAATGGCAGCTACAAGTGGGCACGGTATGCATGGAACAGCGTCAACGGCTACCCGAGCACGGTTGTTTACTATCAGCAACGCCTGTATTTCGCCGCGTCCACCGCGTACCCACAAACGATATGGGCGAGCCGGACCGGCGACTATAAGGACTTCGGCAAGAATAACCCTATTCAGGATGACGATCGCATCATATACACCTACGCCGGGCGACAGGTGAATGAGATCCGCCACCTTATCGACGTCGGAAACCTGGTCGCGCTGACGTCTGGCGGGGAATATACGATATCCGGAGACCAGAATAAGGTCCTTACGCCGTCGGCGTTCTCGTTCAGCTCGCAGGGAAACAACGGCTCCAGCAATGTGCCGCCGATCGCGGTGGCAAACATCGCACTGTTCATCCAGGAGAAGGGGAGTGTGGTGCGTGATCTGGCCTACTCCTTCGACGTCGACGGGTACCAGGGTACGGACCTGACCATACTGGCAAACCACCTTTTCCAGAAGCGCAGCATTGTCGACTGGTCATTCTGCATCGTGCCGTACAGCAGCGCGTTCTGCATCCGCGACGACGGAAAACTGCTGGTGCTGACCTATCTGCGCGATCAGCAGGTATTCGCCTGGGCACCGCAGTCCAGCACCGGAAAGTACGAAAGCACCTGCTCCATCAGCGAAGGCAGCGAGGACGCTGTTTACTTCGTGGTTAACCGCACCATCAACGGCCAGACGAAACGTTACATAGAGCGCCTGTCCAGCCGTCTGTTTACCAGTGATGAAGATGCATTCTTTGTCGATTGCGGTCTGAGCTATGACGGACGCAATACATCATCACGCACCATGACCATCAGCGGCGGCAGTGGTGAATGGAGCTATCAGGTTGACTACCCGGTGACGATAAGTGGCGGAGCGTATTTCGTGGGCACTGATGTTGGCGCTCAGATCCAGTTCCCGTACTCAGAAACGGATCCTGATACCGGCGAAGTGGTGGCGAAAGAATTGCGTGGCGACATTATCTCCGTAACGAGTAATACCGCCGTGGTTGTGCGCTTCAACCGTAACGTTCCCGCGGTACTGCGCACTGCGGCCACAACTAACTGGCAGATGGCCCGCCAGACTTTCAGCGGCTTGGCGCACCTAGAAGGACAGACAGTAAACATCCTCTCAGACGCCAGCGTTGAGCCACAGAAAACCGTAACTGGTGGTGCTGTCACGCTCGAATCTCCGGGCGCGGTAGTGCATATCGGACTGCCGATCACCGCTGAATTCGAAACGCTGGACATCAACATCAACGGGCAGGAAACACTGCTGGATAAAAAGCAGGTGATCTCCACTGTCACGATGGTGGTCAACGCCAGCCGCGGCATCTGGGCAACCACACCAGGTGGTGAGTGGTACGAGTATCCGCAGCGGGAATTCGAGTTCTACGACGATCCGGATGATGACGCTACCGGGAAGGTGGAAGTGAAGCTCGACAGCAACTGGGATAAGAACGGACGCGTTAAGGTGCGCCAGCTCGACCCACTGCCGCTTTCTGTTCTGGCGGTCCTGCCGCGCATGACGGTCGGGGGATTCTGATGATTAAAGCTCAGATCGTACCGGCCACCGCAGCGCATATTGAAGCCATGCTGCCACATGTCCGCCAGGCTGACGTTGATGAATTTATGGCGACAAACGGATGGAGCCCGCGCCGCGTTCTGGAAACCGGTCTGCGCACGTCAACTTTCGCCTGCGCCGGGCTTATCAACGGGGAAGTGGTGACCATCTTCGGCGTGGCCCCGGCATCAATGATCGGCGGCAACGGTATCCCGTGGCTGGTGGGCACCGATGCGCTGGAGATATACCAGCGCACTTTCCTGCGCCGCTGCGGGAAAGTGGTCAATGCAATGCTGGCTGTTTACCCGTATCTTGAAAACTATGTTGATGCCCGCAACCACACAGCGCGTATCTGGCTGCACTGGCTGGGATTCACCATTGAAGAACCACAGCCGTACGGCGCTCACGGTCTTCTGTTTCATCGCTTCCACATGGAGAGAAAATAATGTGCGAACCCACCACAATTTTAGCCGGTGCGACGCTCGCGGCAGGCGCATTGTCAGCTTACAACCAGTATGAGACAGGCAAATATTCTGCTGCTGTTGCTGAGCAGAATGCGGATGTGGCAGAGGCACAGGCGCAGGACTCGATTAACCGTGGCAATGCCCAGGCCGAGGAAGTGCGCCGCCGTAATCGTCAGGCTGCCGGGACACAGGCGGCGACAATGGGTGCTACCGGCGCTGACCTCTCAACCGGTAACGCTCTGGATATCTTCGGAGATACTGCTCAGTTCGGCACGCTGGATGCTCTGACGACCGTTAACAACGCCCAGCGCGAGGCTTACGGCTATCAGGTGCAGTCCGCCAACTATGACGCCCAGGCGGTATCCGCGCGTAAGCAGGGAAATATGGGGGCGATGACAACGCTGCTCACAACGCCGCTACAGGCTTACGGAGCCTATCAAATGGCTGGCGGGACGTGGTCGCCATTCTCCCAGAAGGCAGCACCTATCAGCGCAGCCGTCGGCACGCCAACCGGTCGATAAGGAGATATCGAAATGCCAACAGTACCAACAGTCAGCGGGCGCCAGGTTGAAAGCCGCGGATTCCAGTCTCCGGGTTTTCAGGCGTTCGAACAGCCGAATGTCGGCGACGTCATTTCTCAGGTCGCGCCAAAGGCGATCGACATGTTCGCGCAGGCCAAGCAGCGGGCAGATGTCGCCCAGGCGCAGGATGCATCGCTGCAACTGAGTCAGGTATCGAGTGATCTGCTGACGAACCCCGATACCGGTCTGCTGAATCTTCAGGGGAAAAACGCGCTCGGCAAGGGGCAGGAGTATACTCAGCAGTTTGATTCTCAGGCAGAGCAGATCGCCATGACCCTGCCTGAAGGGGCCCGTGCCGGTTTCATGCAGCAGGTGCAACAGCAGCGTATCCAGTTCACGACGCAGGCCGGGCGCCACGAAATCAACCAGCTTAACGCCTATGAAGAAGGGCAGTTCCAGGCGACGCTGGCGAACAACGGGAAACTGGCAGCATCTGCTTACGGCGATAACGCCAACTACGTGCTGTACAACCAGCAGACCTTTCAACAGATCGAAACCTATGGCGCCGCGCATGGCTGGAGCGCCGAGCAGATTCAGGCGAAAAAGACCGAATTTAAAGAGAAGGTCGCTGATACGGCTCTCTCTCAGTGGTCGGCTAACAACTCTATCGAGTTTATCCAGAGCAATGGCGAGTTGAGCGACACGGCTGTTGGATCACGCCGTGCGGTATCTGAAGGTGGTTCAGGCAATAGCGCTCGCGGCATTCGCAATAACAACCCAGGAAACCTCGAATACAGCAAAACTAATCCATGGGTTGGTCAGACCGGTGATGATGGGCGATTTGCTAAATTCGAAACTCCGGAGCATGGCATTCGCGCGCTGGGCCGCAACCTGCTGTCTTACCAGCGCCAGGGTATCGATACCGTCAGTGACATTATCAACCGCTGGGCACCGCCGTCTGACAATAACAACACCGATGCTTACATTCAGGCAGTATGTGCTCAGCTCGGCGTAACTGCGGATCAGCAGCTTGACGCATCAAACCCTGACACGCTGAAGGCCCTGTGTGCTGCAATCATCCAGCATGAGAACGGTAGCCAGCCATACAGCGACCAGCAGCTCGCCACCGGTGTCAGTGCAGCTATTGGCCTGTCACAACTTCCGACCAGCACCAAGCGATATACCGGCAATGCTGCATTCGACGCTGCATCTCCTGAAGCGCAGGCAACCTTCCTCCGTCAGGCTGACCAAATTCGCAAGCAGCAGCAGGCGGAGTATCGCACCAGTATCGACAGTCGGGTTCGCGATGCCAGCGCGGCATACATGCGCGGTGTTGATTTCCCTGATGCACCAACGCAGACCGACTTCCTGGCGGCCTATGGGGTGCGGGAAGGTAATCTCCGCTATACCGAGTTTCGGAATACGCAGATCGCCGGGCAGTACATTGGCTCATTCCGCAACATGCCGACGAGCAGCATCACAGCCTACGTCAATCAACTGAAGCCAGGAACTGAAGAAACAGGCGAGGGATATGCATCCCGCGCTGAATTATTCGATCAGGTATCGGCGGCGGCCTCAAAGGTGATAAGCCAGCGGCAGAATAATCCGTTCAATGCTGCGGTGGAGATTGGAGCCTATAAGCCGATCGCCAGCAACAACCCTAACGACATCACAGCTGAGGTGGCTAACCGTTTCTCTTCACAGGAAAGCCTGCGCGCGCTGGGCATCAATGCGCCTATCCTGTCCAGTGAGGAGGCTGCGGCTCTGTCCGAACAGGTGCGCGGTACCAAAGACGTAAACCAGACAATCAGCCTGTTACAGAGCATGGGTGAGACGTTGTCCGCTCCGGCAATGCGGCAGGTAGCATCTGCCATTGCGCCGAACAATGCCGCCACCGCCTATTCTGCGCTGCTGCTGGGCACGCCGGATAACCAGTACGACAATACCAAGCCGTCTATCGCCTACAGTCAGTTCATCGGCTACAAGCCGACCATGAACAAGTACGACGTATCGAAGGTGATTCTGGCCGGTGACCAGTTACTGAACCCGACGAAGGCAATGAAAGATGCTGGCATTACTCCGGTCCAGTTGCCGAGCGAGGATAAGCTTAAACGAGCATTCGATGATCGGGTGGGTAACGCATTCGCCAATAACGCGCAGGCGCGCCAGCTCAGTTACAACCTTTTCAAGGCAGCTTACGCCGGGATCGCTTATCAGTCAGGTGATGCCTCCATGACGCGCACTGATGCAGCCAACTCAGACGTAGTGGAAAAGGCGGCGCAATACGCCACAGGCGGCGTGTACAAGGGCTTTAATGGTGGCGATGTGGTAATGCCGTTCGGCATGGATAAATCCACCTTCAAGGACCGCTACACCGCATCCGCACAGCAGGCGTTGAAAGATGCCGGTCTCAACGTAAACGCCGCATCAAACTTCACGCCAGTCAACATTGGCAACAACCAGTATCGGCTGGTAAGCGGCAGCGGGCGCTGGGCAACGGACCCGAAAACCAATGAAGCTATCGTCGTGAGGGTAGAATAATGTCTGATGTATTTTCTCTGGCTCCGGAAGGCCAGGCGTGGACCGACGATAAAGCAGCAGCCAATCCGGCACGACCAGAAGACTATGAGCCGACCTTCTTTCAGGGTTCTATTGCCGCACCGGTGCGCGGCGTGGCGGAAGGAACGCTCGGCCTAGCTCAGTCTGCCGTCGGATTCAGTAAGCGCCTGATAAGCGATCCGGCATTCACCGCAGACGTGGCGCCAACGGTTAATATTTTCCGCGTGATGTTTCCTGATGCCGACAAAGCGCTGAATGAAACATACGACACGATCGGCAAGCAGTTGCAGGATGCGCGCGGGTATGTGAAGCCGGATACGGGTAGCCAGGGCACTGCTGCCGAGGTTCTTTATGGCCTAGGTCAGTTCGTTCCGGCCATTGGTGCGACAATTGTCGGCGGCCCTGCGGTCGGTGCTGCTACGGCATTCAGCTCGACATATGAGCAGTCCTATCAGGATTTCAAAGGAAAGGGAGTAGACGAATCGACGGCGCGCAACCTGGCAACTCAGCAGAGCCTTTTCAACGCAGCGGGCATGGCATTACCTGCTGCCATCGGCACCACTCTGGCAACGCGCATTGCCTCAGGTGTGGCAATAAACACCGGGTTCGGTGGCCTGAACCGTTACTCCGTTGGCGAAACGTTGGAGGAGAAAGGCTACACCGAGATGGCGAAACAGTACCGGGTATTCGACGGCCAGGCCATGCTGGTCGACGCGGTTCTGGGCGGTGCCTTTGGTGGTGCCCATCACCTTGCCGCACGAAATGCTGACGTGCCGCCACCGCCAGATTCTGAAGCACCGATCCCAGCGGCAGAGGTACGGAGTGTTCCTGACGCAACCGCAGAATCATCCACATTAACTGAGTCAGCACCAGTGACTGATGCGCCTGGCGCACCGGTTCGCTCGGATTCTCAAGCACCAGTAACAGAGCCTGCCGCAGCGCCAGATATTCCTGCCATCAAACCGAGCGACATTGATGCAGCCCACACGCTGAATGAGGGTCTCTATTATGATCTGGAATCCTCCCCGGTACTGCATGCCAGCAACGAGAGCATTAACAGCCATGTGGCAGCCATGGACGAAGCGTATCGACAGCTGAATGACGGCCAACCTGTTAACGTCGGGATGATGGCGCGCGGGCTGGATGGTCCGGCCAGGCCCGGCATGCTGGAGTCTGCAAACGAGCAGTACCATGCAATGCAGCAGGTTTTCGAAGAGAATGGTGTCAGGTATGAAACGCCGGCAGAACTGGCTGGAGAAGCTCCGGCTCCGCGAGCAGAAAGCGCCTTTGTTGCAGCAGATGAAGCAGGTGGCCAGGTCAGTGTGGATCCCGACACTGGACAGGCTATTTCATCCAACAGTTACGACCTGATGGCGGCGCGCGATATGGCGACCACCAATCCGGATCTGACAATTACGCATCCCGACACCGGGCAGCCTGCGAAACTCTCCGATGTTCTGGCTGAATTTGATGAGCAAATCCAGACAGTGCAGAACGAATCGAAAGTTTATTCAGTCGCCGCCGCGTGCTTCCTGAGGAATCCATAATGAAACAGGCATGTGTTGAAGCCATTGCGCAGACACTGGGCCGCCAGCCAAAGGCTGACGAGCTGAAAGGTATTGAGGACCGTATCAAAGAGGCTGTGCGCCAGGTACATAAAAAAATGCCAGGGAAGGCAAGACTGGCATCCCTGATGCGCAGACGTACATGGAGGCAGCCGATCTTGTGCGCCAGCGCGTTGTGCATGACGTTTATAAGAAGCGCCAGCGCGTCGCTCAGAACGCGATCGCCATTAGCAGGGTGACTGACACCCTCGACGCCAATATCCCGCCAGAGCAGCAAACACCTGCCAATTTGCAGCAGTTTATCTTCGCAGGGCGACGCACGAAGGTTTTCGGCAATGATCCAGATATCAACGTGACGTCTGCCGAGGAACTGGCGACCGGAGCATATCAGGACTGGTCACGCCAGCTGAGTGCTGAACTGCTCAAAGCCGGTGATGATGTACGCAAATTCTTCGAGCAGAGCAAAGCGCTCGGCGAGCAGCGATTCCGCAGCCTGTTCGACCAGCAGGCTGCGAAGTCCGCACAGTTTCAGATCCTTAAAGAGCTATACGGCGAAGACACCGGGAACCCGCAGGCGAAGAAAATCGCACAGGTCTGGAATGACGTAACCAGCCGGGCCCGCCAGGAGATGAACGACAACGGTTTTGATATCGGCCTGCGCGACGACTGGCATCTTCCGTATGTCGACGACGCTGATTTTATTCGCAACGCCGGGCGTGATGAATGGCTGGCATCGCTGCCGGTGGCAGAACAGGCCAAAGCGCGACTGTCAGGCCGCCAGCCGCCGATAGAGTTTGCCCGCCAGGCGTGGGTGGACGACGTTTACAACACGCAGGATCGCAGCAACTACGTTAATCCGGACGGCAGCCCGATGAATGACATCGAGTATCGCCAGGCGCTGGAAGCGATCTTTGAAACGAAGGCCACCGACGGCGCCAACAAAATCGACCCGGGCGCGTTCATGGGCACCGGCGGGATAAAAAACCGTGGCTCACAGAGCAGGGTGATGGCGTTCAAGGATGCACAATCACACTTCGCCTACATGGAGCGCTATACGCAGCAGCCTGTGGTGGGCGTGATGATGTCCCACCTGCAATCCTCCTCTCGTGATCTGGGTGTCGTTAAAGCCTTCGGACCGGATGCTGCGCGCAACATTTCCCTGGTGCTTGATCGGGTGTATCAGCGTGCTGTCACTGGTGGAAAGCCCGTGGGGCACATGAACGAAGAACGCAAGATGGTCGAGCGGATGTTTAACTCCATGGCCGGGCTTAACGGTGTGGCCACATCGAGCGTGTTCACTTCTGCTGTTGGCGGTCTGCGTAACCTTATGACCAGCGCGATGCTCGGTACCAGCGTACTGACGGCAACCAGCGACCAGGCCATTATGCGCGCCAATGCCCAGGCGCTGGGTTTCACCCGAGACGGCATGCGCCTATCAGCCAACACCATTAAGAACCTATTTAGTGGTGACGCGAAAAGGGCGAATGCTGAGCTGGGCCTGCTGGTGGATTCGCACGCTGCTGTAGTCTCGAAGATGGGCGGCTTTGATCTGTCACGTGGCATAACTGGCTGGTTCGCAGAGAAGACACTGAAGTGGTCCGGTCTGATCGCCATGGACCGCGCCAACAAGGCTGCTTTCGGCCTTCTGATGTATAAAAACATTGGCGAACTGACCCGCAAATTTAAGACGCTGGATGACGTTAAAGGGTCAGATAAAACCATCCTGGCTAACAAAGGCTGGAGCAACGAAGACTGGGCGATCATGGCAGCGGCAGACCTACAGCCAATGACCACCTCCGGTCACATGGGTATGACTCCTGATGCGATCTACGCTGTTCCCGATGACGTGATCATCGGCATCATGGCAGACCGTATTGCACAGGTTCGTGCCGGTAGCGAAGCAGCACTGGCGGCGCTTGGGGAACTACCATCTGAACGTCTAAAGCGGATGAAAGAAGCATTCGACGCAGAAGCGGAGCAGACCATCACTCGTATGGTTCGCAATGCCCGCGCCGAAGCCGCTCAGAAATTGCTGGGTATCACACACGGTGAAATGACCAGCGCAGTCACCACCGCTACCGGGCTGGACACGTACGCCCGCGACGATGCCGGACAGTTGATCAAGAGTTTCATGCTCTTTAAAACAACGCCATTCGCCGGGTTCCGCCAGCTGGTAAACCGCTCTAAGGATCTGGACACGGTGCCCGCCATCAAGTTCCTGGCATCCTATATTGCTGGCACGACACTGGCAGGGATGTTCGCTAACCAGATGAATAGCATGCTGACCGGCAATGACCCGCTGGATATGTCAAAGCCAACAACATGGGTACAGGCTCTACTGAAAGGTGGATCATTCGGTATCTACGGCGATTTCCTCTTCCAGGACCATACACAATATGGCTCAAGTATCGCGGCCACCATCGGCGGGCCGGTGCTCAGTTTTGCAGAGCAGTTAACTAAGCTGCTGATCACGAACCCGCAGAAGGCATTGCAGGGTGAGGAAACTTCATTCGGGGCCGATGCTCTGAAGACGGCCCGCATGATCACCCCATTCGCAAACCTCTGGTATGCTAAAGCCATCACCAATCACCTGATCCTGCAACAACTTCAGGAGATGGCAAACCCAGGATACAACGACCGGGTAAGAGACCGCGCGCAGCGGGAATTCAATACAACGAGCTGGTGGGAGCCTGGCGAGACAATGCCGCGCAGAGCACCAGATTTAGGGAAAGCGGTGGGAAACTAATGACGAGAGATAAAATTGAATATATTGCTTCTCTTCAATATGAAGCCGAGAGGTGGAGAAGGATTGGCGGGTGGGGATCTTTAATAGCGTTCGCTGCTTTACTTATCGACCTCTGGTTCAGGCATATTGGTGCGGCATCACTACTTTTTGAATCAGCAATACTTGGTGGATTCATCTGCTGTTGGGGTGGTAATTTCGATAGGTCATCCAAGCATAAGAGAGAACTCGACACGATATGTTTTGCTCTGTTCGGTAAAAGTTATGAAAGCTCTCACCTTGATATTATTAGACTAGATAAAACCAAATCAACGTGACATGTCACAAAGGCCGCCGAAGCGGCCTTTTTCATATCAGAACGCAGCTGTGTTTTTCGTGATGTACTGCGCGTGGGAGCGGATGTCGTTCAGGCATTTGCTGACGGCGACGATGTAGCTCACCATGGTTGTAAACTCTGCCGCCGCGCCGGAAACATCATGTCCGTCATCCTGCATGCGGTTGAGCAGGTTCATCAGCAGTGAATGCTCAGCCAGGCCGAGAACGCCTTCAGGTGAATGGATGTGCTCGCGGTAGCCTGGCTTCAGCGGAACGTCATAACTTTTTTGCTCAACCTGCATCGCCTGCATTACAGCTGATGCCGTTGCCGTTGCCACCTGATCTGCAACCATCTTAATGCGGTCTTCCTGAGGGATTGCATTTTTGATATAGCTGCCAGTTTTACGGATCTGCGGCAACACTTCACCGGTTACCCATTTGCGGAACCGGTAGGGGATAGTGCCAGGCGTAACCGCGTCGCGGCAGCGGAGGATCAGAGTGTAGAGGCCGGACTCGTTGATGACACTAACATTCTGTGCACCTTTAACGGTGTAAGTTGAACTTACTCCCTTCTCATCATCGTCTAAGGCTTTTAGAGACATACGTGAGTTCGTGAGTCCAAGAGCTTTGCAGACGTCTGAGGCCGCAAACCACGGATTGCCGTCGATGTTGAACATACGTACTGGGGTAGCTGACTCGAATTTGAATACTGCGTCTGGGGTAGGTTTTTTTTTGAGCTGTCATAGCGATCACCTTTGTAGTCAGGATAATCACCACTTCCGACGCCAATCGGGATGGTGGTGAACTGTGCAGGGTTGGCGTAACCGGCTACAAAGGACCCGGCGCACCTTTCGGTGCCCCCACACAGCCCACCATAGAAACTGGTTTGCTATGTAGCACGCATAAAAAAACCGCTCGCGCGGTATATGCGCCTTTGTAGTAATCCGGGACGCCAATCCCGGCACTGGATTTTGCCAGTGCCTGATTACTATGGCACAAGATTTATGCAATGTAAATTTACCGTAAAGGTAATTGTTACATGAATTTTAGGTAATTACAAACCCTATCTGGTTTGCTTCTTCAGCTGCTCAGCGCAGTAATCTAGATGCATTTGCAGATCCTTCATAGACATCTGCGAGCTGGTGACATAGTTAACCAGAGCAGTCAGCTCAACCATCGGACCATCAACGTTAAACCCATCTTCACCAAGCTGGCGCAGCAACGTCATCAGGTGAGAATCTTCAACAAGGGAGCGGACGCCTCCCGGCGTGTGTATTCGTTCGGCAAATCCTTTTTCCAGCGGGTGATGATACTGACGTTGCATCTGATAATTTCCATGCATTCACTGTATAAATGTACAGTAGCAAAAGTTCGAAATATTATCCAGCACGAATTGCTATTTACCTAAAAGGTAATAACTTCTGTGATTGTTATTCATTCAATTCATATAAGGATTGGCAGGTAATAAACTGTCCTGATGATGCACGCGCGCCGGGCGCTGCTTTACTGGAGACAGGCCATGACGGTATCAACCGTAGTTGACCATAACGATTACACCGGGAACGGCGTTACGACATCCTTCCCGTATACCTTCCGTATTTTCAAGAAAACAGATCTCGCTGTATCAGTTGTCGACCTGAGCGAAAACATCACGGTGCTGGTCCTGGACACGGACTACACAGTTACGAACGCAGGAGGTTACAACGGCGGTAGTGTGGTGCTCACCGCGCCGCTTGCGAATGGTTGGCAGATCTTAATTTCTCGTGAACTTGAGCCAACACAGGAAACCGACCTGCGCAACCAGGGGAAGTTCTTTGCTGAAGTGCATGAGGATGCATTCGACAAACTGACGATGCTGATCCAGCAGGTTGCCAGCATGTTCCGTCTGGCGCTACGTAAGCCTTCCAGTATCGCGAACTGGTACGACGCGCTGAATAACTACATCCGCAACCTGAAGGACCCCAGAGACCCGCAGGATGCGGCCACCAAGAATTATGTCGATACGCTGGCAAACAGCAACCTTAGCCGTACGCTGCGGGTTCCTGAGCCGATACCACAACTGCCAGACGCCGCGACGCGCGCGAACAAGATTCCTGCCTTCGACAGCGCTGGTAATCCGATTGTCGTTCTACCTCCTTCAGGATCAGCTTCAGACGTTCTGATTGAGCTGGCCAAACCCACCGGCGCTCAGCAGATCGGCACTAACCACCGCGGTACACTTCAGCAAGACCTGGACGTAATCGATATCAGAACTTCAGGGCAGGATATAAGTGCACTGCTGTCTGCTGGTAGCGATGTAGATATCGACACCACAATTTCCTCAGCACTGTCTATTGCAAGCTCCAAGAACATCTCAGGCAGAGATGACGGGAAGATTGTTGTCGCAAAAGGTAGTTACGGCTTAACTAACTCATCTTCAAACTCATCAATCAGCAACCTCTCAGTTGAAGGAGATGGGTCAGTTACTACTACGGATACCGTAGTTACAGGAAACATTAAGATTGAGGCTGACGATACTACCGTAACTGCATCAAAGCTGTCCAAAACCATGATTGGGTTTTACGTTAAAGGAAATAGAGCAAAACTGATAGGCAATAAAACTGACAGTATGGTTTTAAGCACCGCTCAAGGTGTTGGTGGAGGAGGGGCTGGCGGGTATGGGGTGCTTTGCGAAGGTGTATCTGATATCCTGATTGCAGGGCACAGCGCTGTTGCAACATCAGAAAACGACAGGCATTTCGCTTATCTTTCCAACACTACTGGTGGTGGCGCTGCGAACAGAGATATCAGATTAATAGGGAATAGGGCTGAATGGAGCGCGGTTAACGCAGGGGATAACGACCTCACAAGAACTGCGGTAATGATTAATATTCGCGGTAATTCTGGTGTTGTTATTATTGGTAATCAGCTTAGGGGAGGTGGTTCAGGGATCGGCATAACCAATGAACTGGTTGATGTTGAATATATCAACATCACAGGAAATCAGTTGCTTGGAATTACAAAGGCTAAACCTGACGATGCTTGTGTCGGGATAGGCATCTCTGGAGTAAATGGTAAACCTGAGGTTCCAGGGTTTAACATATCGGATAACCATATTCAGATATCACGTAAGTCTGGAGTTACTGATGGCGTAAGGGTTCCCTATCCAATTTATATCACTCGCGGTCGGCATGGGATAATATCCGGCAACGTTATAGCATCCCCTGGTAGTTCAGCTGCTATATATTTGGTGGAGAGCCGAGATATTACTATTAGTAATATTATCGGATTAAGTAACGATGGCACTCAAACGGAAGGGTTTATACGGTTCGCCACTGGGTGCAGAAATATATCTGTCAGCAATGTTCAGCATGATAGGGTTACTACGTTTTCTGGACTTGATGCTGTTACAGATCTAACTGTTGATTTTCCTCGCATGTGCGAAGTTTATTACAATGCGGGGGTTTTAAGCACAGTTGACCCTCATGGGCTAATTGGGTCCGTAACGATTAGCGGTAATAATGTCGTGGTAACAATGAGGAGTCATGTAACTCAAGCTGCATGTGACACAGTGCAAACGCGAGCCATGTTCTCAGCCTCGCCCATAAATATGATAGTGGGGTCCGCATCAAAAGTGTTGACGGTAGCTGCGTTCACAGGAGCGAACACAGCCGTATCCCCATCAACGGGTCAAGTAAGATTTAAACTTATTTTCAACTGCTAGTATTTAATCTGCATTCTTTAGGTGCTTCTCCAATAACAATGTATGCATCCTTGCTATGCGAAAAAATATTGTATAGCGGGGTGCTTACTTCATGCTTACCATAAGAGCATGCTGCAATAAGCTTTTTGATGGTTGATTTTCTGTCAAAACTGAAATCAATGTTTTTGGCTCCAAGACCATTAAGTTGTGTGGCCAGAGTCCAGTCGTAAAGCCTTGCGTTTATAACTCGAGCAATCGGGTATGATTCTGAAACCATCCTTGAGTATATTGATTCACTAACCCTTCCGTATGTATGAAACGTTAATCCCTTAAGTCTATCGTTGCTTTCTATTATTGTTTTTATCTGTGCTGTAAGAAATAGATCTGACTCATACTGTTTTTTTGTTGCAGACATAACAGCATAAGAAGAGCATATAGATATAAATAAAACGATTGAAGAAGCAATAAAAATAATTAAGTTGTTATGATTCTTATCATGCAAGGTGTAAATGATAAATGCCATAGCAAATCCAAACCCAAGAGCCACCCTCGGCACTATAAGTGACTCGCTAAGGATGGATATAAATATAGCTGATACTGCTAATGACAACAAAGGGAACGTAATGCTTAAAAACCCCTGAACTATAATGTATATATTATTGGTAATTGTGTTATTTCTTTTAAGCAAGGAGAAAACAATGAATGAAAAAGATAATACAACCAAGAAAGAGATTATAATATCTCCATGATGGCCATACGCATTTACATAAAGCCAATAAAAAGACTCAAGGTTTGATTTAAGTGCTTCAATCCAGTTCTCGTGTGAAAAAATCATGTCACCCCTGGTAGAGGTAACAAAAAAACCACTAATTACTTTGTAGGCTAAGAGTGATGTTAAATAAACAATAGCCCATTTTATTATAAACGTTAGAAATGACTTGCTTTCTTTATTGAGTTTGAATGCGCCTAGCATTATCAATATGGGGAATATAGGCATTGTAGCTTGGTATAAGCAGAAAGATAAAACTAATGAGACTGCAACAATTATAATGTTTCTATATTTAACAAATGGAATGTAGAATGCATATACACTAAATAACACAGCCAGTGACATTGAAAGGCTGTCGTATCTATATACCATGTTTTGAATATATAGTGGAGAGGATATCGCAATTGCAGATATCAAAACAGAGTTTACAGTGCTTTCTTTACTAATGCACTTGAGCAAAACGTATGCGGTAACAGCATTAATAAAGACAGACAAAATCTGCGGTAGTGGAGAAACATCTACCGCTCGGCGTCCTAGAGAAAAAATCATTAATAAAATATCTGAAACGGGCCTTCCTAACCCTGACCATCCTAAAAAGTTGGTTTGTGCCCGACTAATATCATCAACATAATATATGTTTGCATTAATGATGGGCAGCATAAAAAGCGCAGATGCAGATAACAACAGCAAAAATGAATTCTTGTTGCTGAATTTACTGTCAGATATAAATCTTAAGTAATTCATATCATTTATTCCTCTTCAATACATAACGAGGCCTCTGTTTAACCTCGACGTAAATTCTTCCGATGTACTCCCCGAGCACCCCAATACCAATCAGTTGTATGCCGCCAAGGAAAAGAATGGAGACGAGGAGGGATGGGTAACCTCGAACGGCATTACCAAAGGCGAGGGTGTCTATAATCATCCACGCACCGTAGATGAACGCCACGCCAGCAACCAATAAGCCTATGTAGGTCCACATGCGGAGAGGGAATGTTGAGAAACTTGTTATCCCCTCAAGTGCCAGATTCCATAGCTTCCAGCCGTTGAATTTGGTGCTGCCGGCAACGCGTTCTGCGCGGGCGTATTCAACGACATCAGTGCGACCGCCCACCCAACTCAGCACACCCTTCATGAACAGGTTGCGTTCAGGCATGAGTTTGATGTTTTCAACTACCTCGCGAGACATCAGACGGAAGTCACCAACGTTTTCCTCGATCTTTGGATTGCTGATTTTGTTGTGCAGCTTATAGAACCACTCTGCCGTCTTGCGTTTCAGTCTGCCATCGGTAGAGCGATCAGAGCGTTTAGCCAGAACCATATCAGCACCGGCCTGCCACTTCTCAATCAGGTGCGGAATAACCCCGATAGGGTCCTGCAAGTCTACGTCGATCGGGATAATCGCTTCACCAGTTGAATGGTCAAGCCCGGCGAACAGAGCTGGCTCTTTCCCAAAGTTGCGAGTGAAAGACAGCGGCACAACAAGCGGGTCTGCAACAGCAAGTGCGTTAATAATTGATTCTGTCGCGTCTTTGCTACCGTCATTTATGAAGACTATCTCGACTTCATGCTGCTGAAGGCCTTCAAATTCCCGAACGGTTTTATAGAAGATAGGAATTGCTTCTTCTTCATTAAATACCGGAACGACCAGAGAAATTTTCATTTCGCATCCCTAAAGACAATGAACTTTGAATAGATAAATCCGCACACCAGGCTGATGGCGGAGAAGAGAATGAGAGTTACGATGGGAGCCATACCGGACTTATCTGCGCACCACCCAACAATCGCGCTAAGTGAGCCCATGAATCCTACGTAGAGCATGTAGCGTAGAGTGGTAGTCGAGGACTTGAACGTAAATCTGGCGTTTGCAAAGAAGCTGAAAGACACCGCCACGACAAACCCGGCAAAGTTGCCAAGTGCCTGACCAGTGTGAAACGCATAAATGCAAATAGCGAACACAAACCAGTGAATGAGTGTGTTAATGACACCGATCGATGTGTACTTTGCGAATAACTTAAGCACTTTTTCGTCCGTAAAATTTAAGGGGCTGTCCTAGATAAGGTTTAAATTTTACGTTTAACTATCTGTTTTAAAATAGTTAATTGCTGTTTTGCACTTGGAGTGTTAAATCGCCACTCACATTCCTTCAGATACAGCTCGAAATGTGCCTTCGGAATACCGTTAAATTTACGCATGTGGCGC
>OFEI01000036.1_pt1 | contig 36553 bp, 38 predicted proteins | sample 1521041 | NCBI WGS metagenome assembly OFEI01 (sample SAMN05335687, study PRJEB24111) | insect metagenome | biome: ENVO:00009004; isolation source: gut from larvae fed green and black olives | host: Bactrocera oleae | place: Israel | collected 2011-11
TGGTATCGAGAATTTTTGGAACCAGGCGAAGCGCCACATGCGTAAATTTAACGGTATTCCGAAGGCACATTTCGAGCTGTATCTGAAGGAATGTGAGTGGCGATTTAACACTCCAAGTGCAAAACAGAAATTAACTATTTTAAAACAGATAGTTAAAGGTAAAATTTAAACCTTATCTAGGACAGCCCCAAAGGTAATGTAAGACCTGCGAGCAGGGATAATATTACAGGGCTGTTTTGCAGCCATAAAAGGAAAAAGGAAAATGCATCGGCAAAGGCATTCAGCCTTTGCATCAGGTGGGAACCCATATCTATTTTCTCCATACGAAAACTGACGTGTTGGGCGTAAAAGATGGGAGCAGCTTATAGGAGCGTAACCACGCTCCCATGCGATGCTCCCATAATATGCTCCGATGAACAGGCAAAAGGCGCTGATCGCCAGTGGCGATCAAGCCCGTTATCCGTGCTTTCAGAGGACAGACGACCAGTGGTCGTCTGTCCTCTGAAACGCCCGAATGACGGGCAACGGCGTGTGCCATTACGTTCGGGCTGGACGCCCTCACTGCATGACACATGGGGGTAATGCCCCGGCTGGACGCCGAGCCAAAACCCCCAAGGTCAAAGGCGGCACACCGTCTTGCGCTACGCGCGACCAACCCCTTTAAGACGCTGCGTTTAGCCTATTTTTCCTCGCAAGCTCGAAAAAATCGGAACGCTGCTTTAAAGGGGTTGGTCGCGCCTAATCGGTAATATCCCCCGCTGGGGCGGGTTATATTACCTGGCTGCGACGGTGTGCGGGGCAAGCCCCCCACAAAAAACGGCACGTGGGCGTGCCTTTTTGCTCGCTGGGGCGGCAAAATTTTTGCGGCTCCCCCCGGCCTGCTCTATTCGCTGTGGGCGAATGTTCGCAGGTGGGTGCGGTTCCTGAAAATTAGCAATTTCTTCGAAATTGAATTTTCTTTCCGCGTACCACTTCATTATTTTTCGTCTTAACAATTTCTTCGAAATTGAAGCCAAAAATAATGAAGCCTTAAAATCCCGTCGCCTGTTAGTCTGTGTATTGTACAATAAACTTTTGTTTTGTGTGATTACATTTGCTCGCGGTATATTTCAGCCCTGCACTCCCTTTCAGCTTCCAGTGCTTCACTGTAGGACGCATCATCAATTTTTGTGCCTTTGCTTTCGGCATGGCGTCTTAATTTATTTGCATCAGCTTTATTAAGTTCTGAAAGATGATCGCGCAAAAGACCGATAAAACAACTTTCGTATATTTCGTAATACAGCCCACAACCTCTGTGGGCTTCTTTTGATAACGTGTCATATACCAGGGCTACAGATATTCTGTCCTGATTTTTTGAGTGTATATTCTTAATGAATAAATCTTCGTTTATCATTCCGAACCTCTCATATCAAAATGGATATGTCAGTTATCCTTTCACTCTGCCAAATTTTGAAAGGATTTTGCTTATTGATTCAGGGTCTGCGGCTTTACATTCGCCTAAAAATTCTTTTCGCATATCGAATGTTTTACCCGGATTAAAACGATGGTGTTTTTTAAATGCATTAATTTTAAAAAAATGCGCGTTCTGCTGAACTGCATTCACTCCCGCCACTATTACCCGTAGCTTTTCCGTACATGCAAAGAACAACTTCGCACGGGTCAGCGGCAAAGGAATAAATCGGTGTTCCTGCGGTCAGGCATAACACAGCCGCCGCGATAACGGTTTTTTTTCATGGTAAATCCTTATTAGATTGTATTGCTTAAATGGATTAGCGAGAGAAATAAATAGTGGTTTCTCTGCACGTCAGGAAATTAAAGATAGGCTGGTATTCAATAACACCTTTTGCGCCATTCTGGCGAAGCCAGTTTTTGGCATTAAAGAAATCAGTGCCGGATTGTGCAGTGACGACAATTCGTGTTGAATGAGCTACTGCGTAAAATACTGCTGGATTCCATATTGTATCGTAGAAACTTTGTGCGCTGATTGATGATGTCCATTTACCGTTAACTGTCGGGGAAGGGACTATAACGTTATTGTCACTCCATTGCGGTAAACTGGTATTTAATGGGGCAGCGGCTTTATCCCACTCTACAGGAACGGGAGGCGGCGGCGATGAACATCCGGTAACTATTGCTGCCAACATGATTACTTTAATTTGCTTTATCATGCTTTCATTTCCTCAAAATACTGGTTTCGATGAATTGGACGGAAATAGATGTCATTCATACGGCGAACATTTCCGTCTAAATCAATGCTCACAATCACGTCCAGGCTATCCAGAACCTTACGTAACATAAATGTATAGGGGAGCTGGGCGCACTGTGGATTTTCATAGCAACGGGTAATAAACCCATCTATAGCTTCTTTCGCTGATCCTACATGAATGGAGGTCATACTCCCTTCATGGCCGGAACCTGTTATTTTAAGGAAGTCCCAGGCTTCCGCACCGCGAACCTCTGTTAATAAAATGCGGTCAGGGTTCATACGGTAATTCCAGCGTAAAAGGCTCGCCGGGGTAACGATAGAACCTTTTTCATCTGATGATTCTGACGGATAAAAAAGATGGACGTAGTTTTTATGGATAAAGAACGTGATTTCCGGGTTGTCCTCAATGGTTGATATCAGAAGATGTACAGGAATATACCCTATCAACATTTTCATATAGGTGGTTTTCCCGGTACTTGTTTCCCCGGCGACCGCGAGAGTTTTACCGTACTCGACGCATTTCTCCATAAACAAAGGAATATTTTTTGTATTGTACAATGCAATTAATTCCTCGTTGTGCGTCTCCGTTTTTTCCTCGCCTGTTACCCGGTTATAAAATCCCGCATCGATATACGACTGATGCGGGATTTGTACCTTTGATGGCTTACGGATGGTGATAGACACCGTATCGCGCTCACAGGCCGGGGGAACAATCACCTGGCACCGTTCGCCAGATTCCAGCGTGGCTGACAGCCCCGGCTTAATATCTTCGATATTGTCGCCGTGGTGCTTTGCCAGGCACCGGGCAAAGTTGTAGCAATCTTCATAGGACAAAGGAACGGCGTGCTGTTCCCATACGCCGTTGATTTTGGTATACAGCTCACCTGGACGGTTGACGGCGATCTCCGTCAGGCCGGGAAGCTCCAGAAAGTCGCCAAAGAAACGCTGTTTATAGCGGTCGAGGGAAATATTCTTAGCGGTCATTTTTCAACCTCAGTGTATAGATGTTGGAAAAATCAATATCCTCGCCTGTGATCAGGTTGATGATCTCGCCCTGATTCTTATAGAGCGTTGGGGGAATATTGATGCTGTTCTCCAGCGTAGTACGCGCAATATCAGCCATAGCCTGGCGGCTGTTTTCCGTATAGTCCGTATTGCGGTCTTTTTTACCCGCACTGTTGGATGCCCATGCGCCAATATCGGGGATCATGCCGACCATTAACGCGCCGCCGAACCGTTCCCAGAAGTGCGAATCTATCCAGCCATCAACGCCAGCCTCGCCCAGCTCGCCAGCCGCGCTGGTATCAACCAGCGGGATATCGAGATAAGGCGGCTGGCGGGTGCGTAGCTTCGTCGCAATGATGAATGCCCGCCATTGCCCGTGCTTCATACCTTCTTCCGCTATGGCGCGGTAAAGTAATGATGCCGTGGTGCCTTTCTCTATCAGCTTCGTGTTGCCGCTGGCGCTCCAGATGTCAGTAGTGACCGTGCAGCGAAGTTTTCCCGCCCGGTCAGATACAAAGCGGCGATCCAGTGAGCAGGGGATCGAGGTATTTTCCGGGATGTACAGGTCAGGGTTATAGGGTATGCGGCGCACTGGTGCGGGGCTTTGTCCCGGCGACGGTGCGGCGGTATTTGTGGCCGCGCTGCTGTCCTGTTGTCCGGTGGTCGTTGCCGATGTCAGCGTCATTTCCTGCTGCCGGGTTTTTACCTGGTTCTGTGTGGTGGCTGAACCATCACGGCGAATAAGGAAGCTGGCTTTGTTGAGTTCTGGCGGGGCGGCCGGAGCCGCCTGCCCTGTTCCCCTCGTGCTGCTCTGGCCGTTATCCTGTTGCTCTGGCTCTTCTTCGGCTGTATCGGTGGACATACCGAGATCGTTACGCTGCCGGTAATCGGTTTTGTTCGTCTGCGGGGCTGTGTCCTGTTTCTTTTCTTCCGTGGGTTGCCACAGGATATTGCGATAAACCCAGTTACCCCCCCATGCCAGGAAGATAAGCGCGACCGCGACAATGGCAAGAAAGGCGGTTGCTTTGCCCCGTTTGCGCTTTTTTAGCTTGTTAACGGCGGGTTGTACCGGGTCTTTTTCTTCGTCGTCCTGCGCATTGAGAAGCTCGGCCTCCCTTTTAGCGCGGGCTTCCCGCTCAAGCGTGGCAATATCATCCTCAGCGTGTGCCGGGGATGCCTGCGCTTCATCCGGCACAGGCACTTTGTTTTCGTCGTTCATATGCACGTTTCCTTTTTATAAAAATATAAAACTATTTTATATGTTAATTGGATTCCGGTTTTTCCACTCTTTCCACCTGCCGGGATACGGTGGAACCATCGGCGGCGTGTACCTTGCCAAATCCGCTATTTTCCAGACCCACAACGGCATTACCGGAACGCAGTACCAGGCGTGGCGTCACCTCCTGAATCACCAGTACGGTGAAGTCGCCTTTCTTCTGGATACTGCTGTTAACCACATGCTCTTTGCCGTTCAGCTCTTTGGTGACGGAAGGAATAGACTTAGACGGGGAGAAGCCCACGAACGTAAAGCGGCCATCGTCGTAAGCAAAATCGGGAACAATGTTGAAGCTGCCTTTGCCCGGATATTTTGTGTAACTCCAGTTGCGGGGCGTCTGTGCCGAGTTCAGCGCTTTCTGGACGCTGGCCTGCTGCTGTTTCTGCTCCCACTCGCGTTGTCTGGCCATCGCCTCCCGGCTCGCTTTGTCCCGTTCTTCGCCCGGATAGCGATAGCTCACCTGGAAAGCGGGTTGCTGTGCCGATTTATCATCGATGACGTTCAGCTCGACGTTGTACAGGCGCTTACTGGTGACAACCAGCATGTTGGTATGCCAGTCCCGGCTGTTCGGGGGGATCACGACCTGCGTTGTGTTGCCATCTTCTCCGGGCGCTCCCTGCGTGAGCGCGACCGGGCGAACGTTGACCCGGTTTGCATCCGGCGTGGCTTCCCACGCCTCATCAAAGCCAGGTTTGGCGCTTATGACCGCCTCATCGTTATCAAAGACCAGCGTTGTCATAAAGCCGGGTTTGGTGTTAACGACGGTTACGTTCTGCGGGTTATAGATAACCTGCTGAACACGGGAGTCATAGCGGCTTGCCTTTGGTATGGCCGCACCCCATGCCGCGCCGCACATCATCAGTGCCAGTGCGGTAAATGTTAACTTTTTCATCATTCACCTCCCCTGATTTCGCGGTCGGTCTGCCAACTGGTGACGGTAAAGCCGAAGTAGTTGATCTCGCGTTCCGCATCGCTCATTTCCTTGTCAGGGTTAGAATGGAACGTGAACCGGGCATCCCAATATTCGTTGCGGGTGCTGTTATCAGCCAGACGGCGGATAATCTTCTTGTAGCGGATGGTGGCGACCCTATCAGGGGCTGTCGCATCGGTGATCTGGTTGGACAAGATCTCCACTTTCACGGTGTGCGCCCCGTTCTTATAAACCTTGTCCGGGGCGTTTTTTCCGGCGTAAAGCGCCAGGTAGTCATCGTTTACCTGGGGGGCGTTGTAAACCTGTACCGTCTCGTAGTCGTCCTGCAAAGAGGGATAGACATACCTCTCACGCACTTTGACGTAGTTTGCGGCCATCGCCTTTTGATAGGCTTCTGTTGCGGTCAGGCTGGTTTTCGATGTCCGGGTAACGTGTTCCACCCGTCCTGTGTGGTTATCCACGGTATACAGCTCAACATCCGTCTGTTTCAGCGGCAACATCACGACCACGGAGACGAGCGCCAGTAGCGCAATCACCAGACCTACACCACCAACGACAAAACCGGCCTTGGTGGCGCGTTTGTCCCGATCAATCATTTGCTGCTCAAAGGTGCGGGACTCAGCAATTAATTTCTGTTCACTCATGACTGTTTAACTCCGCCATAATTTGAGGGGTGTTTACGGGTTCTCCCTTACCGCTAAATGCAGAGGGAGGCGTGTTCTGGGCGCAGCCAGAAAGCGCGCACAGCAAAGCCAGCGCAATCAAGCGTTTCATCAATGATTTCCTCAACTGAATTAGGAATATGAAAATATAATTATATTTTCATAGGTTGGTGTTTCGGGGGGATGGACTGGAGACGTCTGGCCTAGCTGTTGAACTTCTTAACCGCGGATTCTCTCGGCTGTGCCAGCCTCCGCGCTTCGTTCCGGGCTATCATCTGCTCAATCGCGTACTTCCGCGCTTTAGATGCGTTATAGCCTAACTCACCTCCGGGCTTGCCGGGCTTACCTGCATTCGCATCCTTCCAGCCCTGAATGTTGTCCTGGGCGGAACGTTTGGTTTCTTTAACTGCTCCCACGGCCAGCTTCCCGGCACCAAAAGCAGCAGCACCGATACCTACAGCGGCCAGCCCCTGCATGGATACGGTAGCCCTTGCCCCGGCCAGAGCTGCGGCTACCTTAGCGGAAATATACACCAGTATTGCAGCGAAAATACCTGCAAGGCAGACTTGAGCACCAAGTTCAACAATTGTTGAACTGTCTGCTACCTTCGTCGCCTTATTAAGAACGAGATTCAAGTAATTCACTACAATTCTCAATGAGAGAGCGGCAAATAGAATTGTTAATATTCCTGCAAATATATTTTGCAACCAGTTGTTGAACATGGGGCGGAGGAAACCATACATAAGGCAGAATATGAAAATAGGTGCGGTTATTCCTAATAGTAGAATCATTACTTCGGCAACCATTGAAACAAAGCCCGCTAGAATCATAAGTGCGAATATTCCAAGCCATACACAAAATTGAGCAGTCATTCCCTCATCTTTTACATATGTAGAATTATCCATGTCATGTAGCGTTTTCCCTAACACTTTAGCCTTATTCCATAGGGTGTCTAATAACTGCCATATATTATCACTACCAGAAAAACCCTCCTTTATTCCGTTTATGGCATCAATAACGCCATCGAGGTAGCCGCCTAAATTAGCCACAAAGGACAGGATGATCGCCATCCTCATGATGTCCCACATCGTGTCTTCCATCGGCGTAGATAGCTTACCAGCCAAAGTCTGGTATCCACGCCACATGATGTAGATGGTAGCTGACGCTGCTGCCAGCCCCATCATCATAGAAGAGTACGACATCATCAATCCCTTTGTGGCGTCTGTAATTCCTCCTATCAGGTATTTCTCAACCCCAACAAAAAGACCGCCACTCATATATTACTCCTCTAAATTATTTAAGTCTGGAGTTGGTGCGTTTAGTTGCTTGATTTGATAATGGGCTTCATTTGCATTCTTGCAATTTTCAGAAGCGTCACCACTCTTTTGGCACTTTTCATAAACTAGTTTTAATTCGTCAGGGTGATCCCTATACCATTTTGTTGTTTTAGCTTCCTCTTTGCATCCAACAATAGAAAAGCACAGGGTGAGCGTCGAAATTAAAATAATTTTTTTTGATAACATAAACACCTCATAAATTATTAAGGTCAGCAGTTGGCGCGTTTAACTGCTGCTGATTCCACTGCTTAACACGCTCCGCTTCAAGCGCATTTTCGCGCTTCTCTGCTGCTTTCACGCTCATTTCCCATTGGGTGGTAAGCGTGTTCAGCATGACAGATTTTAGCTGAATACTGTTTGCAAGGTCTTGAGATTCTTTCGAATCTTTGGCTAACGCTACCCTGTTGGAGAGACTGTTTATTTCCCCCAGGGTCTGGCTTACCTGGTTCTGAACCTCGTCGGTTTGCTCAAGCTGGATAGCCTTGTTGATGACCTGTTGCTTGCATACGTTGGCATAACTCCCCGATTGCGCAGTGTTGCAGGTGTCGAAAATTTTATACTTCTCGTACAACGCATCGAACTGCCCGGAGGAACCGCCGGAGAGAAGCAAGTCATTCAGTGCCTGTCCGGGCTTACGCAGTTTTTCAAGGTCAGCTTTCAGGCCTTTGGCCTGGTCAACAAAATCAGCAATATCACGAACGCCAGTGGCCGTCGCCAGTTGGTCTTTATATGCCTGTATTTGTGACTGGTAGTGTCTGGCCGTTTCCATCCAGCGTTTTAACTCCTGCGCCCACTGCACGTCCCGCATAGGGTCAGCATCAACAGCGACGGGAATACCAGCATGAGCCAGTGGGCTTGCAATTACGCAAGCCAGAATAAGAGTACGAAAGCGAGTTTTCATCGTATATATCCTTTGGGTCAGAGCGCTTTAGCCAGGTAGGTATCGAGCCATTCATGAGGCTGCATTCCTTCCCGGTAGATCGATTCGAATATTTCGAGGTTGGGGGCATCGCCGCTCATGACTTTGGTGTATCTGCCGATACCCGACAGGTCGAGCGTGACGCGAGCGGCAAAACGTTTAGTATCGCCGCGCTTGAACTGATTTTTCACCACAACATACTGGCGGGCTTGCGGGTCAAGCCCTTTCACCACGTCGAACACTTCCGGTTCAAACTTCATGCCGTCAACATAGTGTGCGCGGTCGGCGTTGGGGTTCGCCGCCAGAATCTGTGTCCCGCACTGCTCAATCACTGCCGGGGCGATATCATCTTTGATGATCTCTGCCGGGGATTGAGTACCGACAACCAGCATCCCGTTCAGCTTACGGATGGTTTTCAGCTTGTTATAAGCAAAGTCCTTAAACACCGGGTCGCGTAACCACTTCCAGAATTCATCCATGAAAATGACCAGGCGTCGCCCGTCAAGCAGGCTGGTAATGCGGTACAGCAGATAAAACGAGATTGGCGCACATACGCTTGCGTCGTCCAGGAACTCCGTTCCGTCTATGCCGAAGTTATCGCAGTTGCTGATATCGAACGTGTCAGACTCGTTATCAAACACCCAGCCGAACTCACCGCCCTGCGCCCACTGTGACAACCGAATGCTAAGGCCGTTTTCCTGGGCTTCTTTCGTAGCCGGCTCAGGTAAATTTTCCAGCATTCGGGTAATGCCGTAGACGCGATATTGCGGCTCGTCATTCATCACAGCATTGACCGCATCACTCAGACGGCGTTCATCGCGTGGGGAGATCGTCGAGCCGTTGCGGGTACAAAGGATTTTCATCAGTTGCTTGATGAAATTGATATTGCGTTTGGTTGCTGGCAACGAGAACGGGTTCCACCCTGTAGACTCACCACTGATAACCCGATAGTAACGGCCACCCAGCGCCCGGATGTTCATCTCTGCGCCCCGGTCTTTATCGAGGTAAACGGTTGTCAGCCGTTTGGTTTTGGCATCCGGGGAGAAGCTATCCTCGCGCCCGTATTTCTGCTGCATGATCTCAAAGAACGTCATCAACATGGTTTTACCCGAACCGTTCGTGCCGAGGATGCAGGTACTGGCCGGGTTCTTCTCGTTGAATTCGTCCTTATCTGCCAGTGTGTTATGCAGGTTGATATAGTAGCCATCGCCTGACGGGGTGCGCAGTAAAGCCATCGCATCCCCCCAGGGGGCTTTATCGCGCTTGCCCGGATAGAAATTATGGAGTGCGGCCAGCTCCACAAAGTTCTGGCTACTCAGCTCCCCTTTACGTGGCCGCAGATTGTAGTTGCCTGGCAGTTGCGCCATATATGCCGCTGAAAGCGATATTTCTGCCGGAACAGGCGTTATTCCGATGTTGTTCAGCGCGTTACTGATTTCGTTAGTATCAGCAACCAGGCTTTCCAGCGACGGGGAATACACCATGATGGAAAAATGGTGCTTTCCGTAAGCGATTTTCCCCGATGTCAGCAGGTCAAGAGCCACATCCAGATCCAGCCGCTGGGAAACAGCATCGTCGTCGGCACTCATCAAAAGGCGACGGGTACGCTTAATGGCCTTTTTCGCTTCCTCGCGTGACATGCAGGTGTAAGACTGCGTGATCACGTAATCGCAGGGCGCATAAAGAAGGGAGTCCATCATTCCCGTGGCGGTTTCTTCGGAGAACTCTTTAACCTCCAGCCCCCGGAAATATTACGTACCGTTGGCGTGGTTTATCTGCCCGGATTCAGCCGAAAAGAACAACGCCGCCGCTCCCATCACGTCATAGGCCGGGGTGCGGGTGACGCGCACCTTTCGCCACTGGTGCGTTAACAGATATTCATAGAAAGCCAGTTGCGACGAAAACACCGCGCTTCCTTCGGTAAACGTACCGAGAGGCCGCGCACCATAGCGCGACAGCGCGGTATCGAGCGTGCTTTTTATTTCCAGCATTTCCAGCAAAGCACCGTCCAGCTCCTTTAGTTTCTGGCTGTCTTTCATCCGTTTGCGTTCTGCTTTTTCAAGGCTGACAAACGGGCGATAGCAGACCGTCAGGAACAGGCGGTTGCGCCGGAACAAACCGACAGAAGCGTAGTAAAGACGGCTAACTTCATCTGCATACGGGTTGCCGGAATCTTTATGAAGATTGTCGGTAAATGTATTACGGTCGTTATGGATATAGAAAGTAACGGGCATACCTTCGAATGAGCGGATTAACCCGTGTAACTGGTTCGTCCCGAACTGGAGCGATTCGTCAGACTCGCAGTCGAACGGCGTTCCCATCAATTCCCAGGTGCAGTACAGATCGCTCTTAGGGGAACGAACCACATGCTGATGAATGTGCGATGAGTATGGGATGTACTTCTTGATGGTGGCACACTGATTTAGTTTCATGGCGTCTATAAACTCCTTGATATCAACAGCCTCATGCTCAACGGGCATGAATGTTGTTGCGCCAAATAAACGATTTGCTATTGGGCTTCCCCTTACTCTCAGCCATACGGCTATCAGGTTGAACCGCATAGGTTCTTTACGAGTAAGTGATTTCATCAGAAAGAACTCTACCGGGAGCAGAGCCAGAAGAACGGGAGAAGTCCAGATAGCAACGATGATGGTTACACCCGTGACAGCCAGCAGGGGCACCATAGGCACCCCCCACAGCGCCGCCGGGCGTTTCATTGCCTTGAGCAGCTTTGCCATATATTCAGCCTCTTAGCTCATCAGCAGAGCGCCGATTTCACTGCCTCCGCCAATTAAAATACCGCCAATGATGATGTAGCCGCACTGTGACAGGCTTTCACCTTTCCACAGGGTCTTGTAACCAATCCAGATTACGGCCACGGTGATCGTGATGGCCGCCAGACCATGCAGCCCGCTGGATACCTTCTCCATGATGGTATTTGCCCGGCTAAAACCATCAGCGAAAGCCGGACTGGCAGAAAAAACGCTTATGGCCGGAGCCAGAACATAAGCAGATGCATGGCTGATTAATTCCGTTACCTTACTGAAAAGTTTCATTTTTCTTCCTCTTTCGTTGTTACATCGCGATTTCCGCGCACAACCTGCGCGGGGTAATAGACGGTGGCCGCCTTTTTCTGGCGGAGTTGAGCCGGAACGCCGCGAACGATCGCCCCCGGCCACACCACGCGCGGGCGCGGCGGCGCATCCACTGGTGTAGCTTTCAGGGTGGCCGCTGGGGTTGCGATATCATCGCGGGTGCCGGGAACGGCATAGCGGGTATCCGCCGGGGAGTAGCCAATCCGCTGCACATAGCTCGTCTTTGAAAAAGCGGGTTCCTGCTGTTGTCCGGTACTGAAATTGCCGGAGTAGTAGCAGCTCAACGCCCTTTTCAGGGTGCCGCCCCGCTGGTAGCAGTCGGTGATGATTTTTTCGTAGACGGAAAGATTGATGCAGGGATTGAAAAGGTCAGTAGCGGTGACGCCGTAACGCTTAAAATTGGTGCTGGTTATCTGCATCAGGCCAACAGAGTAGCGGCGACCTTTCGCCTCAATCTGATTAGTGATGCTGACTGCATCCTCCTTACTTTTTGGCATGTGAGTAATAAAGCCTTTATCGCCGGGTTTTCGTTCGGGCTTAGGCACGATCTCAGCGATGGCGTAGGGGTTATAACCGGACTCCACCCTTGCCACATCGAGGGACGTAGAAGGGTGAACGGTGGCGGCACACTGCATAGCCACCGCCAGAAAAGCAGTGGTGGAAAGCATGGCAACCTCAGAACAAAAAAATGGTGATCAGCCAGATGATGAACAGAACGAACAACCAGCCAGCGAACGCAAGCCAGGCATTGGGATTGTCTCGATTCATTGTGCTGTCTCCCTGTTTTAACTGACAGGAGCAGCCTGCGGCGCTGCGTCATCTTTAGGTTCGAGGAGTACCAGCTTGCCGGAAACGGAAATACCGGGCGTGATCATGATGTTCAGCCCCGACTTGCCGTTGTGTGCGAAGGCCGCACCGACTTTCGTCCAGTACGTATTTTTTTCGCCGTTCTCGTCGGGCTGGGTTTCCTGCGTGACGTACACGTTATAGGTGGGTTTTCTCATTGCATTACTCCTTTTGTTTCTCTGCGAGTAGCTGCCGGAGCAGCTCAGTACGGGCTTGCTCACCAAATTCATCCATCAGGAACTGGAGAAAGGTGCTTGGCCGGATATTTGATTCAGACAGGTAGCTGATTTCACGGGCTTGCTTTGCTAACTCCTGATAGCGCTTTTGCCCGATGTAAATAACAGCCGTGCTTGATTTGCCTGGTACGCTTTTCGGCATGAGGTAAAAACTCCTATGAAAAAAGCACCGCAGCTTATGAAGCCTGCGGTGCAAGGGAGGTCAGGTTGTGGTTAGTGCTATTGGTTCTGGAGTAGTTTTGAAAAGGCTACCTAGCGTTGGAGCGGAGACCTTATCAGGGAGAGTTCTTGAATTTTTGCCAGCAAATCCGGGGCGATATTTCGGCACTCGATAGCATCTCCATCAGGATTGAGCGCCATCAGACGGGCGCATTCAATCGCTGTTATCACTGATTTGGGGACGGTGCAGGGTGTTGAACCGAAGCTGACAAAACCATGAGCGCCCGGAATGGATGTGATTGTCGATGTATGCGTTATGTTGACGTCAAAGCAGAGGAAAAGATAATTCGGAAACAACACCTTCTCTTCCTGACGTACCGCCCGGCAATCCTTTCGTGGCGTTACTTTGATATAGCGGGGGCAAAACACCTCGACATCCAGTCCCTCGACTCTTCGGGTGATGCGTTCAACATCCTGATTATTGCAGTATAAAACGTACCATTCATACATAAGATCCTCCCTAATGGGCACAAGCCCCCATTTTCCGCCGTCCTAAGTTGGCGGAACTTAGAGCGCGTACTCATAGCTTAACTGTATAAATTTACAGCTGGTATTTTATACAGTCATTTCGGGGTGTCAACATCAAGAACTGCTAATGATAATAACATTAAATCACTCAAAATCAACCATCACTCAATATCACAACATTTGAGCGATTTGTGACTTGTAAGATGAGCCTTCCCAAAAAGGGGGGGTAAATATGGTGCCTAAGCGATTAAAAGAAGCCCGGAAAGCAGTAGGACTATCTCAAGAAAAATTATCAGAATTGATTGGAATTGAAGGGGTTAGCACACGTTCCCGTCTATCAAGTTATGAGATAGGTCGAACCGAGCCGCCTTTTAGCTTGGTGCAGAAGATTGCAGATGTTTTGGGATATCCAGAGTATTATTTTTATACAGCGAATGATGTCACTGCAAAAATATTGCTGGAAATGCACAAGAATGGAAAACAGCCAACAAACGGAAGCATTGCTGACGAGGCTCGAAAAATGGCTGAACAGCTTGATGACGCAAGAAAGCTGGTCGTTCAGCTCACTGAATGCCTGAAACATCGCCCGTAACCCTGCCGCGCTTCGCTTGTCCAACCCCTGATTTCTACACAAAAAATTTGCGTAAAAATCAGGGGTTACGTGTTTTAAATAGATAGGGTAACGATGGGAGGATGATCTATATTTATAGTCTCAATGTTATTGAGATTCATACAACTTTATGATTTTTGGTAATAAAATAGAGTGGTTTTTTGCGGAATCTTTGGCGAGATAATTGATCCTAATGTAACGTCGTGGTAATTTACCGACGTTTACAGTATTCATGCGGGTGGGACGTTCCCGGTAATAGCGTCCAGGGATGGGGGTGAAGCGAAAGCTCAACCCCTGAATGCAAAAACCCCCTGAAATCTGCTTCAACTTGGCGGGAGAGACAGAGATCAGGGGGTCCAAAAGCAGGCGCTGGCCTGTGAAGGATTATAGCAAATGCATAACCTAACACAACCCCTCAGACTCGCCATAAGTGCGGGCGGGTGTGACTGATAAGAGTCTCTCTCTCAAATCGTCCGTATCACCTACGGGCGTCGCAAAGCAAAGCCCCTGTTATAACGTTGCCTCGCGCAAGCGTCGCCGGTTCCTCAATCGGTGGATTAAGTCGCTGGCGACCGAAGCCGGGCGTATCAAAATCAAAAACGAACTCCGGCGCCGTATCCGCCATAACAGGTATTGGGTCAATGAAGCGAACAAGTTCGGGCTTGAGGCTCTTTGCGAGCTGATGTTGGCCATCCTTGTTAGTACCGATGTAAAAATGGGTCTTCCGCAACTTAGGTGGACAAAAATTGATGAAAATTTATAGTTAACAAGGATCTAAGCTATTTTAAGTTATGGATAACAAAATGGCCTCACTTAAGACACTTTTACAGCTACCGCGCGGGTGGCAAACCTGCCGACAGATTACTGGTACTGATGGAATAACTCTCCATCTCCGCGCCACACGTAAAACGGCATCATGTCCTGAGTGCCTCGCGCGCAGTCAATCTGTTCATAGTTGCCGGCGGAGGCGAGTACAGCATCTTCCATGCTCAGGCCAGGCCCTCTGGTTAGTCTTCGCCATTCGGCACTGGTACTGTCGTAACCCTTCCTGTTCACGTAAAATTTTTTCTGAATCGCTTGCTCCCTTTGCAGGCCCGCAGCAGCAGTCTTCTGCATTGCTGAAAAATCTGCAGCATCAGCTGGGGCTTATCGCAGGTGGTGAAGCAGGGAGACGAGCTGCAGTAGCTTCAGGAATACAGATCAGCGCGGATACTTTACTGCGCAGAGTGGTTCAGGCTCCGGAACAAACAGAGAACCGGACCAGCCATGTTGGTATTGACGAGTGGGCATGGCATCGGGGCCACAGGTACGGCACACTGATCGTAAATCTTGATACCCATCGCCCCCTGGTGTTACTGCCAGGCCGGGAGCAACGCACTCTGGCGGCATGGTTCAAAAAATACCCGGAGATACAGGTCGTCTCACGCGATCGTGGGGGGATCTACGCGTTAGCTGCTCGCGATGGTGCACCGCAGGCAATACAGGTGGTCGATCGCTGGCATCTGCTGAAGAATATTGGTGATGCGCTGGAGCGCATGATGTACAGACACATGCCATTGATACGACTGGTGGCCACCGAGTTATCCCCCAAAAAACAGAATGCTGAAGCGTCTTTGGTGCCAGCGTCAACGTTACGTCGCCCTGAACGTATTAAACGAGAGCGACGTGACAAACGGTATCAGCGCTGGGCTGAGGTAGACTCTCTTCATAAAAAGGGTGGTGGGATAAGAGAAATATCGCGTATCACCGGACTGTCCCGGGTGACGGTTCGCCGGTGGATACAGTCAAAAGCGTTCCCTAAAATATCAACTAAGCCACCCAGACCCGGGTTACTTGATCCATGGCAGGAATGGCTGGAAGAACAACGGATAAACGGTAACTATAATGCCGGACAGCTATGGCGGGAGATGGTAAATGCTGGCTTCACCGGGAGCGAAACGACGGTCAGGGATGCTGTGGCTAAGTGGCGTAAGCAGGTTAACAGTCCCGTTATCGCCCCAGTTCGACTCCCCTCAGCATCCAGGGTAAGCCGCTGGTTAATGCCCTGGCGAATGATCAGAGGAGAAGAAAACTATGCATCCCGCTTCATCGAATCGATGTGCCAGAAAGAACCGCAACTGAAAATGGCGCAACAGCTGTCGCTCGACTTCTATCGAATGTTGAAAACGAAGAATAAATCGCAGTTAAATCAATGGTTCTCTGACGTCAGTCAAAGTGGGCTAATTGACCTTCAGCGTGTTGCGGCCAGTATGGAAGCGGATGCAACAGCAATACACGAAGCGATAAGCAGCAGATGGAGTAATGGCGTTGTGGAAGGCCATGTAAACCGCCTGAAGATGCTGAAACGGCAGATGTACGGTCGAGCTGGCTTCGAGTTACTGCGACGACGAGTCATGAGCCCTCTGGCTTAAACAACTCCACCTAAGTTGTGGAAGACCCACGTTACCCGGACATCGAAAACCAGCCTGACCGCAACAGAAGCCTATCAAAAGGCGATGGCCGCAAACTACGTCAAAGTGCGTGAGCGGTATGTCTATCCCTCTTTGCAGGACGACTACGAGACGGTACAGGTCTACAACGCTCCCCCAGGTAAACGATGACTACCTGGCGCTTTAGGGGTCCGCTTGGGAAACGGAAATTATCCTACGCTAAGGCTAAACGACGGCTTTATGACTAAATTTTGCTTACATTAGATGGAAGGCATGCTGTTTTATGATCTGATAATTTGTGCCCATATCCGCAACCACAAATCGAACCTGAAACGATACCTCGATTCTTCCCTCATAACGGCTAAGATAAAGATAAGTGCCTGTTCAAATCATACTTTCACCATTCACAATATTAATGAATGTCATTCATAGTCCCTATGCTCCCGCCTGTGATTATCCGCATGAACAAACCCGTTAACATGCCATTATCTCTTAGCCTCTAACGGATCACCATGTTTAATCAACAAGCACGTACACAGTCGGCTACAGCTAAAAAAACCGATCTATCATTTCTGCTCATTCTCAGCGCCCTGATGGCTGTTACCTCTTTATCAACCGACATCTATCTTCCGGCTATGCCCGTTATGGCAAAAAATTTACAGGGTGATGCTGAGCTGACAATCACAGGGTTCCTTATAGGATTTTGCATTGCGCAACTGATTTGGGGACCGATTAGTGATCGTTATGGGCGTCGTCTGCCGTTGTTTATCGGTTTAGGTCTGTTTATCATCGGTTCGGTAGGGTGCGCGTTATCAACAGATATCGTGCAAATTGTCTTCTGGCGTGTTTTTCAGGCATTAGGTGCCTGTACCGGCCCAATGTTGGCGCGAGCAATGATCCGCGATCTGTTTAGTCGCACTCGTGCAGCACAAATGCTTTCAACTTTGATGATCATTATGGCCATCGCGCCCATTGTCGGGCCCCTGATCGGCGGACAAATGATTAAAGTCACTTCGTGGCACGCTATTTTCTGGCTGCTGGCGATTATCGGAACATTAATGCTGATGTCTTTATTTTGGTTACCGGAGACATTACCTGCTGAAAAACACTCGCAAGCCTCCGTAACCAAGGCCTTTCAAAACTACTATGCCTTGCTAACCAACGCCAAATACATGCGGTTTACTCTGTGTCTGACGTTCTATTACGTCGCGGCCTACGCCTTTATTACGGGCTCCCCGTTTGTGTACATCACTTATTTCGGCGTTGATCCGCAGTATTACGGTTGGCTGTTTGCAGTAAACATTGTGGGATTAATGGCTGTGAGTATGCTCAACAGACGCTTAGTTCACCGATATCCACTGGAAGCGTTGCTCAAGAATGCCGTATTCATCGCCACTATTGCCGCAATAGTGCTGGCGGTCGCAACAGGCCTGGGCGTAGGTGGAATTACCGTGATTGTCGGGGCTGTGTTCGTATTCTTCTCGATGAATGGCATCATCGCTGCAACATCCACGGCTTGCGCACTTGATGCAGTGCCCAATGTAGCAGGATCCGCATCGGCGCTAATGGGGGCATTACAATACGGAAGTGGCATTATCTCTTCACTGCTTCTCGCCCTGTTCAGTGATGGCACGCCATGGACGATGGGCTGGATAATTGCGTTGTTTACAGCAGCCAGCGCTTTGATGGCACTGACCGTTCAGATAAAAAAATGACCACCACATATCCACCACGTTTATGAATTTAACTCATAGCGCCTATTTAAGCAGCGTAATTATCTTTAATCGCAACTTCGTTAATCTGAGTATATCGCGTGAATACGCAATGTGAAATGCAGCGGAAAGTGGCTACAGTTGATGGACATACCCCAGCTTACGCGGCTGGGGCATCATCAGAGGCTAACTAAATATTCTTATCGAAGAAGACGTCTAACTTTTGCATTGCCTGGTCTACGTATTTAGGAACCCAATACGTCTCGATATGGGTAGCGCCATCGATCAGGAAGAGTTCTTTGTTCTTCGTACCGGTGGCTTTCGCGAACGCATCTTCAGTCATATAGAGCGTATCCGCTTTTGTACCGGCAATCAGCAGCAGGGGTTTATTGATGAGATTGATATGGTCCGTCACGTCAAAGTTCATCAAATCTAACAGGCTGCTTGTGGTGTATTTAAATGTGGAGTTCGGGTGTGCGTGGGTTTTCCAGTAGTACTCGTAGCCCTGGCGATACAAGGCAAAAGGTAATTTTGCTATCTGTTCATCAGTCAGGTTGGCATCGCCGGAGTAAAGCACTTCTCCTCCGGCGGCTTCCTGAGCACGTGCGTCAGAAGCCTGCTGAAGACGCTGCTGGAGAGTATCCAGCTGTGAATCCTGCATACCGTTGCGGCGTACAAGGCCTGAATTAAACATGCTGATGGTTGCTATCGATTTGAACCGTTTATCTGTCTCGGCGGCAACCAGTGAATACCCACCGCCACCGCAAATGCCCAGCAGACCAAGGCGGGCGGTATCAACCCCCGGATACTGGCTGATGTAGTCAGCCATGCCGTGAACATCCTCAATACGGTTAGCCGGTTTATCCACGCTGCGAGGCATACCACCGCTGGCACCCTGATAAGCCGCATCGGCGGTAATCGTGATGTAGCCCTGCTCTGCGAGACGCTGGGCATACAAACCCGCGACCTGCTCTTTTACGCCGCCATTCGGATGTGCAACCACCACCGCAGGGTATTTTTTGGCGGGATCGTAGTCAGCAGGGGTATAGACATTCGCCGCAACCTGGATGCCATGCAGATCGTATTTCACCGGATGAATGTTGACCTTGCCTTTGACGTTCTCGGTGATGGCACCGTCATAGGCCAGTGTGAATGAATTTTTTTTGTAATCAGCCGCATTGACTGAGGTGGCTCCGGCCATTGCCGTGATTAGCATTGCACTGATAAGCGTAAATTTCATGGTCTCTCCCGATGAGTGTTGACCTGGTTATGCAGGCTCGCGGAATCAAATTTGCAGGCTCAGAGTAGGCAGAGAGGGCTGTCAGCATCGTGACGGGGAAATAACATTTTCGTCAGGAAACGGACCGGGATGGTGAGTATTTCTGACAACGCTGTCAGGTAACTGTCAGCTTTATGTTGGCAATCAGGAGGCAGAATGGTCTCGTTTAATGTGATTCATGTTCAATTTTCTGAGAAAAGGAGCGATCAATGAAAAGCCAGAATGACCCAACAATGCCAGCGCGACGCAAGCTATTAGTCGCCGGGGCGGGTATTGCCGCCGCCTCGCTGATCCCGCACGTATCGGCGGCGAACGAGTCCTCTCAGGTCAATTCATCCAGACAAACCGGCCAACGCAATGTTCCTCCGGGCAAGCGTAAACTCGGGAAGCTGGAAGTCTCAGCCGTCGGTCTGGGCGTGCAGAACATGAGTCGTAAATACGACACGTCTGTTCCCTGGCGTCCCGAGATGGTCAATGTTATCCGTCGGGCATTTGATGAAGGGGTGACGTTTTTCGACGCAGCTGAAGCCTACGGCACCTGGGAAGTAGAGAAAATTCTCGGGGAGGGTATCGCTCCTTTCCGGAACAAAATTGTTATTGCCACCAAGTTTGGCTGGAACATTGATCAGCAGACCGGCAAGCGCCTGCCGGGCCTTAACAGCAGACCGGACCATATCAGACTCGTCGTCGAAAACATGCTCAAACGCCTGCGTACCGATCGTATCGATTTACTGTATCAGCACCGGGTTGACCCACAGATCCCGATCGAAGATGTCGCCGGGGTGGTGAAAGATTTAATGGATCAAGGGAAAGTCCTGCACTGGGGGCTGTCTGAAATGGGCATCAACACGCTGAGACGCGCCCATGCGGCATTACCCGTTACTGCCGTACAAAGTGAATACTCCATGCTCTGGCGTGGCCCTGAAAAGCAGGTACTTCCGCTGTGTGAAGAGCTGGGAATTGGATTCGTGCCATGGAGCCCACTCGGCGTGCAGTTCTTAACGGGCTGGATTGATGAAAAAACACGATTCGCTGCCGGTGATATACGGGCGACAGAAACGCGCTTCTCTCCCGACAACCTCCCGCACAACTTACAGCTGGTTGAACTACTGAAATCCTGGGCAATAAGAAAAAATGCCGTGCCGGGGCAGGTTGCACTGGCATGGCTCCTGGCCCGTAAACCCTGGATTGTTCCCATCCCTGGCACCACCAATAAAGACCATATGCTGCAAAACACAGCGGCTACCGCTGTATCGCTGACTTCCGCAGAGATGACCGAGCTCACCCGCTCACTGGATGCGATCACTATCCAGGGTCAACGTCTGCCGGATGCCGTGCAGGTTTATTCCGATGTTGAAGCACCGTTGAAAAGTTAAGAGGAAGTCCCGTTATGCGACTGTTGTTAGTCGAAGATGAAGAAAAAACTTCAACCTATCTCTCCCGTGCGCTGGGTGAGTCAGGGTTTACGGTAGATGTCTCTGCAGATGGCGCGGAAGGTCTTCATTACGCGCTGGAGTTCGACTACGACGCGATAATACTGGATGTCATGCTGCCGGGGATGGATGGCTACCGGGTACTTGAGGGGGTGCGGGCAACCAAACAGACGCCGGTGCTGATGCTCTCGGCACGAGGATCGGTCGACGAGCGCGTTAAAGGGCTTCGTCTTGGCGCGGATGATTATCTGCCCAAGCCCTTTTCGCTTATTGAACTGGTAGCGCGTATTCAGGCGCTGGTGCGTCGCCGCGCTACGGATGGCGCAGACATCACCCAGCTGCAAATTCACGATCTGCATCTCGACTTACTGGCTCGCCGCGTATTTCGCGCCGGAACGCGACTGGAGCTGACTGCAAAAGAGTTTTCCCTGCTGAGCCTTCTGGCCCGACATCAGGGGGAGATTCTGTCAAAGATGATGATTGCGGAGCAGATATGGGACATGAATTTTGACAGCGATGCCAACGTGGTTGAAGTGGCCATTAAACGACTTCGAGCCAAAGTGGATGCGCCGTTCGATATCAAACTGCTGCATACCGTTCGTGGCATGGGGTATGTCCTCGAAGTACGGTCCGAATAAATGAAGGAGATAAGCATGCCTAAGCGTTCCATCTCCGTTCACCTGGCGCTGATGTTTGCCTTATCAGCGCTACTGATTGTTTCCGTTATCGGCATCCTGCTCAGAGGTTCTTTGCATGACTCTTTGCAAAAGCAGATGCACAACGAGCTGTTGTTCCGGGAATCATTAATGAGTCCGTGGATCACCGCACGAACCTCGGCTGACGGCTGGTCGACGCTGGCCAATAAATTCACCGTATTAACCAATTCTGAAGGTGAGCGCGTTCGCTACTGGATAGTGAGCGATAACCCACGTTTTAGCATGGGGGGAACACCCCCGGTGGGTGTTCAGTGGTCTTCTCTACAGGAAGGCTTCAATAAAGTGCCAGGTGCATCAGAAGGGGCATGCTCGCTGTTTCTGTTAGTGAAAACTATCCCCGCCAACGGCGAAAGGCCTGAGCTGCGCTATGTGGTTGCTATCGACTCCACGCCGTACATGGGCACACTCGATGCGTTCACGCGGACATTGCTGATCATTACCGCATTAGGCGTCGTGATTGTCGCCTTACTGGGGTACGTCGTTTCAAGGATCGGTCTTCGTCCCGTTGGGGCGCTCAGTAAACAGGCCCGGCATCTCGCTCCCGGGGACCATGGTCAGCGCCTGAATACCGAAGCATTACCTGACGAATTACAGCAGTTAGCATCATCTTTTAATGGCGTGCTGGAACGGCAAGAGGTCGCCTGGAGGCAGCTCGAAAGCTTTAACTCCGATGTTGCGCATGAACTCCGGACTCCGCTGACTAACCTGATTGGCCAGACGCAGTTAGGGCTATCACGCCGACGCTCGCAGGATGAACTGGAAGAGTTACTGGGCTCCAATCTGGAAGAACTTGAACGCATGACCTCGATAGTTAACGACATGCTGTTCCTGTCTCATGCTCACTCGGGTGAGCATGCTTCCCAGCTTACGCAGGTGTCCCTGCGGGAAGAAACCCTGAAAACAGCGGAGTATGTGGAACCTTCTTTTGCTGAAAAACAGCTTTCTCTGGATGTAGGAGGCGACGTCACCGCGCATATCGACCGACGACTGTTCCACCGTTCACTGGCCAATTTACTGGAAAATAGCGCAAGACACTCACCATCCAACAGCACGGTTACGGTGCGGTTAAGCGAAACCGATAATCAAGCCTGTGTTGAAGTTTCAAACCCGGGCGAGCCGATAGCGCCAGAGCACTTACACCGGCTTTTCGAGCGGTTCTATCGCGTTGACACCTCCCGGGCCAGGAGTGATACCCATCATGGGCTGGGCCTGTCGATCGTGCGTGCCGTCGCCATTATGCACCGGGGAGATGTATTTTCCCGTAGTGAAGGTGGCATCAATACATTTGGCTTCACCTTTGCAGTACAAGCGGATAAAGGGGCGGGCAATGCTCAATCCGGCACTGAGGCGGGGCAGGGTTAACTGACAGAATTGTCAGGGGGTCGTCAGCCTGACGTCATTACCCCCTCGATAAAATCATCGCAGGCAATTCCCTCTTCATTGATAAGGACGCTTTGCATGATCGGACATTTACGTTACCTCGGGCTGTTACTGCCCTTCTTCACATTTTCATCCTGGGCAGCGGAACAAAATCCCGCTGTCCACATCGCCCCCGCAGGAAGTCAGAACGCAGTGTTCGGGCCAACCGAGCACTTTACCGGTCGTGTCAGGGTTGATCCTCTCTTCAAACCGGATAACGACATCCCTGTTTCCGGGGCTTATGTCACCTTTGAACCCGGCGCTCGTTCCGCCTGGCATACGCATCCGGCAGGTCAGCGGCTGATTGTGACCTCTGGTGTTGGGCTCACCCAACAAGAAGGCCAGCCAGTGCAGGTTATCCGCGCCGGTGACGTTGTCTCTTGCCCGGCGGGCGTCAAACACTGGCACGGGGCGGCACCCGGCAGCGCGATGACGCATCTGGCGATAACCGGGATGGTGGATGGCAAAAGCGTTAACTGGATGGAGAAAGTGACAGATGAACAATACTACGCCCATTAAGGCATTAGCGGCAGCGGTACTGCTGACCTTTGATTTTGGTCTCGCGGCACATGCTGCGCCCGTCAGTAAAGGAGCCTCAGAAATGAACCACGAACAAACGGTTTCAGATACGCTGTCAGCCCGACAGCAGGCCATCCCGTTGATTGCGGCATCGATGGCCAGCAGCCAGATGGATAAGCTGAATGCAGCCCTGAATCAGGGTCTTGACGCAGGGCTCACGATAAACGAAACCAAAGAGATTCTCGTCCAGCTTTATGCCTATACGGGCTTCCCCCGTAGCCTGAATGCGCTGAGTGAACTGATGAAGGTCGTCGAAGCACGTAAACAACGTGGTATCAAGGACGTTGAGGGTAAAGAACCGGTTGCCCCGACCCCTGTCGGGGATGAGCTTCGCCGCGTCGGTACCGCAAACCAGACAAAAATCTCAGGCGCGCCCGTCCAGGGCCCACTGTTTGATTTTGCCCCGGTGATTAACCAGTTCCTTCAAACGCACCTTTTCGGCGACATTTTCGCCCGTGATAACCTCGACTGGCAAAGCCGCGAGCTGGCAACGGTTGGCGCATTAGCGGCCACGCCGGGCGTCGAATCACAACTGCTGTCGCATACGCGAGCAAGCATGCGGGTCGACCTGACGGTGTCGCAGCTGCGACAGCTGGCACAGGTTCTGCGTGAACATGGCGAAAGTGATGCAGCAACGCGAGCTGAAAAGGCGCTGCAGCAGGCGATCGTAAACAACTAGGAGTGGATTATGGAGCATGATCCCAACCGCAGAATGTTAATCACCGCACTTGCCGGGCTGACGCTGGCGAACGTTTCTTTTGCCTCAGCTGCGACCGGAACCGCAAACGTGCAGGGTAAAAGGCGTGTTCTGGTGGCGTACTTTTCCCGCAGCGGAAATACACGGGTGATTGCGGGCGTCATTCACCGCAGCCTGAATACCGATCTGTTTGAAATTGAACCGGCTACGCCCTATCCGGAAGACTATTTTCAGACCGTTGAACAGGCGAAAAATGAGCGTGAGCGGGGAGTAAAACCCGCATTGAAAAATAGCGTCGCAGATATCTCACGCTACGAGACCCTGTATTTAGGCTTTCCGATCTGGGGGACCAGCGTGCCGCCTGTAGTGCAAACATTTCTCAGCAGCCACAACCTTGCGGGCAAGTTAATCATCCCCTTCATTACTCACGGTGGCTACGGTAAAGGAGACAGCGACGACATCCTTACCCGTCTTGCCCCGACTGCACGTCGGGAAAAACCGCTGGTCATTAAATGCGACCAGGAGCGAAGAACCACTGAAACGGTCACCAGCTGGTTAGAGACATTACGCAGTTAATCGTCCGCATTCATGAGGCTGCCAAATAAGGGCAATCAGGGGTGCTAAATAATTAATGCTGACAACTCAGATATGATTGAACGGCAAACATAACAGAGGATGTAATCTTGAAGACAATCTTAAAAACGCTGGCCATCTGCGTAATGGCGGGTGGTCTGGTGGCTCAGTCGGTATACGCCGAGCCGCTGGTCATTCAGGAACAGGGAAGCTTTTCTGCTGGCGGTACTATCAACACTGCCCCCGGTAAATTTGACGCGAAGAAGCCGCTGGACTCTGCTGGCCAAACCTACCATGGCGATCATGCGTCTGTGTTTTACCAGATTCCCGAGAATCCGCATAAATACCCTATCGTCATGCTGCACGGCGCAGGTCAGTTTTCCCGTACCTGGGAAAGCACCCCGGATGGTCGCGAAGGTTTCCAGAACATATTCCTGCGTCGCGGCTTCACAACCTACCTTGTTGATCAGCCACGCCGGGGCAGCGCCGGGCGCACGACGGTAGAAGGTACTGTTTCGCCAAAACCCGATGAGCAGATGTGGTTTAATCAGTTCCGCGTTGGCGTGTGGCCAGAGTATTTTAAAGGGGTCCAGTTCTCACACGACAAAGAGGCACTGAATCAGTATTTCCGTCAGATGACCCCGAATACCGGGCCGTTTGATATCAATGTTATCTCTGATGCGATATCCGCCGTCGTGGATAAATCCGGCCCGGCTATCCTCTTCACCCACTCTCAGGGGGGCGGACCAGGCTGGTACACGGCGATGAAAAACGACAAGGTCAAAGCCATTGTCGCCTTCGAGCCTGGCAGCAGCTTTGTCTTCCCGGAAAAAGAACTCCCAGCTCCTATGCCAAGCGCGTTCGATACGCTGAAGGGTGAGCCGGTGCAGATGGAGCAGTTTATGGCTCTGACCAAAATCCCGATTCTGATTATTTACGGCGATAACATACCGGATAAACCTGTCGCCATGCCCGCGCAGGACAGCTGGCGCGTACGTCTGGCGATGGCTCGCGAGTGGCGCGACGTGGTGAACAAACATGGTGGAGATGTCACTGTGACGCATCTGCCTGAAGTGGGGATCAAAGGGAATACCCACTTCCCGTTCTCTGACCTCAATAATGTGCAGATTGCCGATTTGGTGAGTAAATTCCTGAAGGAAAAAGACCTGCAGTAGGTAAAGCTAGTATTGAGCCTTCATTATTGAAGGCTCAATACAAATATCATCTTTATAACAAATATAGTGGCCTAATCCTGCCGAAAAAAAATGTTGAATATGGCGGTTTGCTTTACTCACAAAGCAGAGCGTCAGCCCTCAAAAGATTAATGAATACATCTAATAAACCCTAGTCAATTCCCCCCTCTAATAGAATTAATAACTTTGCGTTATGCTTTTCCTACACAACAGCTGAAGGATAACGTCATGCAAACTGTAAAACTTAACAACGGTATTGAAATGCCCCTGCTGGGCTTTGGTGTCTTCCAGATGACGGATGCCGCGGAATGCGAAAGAGCCGTTATTGATGCCATCAACACGGGATATCGCCTGATCGATACCGCTGCGTCTTATCAGAATGAAACCCAGGTCGGGAACGCACTGAAACAAAGCGGTATCGCCCGTGACGAACTGTTTGTAACCACCAAACTGTGGTTGCAGGATACAAATTATGAAGGCGCGAAAGCACAGTTCGAACGCTCCCTGAATCGACTGCAACTTGATTACGTTGACCTGTACCTGATTCACCAGCCTTACGGCGATGTCCATGGGGCCTGGCGTGCTATGGAAGAACTGCAACAGGCAGGCAAAATTCGCGCCATTGGCGTCAGCAACTTTCATCCTGACCGACTGGCCGACCTTATCGCCTTCAACAAAGTGGCCCCTGCGGTAAACCAGATTGAAGTTAACCCCTTCAACCAGCAGTTGCATGCGGTTCCATGGAATCAAAGCCGTGGCATTCAACCGGAGGCCTGGGCACCGTTTGCTGAGGGTAAAAATGGCCTGTTCCAGCATCCCGTGTTGACGGCAATTGGGCAGAAGTACGGCAAAAGCGTCGGCCAGGTTGTGCTGCGGTGGATCTTCCAGCGAGGCATCGTTTCACTGGCGAAATCGGTGCGTAAAGAACGCATGACAGAGAACATCAACATTCTCGATTTTGAACTCAGCTCTGAAGATATGCTGCAGATTGCCGCGCTCGACACAGCAACCAGCGCCTTCTTCTCTCACCGCGACCCGGCGATGGTGGAATGGCTGACTGGCCGCAAACTTGATGTTTAAGTTGCGATAAAAGAGGTATTCAATCAATGAAAAAACGTTATCTGGGTCAATCCCGGCTCGAAGTTTCCGCGCTTGGGCTCGGTTGCATGGGCTTAAGCCACGGCTACGGCCCGGCGACCGATACCTGTCAGGCTATCGAGCTCATTCGCGCTGCGGTTGAACGTGGCGTCACCTTCTTCGATACCGCCGAAGTATATGGCCCCTTCCTTAATGAAGAGGTTGTCGGTGAAGCCTTAAAACCGTTTCGTGACCGTGTGGTCATTGCCACCAAGTTCGGTTTTACCTTCGGTACGGACAACAAGCAGCAGATTCTAAACAGCCGTCCTGAGCATATCCGTGAAGCTGTTGAAGGGTCATTACGGCGTCTTAAGACTGACGTCATTGACCTGCTATATCAACATCGTGTCGACCCGGATGTCCCCATTGAAGATGTTGCGGGTACAGTGAAAGACCTGATCGCGGAAGGCAAAGTCAAACATTTCGGTCTGTCCGAAGCGGGTGCGCAAACCATTCGTCGTGCGCATGCCGTCCAACCTGTCACTGCCCTACAAAGCGAATACTCAATGTGGTGGCGCGAGCCTGAGCTGGAAATCCTGCCGTTACTGGAGGAACTGGGCATTGGTTTCGTTCCCTTCAGCCCATTAGGCAAAGGGTTCCTGACGGGATCGATTAAGCCTGGAACCACTTTTGGGAAGGATGATTACCGCAGCACAGTGCCGCGTTTCGCCGGGCAGGCGATTGAAGCCAATGAAAAGCTGGTCTCATTGCTGGGTGAACTGGCTGCAGAGAAAGGCGTGACGTCTGCGCAAATCGCTCTGGCATGGCTGCTGGCACAAAAGCCATGGATTGTTCCTATCCCTGGTACCACCAAACTACACCGGCTGGAGGAAAACCTGGGGGCTGCAGACATCATTCTTTCGCAGGATGACTCGCGGCAGATAACACAGGCGCTTGAAACGATTAAAATCGTCGGCGAACGTTACTCTCCTGAGCACCAGGCTCGCACAGGCCGTTAATACCCGGACGGGTCCGCAGCGAATAGCGGACCCGTTATTCCTGGTAGCGAAGTGCATCGATCATCAGCGCAAAAGCGGGCGGATGCTGCTTACGGCTCGGGTAGTAGAGGTAATATCCGGGGAAAGATGGGCACCAGTCCTGCAGAACCTGAATCAGCTCTCCTGACTTTATGTAATCCTGCACCCTGTCTTCAGGTATGCAGGCGATGCAAAAACCGGATAAAGCCGCATCAATCCTTTCAGCCAGCAGGTTAAACGTCACCTGCCCTTCCACTCTGACCCGTAACGGTTTCCCTTCCTTCTCAAACTCCCAGTGGTAAAGTCCACCGGCAGTCGGCAGGCGCATATTGATACACCGATGGTTTTGTAGCTCGTGCGGTGTTTCGGGCACGGGATTAGCGGCAAAATAAGACGGCGCTCCCACCACGGCCATTGTCATGTCCGGTCCAATCCTCACCGCGATCATATCCTTATCCACGCTTTCGCCCAGGCGGATCCCGGCATCAAAACGCCCCTCAACAATATCTACAAAACCGTTATCCACCACCAGTTCGAGATTAATTTCCGGGTATTCCCTGAGGAAAGGTTTAAGCTTCGGCCATACCAGACTTCGCGCGGCATGCTCCCCGGCAGATAAACGGATATTGCCGGAGGCTGTGCCGTTCAGTTGAACCAGCGATTCCAGTTCCTGTTCAAGATCGGCAATACGAGGTTCAAGGCAGGCAATAATTCTCTCACCGGCCTCTGTAGGGGCCACGCTTCGGGTCGTGCGGGTCAGAAGGCGGATATTTAGCCTTTCCTCCAGGGCCTTCATCGCGTGGCTGAGTGCAGACTGAGAAACCCCCAGTTTACCCGCTGCTTTGGTAAAACTTCGCTCCCTTGCCACCACAAGAAAGATTTGCAGTTCGTTGAAATTTTCTTTGAGCATCGGCAATTTCCTTATGGAGGCATTCCCTTCATCGCACACTCATGAAGGGTGTTCATAGACACAATCATTTTAGCCCTATTACTGACAATAATGATAATTGATATTCTGACTTTATCGAAAATAAGTCTCAATTATCAGAAGGTTTCTCATGAAAATACTCGTTGCAGGGGCGACAGGAAGTATTGGTCTTCACGTCGTGAATACCGTTATCGAAATGGGCCATCAGCCCGTGGCGCTGGTCAGAAATAAGCGCAAAGTAAAATTGCTTCCGCGTGGAACGGATGTTTTTTACGGCGATGTTTCACTGCCTGAAACACTTACAGATTTGCCGAAAGATATTGATGCCATCATCTTCACGCTCGGTTCCGATGGCCGGGGTCGTATTGGTGCCAGAGCGATAGATTACGGCGGTGTGCGTAATATTTTACGAATATTCAGGGATACGCCTGTTCGCATTGGCTTAATGACCACGATTGGTGTGACTGAACGGCTCAGCAACTGGAATCAACGTACTGAGGTCCATGACTGGAAAAGACGTGCCGAACGTCTGGTCAGGGCGAGTAGTCATCCCTATACCATAGTCAGGCCCGGCTGGTTCGATTACAACAATGATGATGAGTACAGAATCGTTATGCTCCAGGGGGATCGACGCCATGCAGGAACGCCGGAAGATGGTGTGATATCCAGAAAACAAATCGCCCAGGTTCTGGTCAGTGCGTTGAGTAACGATGCAGCAACAAATAAAACGTTTGAGCTGGTCGCTGAGCGAGGCGAAGCGCAACCGGATTTTACGCCTCTCTTTATGGACTTGCAGGCAGATAACCCTCAAAAAAACGATGGGGTTTTAGATTTGAACAATATGCCTTTCAGTGAAGAACCTGAGTGCATTATTAACGAGCTAAATCTGTTTTCAATACACGTAAAATCAATCTAACGCCTTTGACAATTTGGTCAAATAGAGGCCAGTCTTATGACAGTTTGGCTCTGGCCTTTACTCGAAGTATAGTTTGCCGGGTAGTCCTAAATTCTCGGGCAATGGCGCTGATGCTTAAGCCTAAATTAATACGCTCAATAACGTCCTGTTTTTGTTCTTCGTTCAGGGCAGAAGGACGGCCAAAACGTTTTCCTGCCGCTTTTGCCCTCGCAATACCTGAATGTGTGCGCTCAAGCAGTAGGTCCCGTTCAAACTCTGCCACGGCGGAAATAACCTGCATGGTCATTTTCCCCGCAGGGCTGGTGAGGTCTACTCCGCCCAAAGCTAAGCAGTGAACACGAATATCTGAAGCAGAGAGCTGTTCCACTGTTTTTCTTATATCCATGGCATTACGGCCAAGGCGGTCCAGCTTGGTGACGATCAGCACATCACCATTTTCCATGCGATCAAGCAGGCGGATAAATCCGGGGCGTTCGCTGGCAGCAGCCGAACCACTAATATGTTCCTCAATCAGTCGCTGAGGCCTGATGGCAAAACCCGCCGCTTCAATTTCCCTTCGCTGATTCTCGGTGGTTTGCTCAAGAGTCGAAACCCGGCAGTATGCAAAAACTCGTGACATAGGAAACTTTCCGTACGAAATGGATGTCCGAATCATAACATCTGTCCGAAATTAATTTCACTTACTTTCGGACAGTATGGCTGACTAGTGTACGAAACCGACCGGTTTCGTACACTGGATCTCAATACTGTCCGAAAGTGAGTTAAATTGGTTTTGGACATGCGCTATAATTCGAACATCCATTTCGTACGGAAAGTTTCCTATGTCACGAGTTTTTGCATACTGCCGGGTTTCTACCCTTGAACAGACAACTGAAAATCAGCGCCGGGAAATTGAAGCGGCCGGTTTCGCCGTTCAACCCCGGCGCATGACTGAGGAGCAGATCAGCGGTTCGGTGGCCGCAGGCGAACGGCCCGGTTTTGCCCGGTTACTCGATCGCATGGAAAATGGCGATGTGCTGATTGTGACCAAGCTTGATCGTCTGGGGCGAGACGCAATGGACGTGCGTAAGACAGTAGAGCAGCTGGCACTGTCCGGTATTCGCGTGCACTGCCTCGCCCTGGGCGGCGTGGATCTCACCAGCGCGGCAGGGAAGATGACCATGCAGGTTATTTCGGCCGTTGCTGAGTTTGAGAAAGACCTGCTGATTGAGCGCACACATTCAGGCCTGGTCAGGGCCAGAGCAGCGGGCAAACGGTTCGGCCGGCCCCCGGCGCTGAGCCAGGAACGGCGACTGGCAGCGCTTGAACAGCTGAAGGCGGGTGTCAGTATCAGCGCCGTTGCCCGCCAGTTTAATACCTCACGACAGACCATCATGCGCCTGCGTGATTATGCAGCCAGCAAGGAGTGACCAGAAGGGCAGGGGGCCAGACAAAACCGTTACGGTGCACTGAAGCAATCGCGCTTCACTTCGACCAAATGTTAGCGTTGACCTGCGTGTGATAACATATTCGGGTCGTATTTCAGAGCCAGGGCTGATGAAGAAGAAAAATACAACCACGCCTCATGACGCAACATTCCGGCAGTTTCTGACCCAGCCGGATATTGCCCGTGATTTTATGGAACTCCACCTGCCCGCAGAACTGCGCGCCATCTGCGATCTCAGCACGCTGAAGCTCGAGTCCGGCTCGTTCGTCGAGGACGATCTCCGCCAGTACTTCAGCGATGTTCTTTACAGCCTGAAAACCGCTGCCGGTGATGGCTACGTTCACGTGCTCATCGAGCATCAGTCTTCGCCCGGCAGGCATATGGCTTTTCGTCTGACACGCTATGCGGTGGCGGCAATGCAGCGTCACCTGGAGGCGGGGCATAAAAAGCTGCCCCTGGTGATACCGGTGCTGTTCTATACGGGTAAACGCAGCCCGTATCCCTACTCCACCCGGTTGCTGGATGAGTTTGACGACCCGGATCTGGCAGGCAGACTCTACGGTGGTGCCTTCCCGCTGGTTGACGTTACCATCATTCCTGATGACGAAATCGCAGACCACCGCAGCATGGCCGCCCTGACCCTGCTGCAGAAACATATTCACCACCGGGACCTGGCAGAACTGGTTGAACGACTGGCGCCCATTTTACTGGCCGGCTATCTGTCTTCATCGCAGGTGATATCACTGGTAAACTATATCGTGCAGGCTGGCGAAACGTCCGACGCTGAAGCCTTTGTACGCGAGCTGGCACAGCGTGTGCCGCAACACGGAGACGCACTTATGACCATCGCACAACAGCTTGAACAGAAGGGTATCGAGAAGGGCAGGGCTGAGGGCATCCAGTTAGGCAGGCAGGAAGGTCGCACTGAAGGCAGGCTGGAAGGCAGACTGGAAGGCAAGCTGGAAGTTGCCCGTGCCATGCTGCAGAACGGCATCGACCGCAGTACCGTCATGAAGATGACCGGTCTGACTGAAGACGACCTGGCGCAGCTCCGTCATTGATCATTTTTTCCTGATGCTCCCTGTCTGGCCATCAGCAAATACTGGTGGGGCAGGGACACATCCTGCGCTGACCTGGCCTGCCAGCCGCAATCGTTAAGCAGCACCACCACGCCATCAACGTTACCGACAGCATCGAGATATCACCGACGTTGGACCGTTTGATGTGGTGGTGGTCAGCTACGGCCTGCTGCTGCAGGATGCCTCGGCGTTTGGCGACCGGCAATGGCACAGCGTGGTACTCGATGAGGCCAGGCCATCAAGAACGCACAGACCCAGCGGGCGCGAGCCGTGACGGCACTGAAGGCCGATTTTCGCCTAGCGCTGAGCGGCACCCCGGTTGAAAACCATCTGGGTGAGCTGTGGAGTTTGTTCCGTTTCCTCAATCCGGGCCTGCTGGGCGGGCTTAAATCGTTTGGCCAACGCTTTGTCGGGCCGATGGAACGAGGGGAGCGAACGGCCGGCGACGCGCTGAAACAGCTGATCAAACCCTTCGTCCTGCGCAGGACCAAGAGCCAAGTGCTTGATGAGCTGCCGCCCCGTACCGACATTCTTCAGCGTATCCCCCTCAGTGAAGAGGAATGCCACTGGTATGAGGCGCTGCGGCAGCAGGCGGTGGACCGGATGAAAGGGGAAGGTGACGACGTCAGCCCACTGCAGGTGCTGAAGGAAATCACCCGGCTGCGGCGCTTCTGCTGCCATCCTTCGCTGGTGCTGACCGACCTTCCGTTGGTGGGCAGCAAGTTGACGGCCTGCCTAGACATCATCGACGAGCTGCGGGAAAACCGGCATAAGGCACTGGTATTCAGCCAGTTTGTCGACCACCTGAACCTGGTGCGGCATGCTCTGGACGAACGGGGTATCCGCTATCAGTACCTGGACGGCGCAACTTCGCCGGCGGAACGGAGAAAGCGGGTCAGCGCCTTCCAGTCAGGGGAAGGTGAACTGTTTTTGATAAGCCTGAAAGCCGGAGGCACCGGGCTTAATCTGACTGCAGCCGATTATGTGATCCATCTCGACCCGTGGTGGAATCCGGCGGTCGAAGATCAGGCCAGCGATCGCGCGCATCGAATGGGCCAAGAACGGCCGGTCACGGTATACCGGCTGGTGATGGAGGGAACCATCGAGGAACAGATCGTCAGCCTTCACAGCCGTAAGCGGCAGCTGGCCGACGAACTGCTGGAAGGCAGCGATAGCGTGGCGCGCCTGGATACCCAGGCCCTGCTGGCCGTTCTTCGCGGACAATGACGTCGGGCAACGATCGGGTTATTGAGTCAAGTTTTCTTGTGTAGCCAGACATAAAAAGGAGTGGGCCGGCAATCACCAGAAAACCGGCCGTTTTTCTGGCGGTACGGAGCGTCTCAGGGAGCGTGCGCGAGCGTCTCAGTAATGTGGTTCAGAATCAATTAATGTGGTTTCATTCTCAAATAAAGTGATTTGAAACGGTATTTCATTCTCACGGAATGTGGTTTGAAATGGGGGCATTATTGCGCGTCAGAGCGATCCTGATTGCGCGTCACTACAGGTAGCTACGGGCGGATCATGCCCGACATGCTGCCAGGTCTGGGCCACATCCGCGACGAGCGCCAGTGGCGGAGATATCTGCAGGCGCAGTACGGCCGGTACTGGAAGGTGCACTTTGCGAAGAAGACCCGGGGAGCCTGGCACAGCGTGAAATACCTGGGCCGGTACCTGAAGCGGCCACCGGTATCGGCTTCCCGCCTGCGGCACTATGGCGGCGGCGCGGTGGTTCATCACTACCTCGATCACCGCTCGGGGAAGCATAAAAGCCAGACGCTGAGCCAGGAAGAGATGATCGGGCGCTATATCAGCCACGTTCCTGCCCGCCATTTCAAAATGGTGCGTTACTCCGGTTTTCTGGCCAATCGCAAGCGGGGAGCGCTGCTGCCCCGGGTGTATGAAGCCCTGCAGATGCAGGCGCGGGAAAAACCGGAGAAGCCGGGTTTTGCGGTGCTGATGAAGGGGTTTGTGGGTACGGATCCGTACAAATGTATCCTGTGCGGTGACCGGCTGCGTTTTGCCGGCGCCCAGGCCGGCACGCATGCGACGGAATTACTGTCGGAAAGGCTGCGTGAAATGGAGAAAAAACGATGGCTGCGGATGCCAGAGCTGGATCAGTGTGCCTGAAAAATGGCTTTCCGGTTAAAAACATATCAGAAACGGCATTTTCACATACAAACTCACGCGAAACCGCATCATAAGAGGGATGGGAGGTGATGAAACTCATAGTCAGGCACCCTCAAAAGAGGCGATTGAATTTCCTAACCATCAAGCTGACATTCTGGGCATACAGTATTCCAATCGCGTCATTCAGCAAGCTATATCCGATTACAAAAACACCATTTTCTAGATTCAAAAGACCTCAAATGGCAGAGACAATGATAAGGCTTATCAGGCATAATACATAGTAAACATCCTTGACCGAAGGAAACTCGCATGTCTTATGTAAGTATCAATGATTTTAAATTACTTAATATTAAATGTCAGAAATATTTCAATCTATTCAGTAAAACTAATAACTTTGCACAACCTGTTAATGATACAAAGCTTCAGCAGCGCATTGGATTTTACTTATTTATGCTGGAATCCCTGTGCAATGAAAAGGATATTGATATTATCAGCGACTTCATTACCGATACTGAATACAACACTCACATTTCAGGACTGCGCTATGAAGACCATGGAATAGACGCATTCTATATAGATGAAGATGCGAAAGAGATAAAGTTATTTAATTTTAAGTTTCGTGAAAACTATAAGCCTGAGCAGAAACAAAGCTTCAATGATGCATTTGTTTCAACCAAACTGGTGAATTGCATCATGAATGACAGCACAAACGGCCTAGAAGGTAAACTTCGGGACTGTGTTAATTCTGCGAATGAAAAACTAAACGGTAACGAAGTATGGAAATTATCCCTCTATATGATCAGCAATGAGGCGGTACCGATAGAACACGACGAAAGTTCCATTCAACAGCTGAAAACCTTCTATGACATGGAAGTTATTTCAGTTTGCATGCCCCAAATCGCAAGTATGATGTCTATACGTCCCGCACCAATAAATGCCGAACTGATAATAGATAATGATGCTTTAATGTCTTACTCAGAAAATTCCATTTCAACATCAAAATCATATGTTGTCAGGTTGAATGCTGCAGATGTTATCAGAATGACGTGCAGGAACGCTGATTTGAGACAGGATCATAACTGTGAGAACATAGACCAGCTTGCTTATGAAAAAATCGACTTTGGTGTGCTCTTTGATAATGTCCGGGGATTGGTTCAACGATCGCGATACAATGCAGCCATTGCTAAAACCTTGCGAGAAGAGCCTGGTAAATTTTTCATGTATAACAATGGATTAACTATTGTTGCTGAAGATATCAAAGCGCATCCAGTTAACGGAAACCGTAAAGTTCGTATAAGCCTAACCGGTGTGCAGGTACTAAACGGGGGGCAGACTCTGAGAACACTTCATGATTTCAATGCCGCAGATAAATCTCATATTACGGATTATCTTTCCGAGAGTGAAATACTTGTTAGGATATTCAATGCATCCAGTAGCGAAACCGCCAATAAAATCGCAGAGTATACAAACAGCCAGAATTCCATATCAAATGTTGACCTGAAATCACTAAGTACGCTGCAAATTCAGCTTGAACAGTTACTCGATGAGCACGGAATAATATACTCAAGAAAAAATGGTGACACTGGCATTGACGATAAAAAAGATTACCGCTATAAAATTAGCATGGAACAGTTTGGCCAAATATTATTTGCTCTGCAGGGCAATCCTGAAAAGTCGTCAAATCAAAAGCAGCACATTTTCGGTAAGTATTACGATGAAATTTTTGATGAAAGAAAATTCAATATTTCTCAAGCTCCAGAAATCATAGAGCGCTACTTCGATATCAAAAAGGCATATGCATCTTCAACTGATAGCATTCAAAAAATTGAACAAAAGATCTTTTACATAATATACATGAGCAGTGTGAGAAAAGATATGAGTTACGAACAATGTATAGAAACCCTTGAACAGATCCTTGAATCATTTGATACCGGGGGAGTTAACCTAACTGATGCTCGAAAAATGATACAGGTACGTTTCAGAGATTATTTAAATACTAGGCTGTGTCCCTTAATCACCTGAGCTATAGTAACTGCCTGTTTCCACAACACATTGAACTATGGCTCGTTACGATCTTTCCGATGAAGCATGGGCTCTCATCCAGCCCTTATTACCAACTGAAC
>OFEI01000037.1_pt1 | contig 35488 bp, 47 predicted proteins | sample 1521041 | NCBI WGS metagenome assembly OFEI01 (sample SAMN05335687, study PRJEB24111) | insect metagenome | biome: ENVO:00009004; isolation source: gut from larvae fed green and black olives | host: Bactrocera oleae | place: Israel | collected 2011-11
GATGAACGTTGTTCATTCTTCACGGCCTGACCGCCGCTGACATTTATTTTACCGTTCGGTAAAACGCCTATTCTACCGAATCGCCCCGCTGCGGCGCTCAATACTACATGTTATGCCTCTCTCAGCTGGGAACCATAACAGAAGCACATCAAATGTTTCGGTTACTTCTTCCATATTGCCTTCTTAAGACTGTTGTAACTAGATTGATGCAGTTTTACTTTTAACCGCATTACTGATTGTGCCACGACTACAGCCCATAATCTTTTGCACCTGGCTCCATGAACTACCACTGGCAAGGAGTTTATTGATTGCATCGTACCGTGACTGGTTAACCTGACGCCCCCTGTACTTCCCTTCCCTCCTTGCCTTCTCTATACCCTGCTTCTGACGCACTTTGCGTTGCTCATAGTCTCTGCGCGCTACAGCGGCCAGCATATCGAGCAGCATGTCATTTATGGCCGCAAACATGCGGCTGTCGAAGTCATTAGCTGAGGAAGCCAGCCAGGTCGTTGGTACGTTCACGGCCACAACACGAATATCCTTCTGGCGAATCATTTTTTTGAGGCTGTTCCAGTCCTCTCCAGTGAGTCGGGAAAGCCGATCCACATCCTCTACGAGCATAATGTCGCCAGACTGACAGTCTTTCAGCAGCCGGAACAGTTCCGGACGTTCCAGCCGTGAACCTGATTCGTTTTCAATGTAGTAGTTGCAAATACTCAGGTTACGTTCACTGGCAAAGCTGTTAATCGTATCCAGTGCGCGAGTTGCGTCCTGTTCTGTCGTTGAGGCACGCAGATAAGCCCTGACAAAACCCTTCGGTACTGTTTGAGTCGTCATAGCGAACCAGTTCGATTTAAGTTAACTAACCATAGTTATACAGTACCCGTTTTAGGTGGTTCAGACTAGGTATACTCAAACAGAACCAAAGAAGAGCCGCCTTCCGTGACATTGTCACCATTAAACAAGCATAAAGACAATGTAAAGATCACATAAAGACACCACGGAATTTACTCTATAAAGCATATGTAAAGACGCATCGTGCTTTACGTTGTAAAACCCACGTAAAGACACAAACATCTTTACTACCGCTTTACGTTATAAAGAATATGGGCTATAAAGACAACATAAAGACATTAATGTCTTTACATGAGAAATACAACGTAAAGACACTATATTATTTACAACGTAAAGATAAAGGACATTGATATGGGCAAAATTTTACTGGTGGTTTCGGACAAGGGTGGGGTAGGGAAGAGCACCTACGTTGCAAATACAGCATCGATGCTGGTTAACAGAGCCAAATCGGTGATCATCCTGAAAACCGATAAGAACAACGACCTGTTGAGCTGGAATGAGAAACGCCAGGTGCATGGTCTTCCCATCGTTACGGTGTACGAGGCATACGGTAACGTAAGTAAGGAAATAAAACGCATGAGCAAGCTGTGTGACGTTCTGATTGTTGACTGCCCAGGACACGACAGCCTGGAGTTCCGTAGCGCACTGACAGTATCAGATACCATGATAACGCTCGTTAAGGCTTCTTCAGACTTCGAAAGTGAAACACTGACCAGCGTAACCGAAAAAGTCCGTATGGCTCAGAAATCAAACTCAGCACTTCAACCCTGGGTATTACTGACCAGAATAAACCCGAGCAAACCACGACACATAAAAGCCGCGATTGAACTGGATAAATTATTACGTTCAGACAGTGTCTGGATACAGCCACTGAAAACGCGTATGTCAGAGCTGGATGTGTTTGAAAGCGCCTGTAATGAAGGGGCAGGGGTGCACGATGTAAGCCGCGCATCCAGCCTGACAAAAGCGAAAGCACAGATAGAATTATTGGCTCAGGAAATCGGGATTATTTAGTTATTTCAATGCAATAAAACTCAGTTTACATTGTAAAGACAACATAAAGACGATATTGTATTTACACGTATTCAGTACATGAGGATTGTTATATGGCTTTAAAACTCAAAACTCCTGTTGTTCCGGCAACAGAAGAACAGGCAACAAATGCAGAAACCGCCCGCTTTATCTCAGGCGCTAACAGGAAGCCAGCGACAGGTAAAGCAAAGCTGGTGAACTTCCGGCTTTCCGAGACCTTTGACGATATCCTTGAGGCAGAAGCAACCAGAACAGGACAGAGCAGAACGACAGTCCTTAAAGCAGCGCTGGCCGCATTCGATAACCTGGACGAAAACCAGAAAAATCACTGGTTACTGGAATCTGCAAAAATTTAACCATAAACACGGACGATAGATTCATGCGATATCTGACTGAACTGATATTTCAGCTCTATAAGTTTACAGATCACTATAAACTGACCACAGCAACTTATAAAAATCTGGAAGATATAAAGTTAGTTAAGCCAACAGCAGATTCGAATACAATATTACAACTAGAGTCAATGTTCAGCGATTACTCTTTGAGATACGTTGATAAGGGGCTGGCTGAAATTCTGAGTAATTTAATCAGTACAGAAAAAAAACAAATTCAGGATTTCGATTTTAACAAAATACAGTCGCTTACTGCTTCCAAAAGCTTTGGAGCAGGATGGTACAAGGTAATCAATGGCAGCTGGTTTAAAGACGTTTATTCGTGGGGTAGGGGAATGTATCCCGCGAATAACCTGAAAGCTGAAGATATGTCTGACTGGCACGATAATCTATGGCATATAGAGCATGAGGGTTTCTACCCACGCGATCCAATTAATATTAAATACTATTCATGGTTGGACAGATATGCAGCTTCGAACAGCGGTGGTTCTCACCATGCTGCTATGGTTGTTTATCAATCTATCAGAGATAATCTGGAGTATAAACGGGAAGCCGTCATTGAGAAGTTAGCCATAAACAAGGACAGTATTGAAAGGCTAGAGAACGAATATTATTCATTTATTTTCCACGCCAAAAACCCACAAAAAGCAGGTGGATTTTCATTTAAACATGAATTCACAGATATATTGAAGGATGTTGTAAGTAACCAGATTCAGCAACTTAGTCCCGTTCATTATCATTCTGATATCAATTTTATATTCATCCAGAAAGATAAACTTAAAATGAATAATAAAACATTTCTGGCCTGGCTTTCAGCAGGCATCACTAGCGGAAAGATAATATCGTTCCCTGAGTACCTTAAAAACCCCTCGAACTTCCATAGCGCCTGCTACTCTCACGAACTCGACTCAATCATTCTTGGTGATCCTTGCAGAGAATACAAATAAACTTTAAACTTTAAACTTCATATAAAACAGCTAGATTATTCTTTGTCAGAAGGTCTGACAAATTATTGCAAACAATAACGGCAATACCCGCTTCTTCAAGTACAGCAGTATCAGATACTTGTTCGAAGCTGATTACCACAATTGGTTTCTGCTCCTTCAGGTCGAAAATAATTATTGGCAGTGTGATACTATTAATCGCTTCAAACTCTTTAAAAAAAGCTTCAGAGCCATACTCACTCGCTGGAAAAAGAACTTCACTTAATCTCACAGCATAAAAAACATGGTAGTTTTCTTTAAGATTATCCTTCAAAATATTTACAGCCTTTGCATATTTATCGTTAATAAATTCTTTTACTCTAAATTCCATAATTCCCCCAACAAGAACCGACTGTAGGTCAACGGGCAAACGTAGCGGAATGGCGTCGCAGACGTCATTTTGCGGCGTTTGCCCTATCCTGCATCACAGTGAAAAACACTACCCCATCATACATAAATTTGAGTGCGGTAAACCGGCTAGACAAGGCAAAGAACGGGCTATGACGGTTATTCATGCTCAGTGTCCGTGTGCGCCTCAGTAGCATCAGGAACAAGAAGCCGATATCAGGGCGTCTTTTTGTTCATCAGCTCTACCAGCGGTGCGGATAACAAACTCAAAACCCAGACGCAGCCAATAACTGGGATGGTAAAATTTTGTGCCGTCCAGAACTGGTGATCAAGATGAAACCAGGTTACGACACAAATCAATCCACCTATCCAGAATATCACCGTACTGAATGCGCCCAGGATCGCCAACGTAACAACTGAAATCAGATGCAGTGTTCCCGCAGTCAGAAGACGAAGATAAAACCAACTCCACTTAATATACTTCAGAAGCGGATTCCCGGTTGTCTTCTTTAAGCGTTTTTTCCTCTCACTGGCTATTTCTTGTTTTAGGCGCTTGCGATCTGCGCCTTGAGGAAATTCATAGATTTTAGCCATAGTTCACCTCATTTCTTGCTTGGTGGTACTTTCTTGTCAAACTCTTCTAAAAATTTCATATCCTCATCCGTAAGAGGGGATGTTTCATTTATAGAAAACTCAAACTTAAGCATATGTACCATGCGTCCTTTTTTGCCAACAACAGAAAACAAGATTTTTTTTATCTCTGTTTTTTCGGTAATTTCTTTTATACTTTTATTTACAACATCCCTAATGAAGAAGGAATACTTAGGATATTTATAAGCCTTCTTTTCATTTTCAATAGTATAAAGACCCATTTCATCCTTTAATTCATCAACAGATATTTCAAAAGACTTTTTTAAATTACTAAGACTGTAGTACTTTCTAATAACTTGATATAAATTTGTAGAATTTACACTATTTAATATAACAACTGACTTTAATACTTGAGTAGTATATCTATTTTCCGACCCCATCAACTTTGAAAAATATCTCTTTGCAGTATTTGTGAATTTAATTCTTACTGTAGCTAAATTATCATAGTAAACACAAAACTCTGTTAAATTCAGGTCTAACCTATCTGGTATTTTATTTTTAGAAAATGGAATACCTAATTCATCAGATAAGTTTTTTAAATCTTCTCTATTGAAAATTAACGTCGTCCCAGAGAGAACTTTCGCCCCTTCCTTTAATGCTGCATAAGCGGCATGTTTATCTAAGTTGGTCGCTTTAGAAAAAAATTCAGCATCTACCTCTATAATATCATCATTTAACATTTCTCTAGTATCTATCTGACAAAGAGCAATAAATAAAACTCTTTTTGCAGAAAGAGAAAGAGATGCCAAGGTGACACCGACTTCGTTTCTATGTCGAACCTTTGTTAATGCTGTTAGTGTTTTCAAAATAAGCCTCATCAAATCTTCCCCATATCAATTAATCATACCCATTTAAAGGTTGTATATCAATAACAACTTACAACCTTTAGTTAAAAAGCTTCTCATCTTTAGAAAACAAGATATGAAGATTATGATTTGTGAAGGTCGATCTAACTTGCTGATTCATATGTTGAACAGTGCCAAGTTTTTTAATTTTGTCTTTAGCTGTGGATATGGTTAAAAATCTTCTCACCTTTAGTGAAAAATCGTCTCACTCTTAGTCAATAATCGTCTCACCCTTCGTTAAAAATCGTCTCACCCTTCGTTAAAAATCGTCTCACCCTTCGTTAAAAATCGTCTCATGTTTCCCGGTTTTATTTGTTAATAATCAATACATTATCGTGATTACAAGTTTTTAAGTTTTAAAGAAAGAAAAGAAAAGATAAGTCTTTTAATGCACATTGGCTGTGGATAACCTTGCCTAAACCCGGAGGATAGATCCCGCTATCCTTCACCCTCAGCAGAAAAAACATAAGTGCTCACTTTCTAGCCACTAAGTGTACGTGCCACCGTCAGCAACTGACTAAATTCCGCTTCCTCGCTCACTAACTCGCTACGCTCGGTCGTTCGGCTGCGGCGAGCAGTGCCTATTCTTGATCAAACGATCTGATTATGATCCTTTTAAGATCCATCACTGAGAGGCAACAGAAGCCGCTCAGTGTCGTTTTCATCGTTTTACCCTAGCTATGCAACAACAACGTGCAGAAAAACGCTTAGAACGCGATACAGGACGTTTTACGTAATCCAGAAACACGACTTCAGCAATATGCCCCGTGTGAATAGCCGTGTATACTACACGACACATTATGATCGGAGGTCAGTCATGGCAACGAAACAACGGAACACACAAAGCGTCACCATGACGCTTGAGCGCGGCTTGCTGAACCAGGCACGTGAAGCGGGTATCAACCTTAGCGCAACTCTCGTTGCAGCCCTTGATGCTGAATTACGCCGTTATGCTGCTCAGAAGTGGCAAACAGAGAACATGGAGGCCCTGGACGCCTTAAATCGCTTTCACGATGAGAATGGTTGTTTCAGCGATGAATACAGGACGTTTTGACAATGCAATTCACCGTTTACCAGAATACCGGAAAGACAACGATTTACCCGTACCTGCTTGACGTGACGAGCGATATTATCGGACAACTCAATCGTCGGATCGTCATCCCCTTACTCCCGCTCGAAAAGTACCCCACCGGAAAACGGCCTGAACGGATGATCCCTATCATCATGCTGACAGACGGGAATGAATACGCCGTAATGACTCATGAACTGGCAAGCATACCCGTTCAGGCGCTGGGCGCTGAGTTCTGTACTGCCGTGCAATATCGTTCTCAGGTTAAAGCCTCGATAGATTTTCTTCTGGACGGGATTTAATAACATCCTGGATGCCAGCAAAGTTTAGCGACCGGCGCAGCTGGTCAACGCTTTTTTGCTGGCATTTTTTTGTCTTCAGTATCGCCTGGATTAAATTTATGCTGGCATCATGTCGCGTAAGGGTTCATTGGGTTCCAGTAGCTTGCCTCGTAATATTTAACCACTGAGTGAATGTGCTCCACTTCACCATCAGATGCTATTCCGCTTCCTCGACAAGACAGACTCGCCGCTTTGCGGCTCCCTAATCTTGTCTTGCGGCGAGCGGTGGGATTTATCAGACAGATTTACTTTGAATTTCAAACGCCCTGTAACTGCTCAGGAGAGCTTTTCAGTAGTGATGCCACTCATCACGATGATAAAGGCGGCTTAACAGCTTAGAGAGGCTCACACGGCCTTCACGAATTGCTATCAACGCAAAGAAACGCGGAAAATATCAATGAATAAGTTGAATTACTGACTGTAGTCAGTATAATAAACAAGAGGTAAGGGAATAGACCGTCACCCACCAAAGCCCCAACGGGCAGGAGTACAAAAAATGAATGTACAAGAAGCTTTAAATGTTTTTGGTTTATCCGGTGATTTAACAGAGCAGGATATTAAAACAGCCTATAAAAAATTGGCGCTAAAATACCATCCAGATCGCAATCCGTTAGGTTCAGAACTAATGAAATCAGTTAACACGGCTTTTGATTTTCTGATGGCGAATATCGATAAAGTTAATCAGTTTCAGAGTGAGGATGAAAGCGCCCATTACAACTACGGCGAAGAACTGGAAAAGGTGCTTAATGTTCTTTCCGGTCTGGCAGGTGTAATTTATGAAGTTATCGGTAATTGGGTTTGGATCAGTGGTGAAACCCGTGAACATAAAGAAGCACTGAAAGAAATGGGATGTAAGTGGGCGGCAAAGAAAAAACAATGGTTTTATCGTCCAGAAGAACATAGAAGCCGTTTTAACCGTAAAGAACATAGCATAGATGAAATCCGAGAAATGTATGGCACAGCCGGACAACGTAAAGCTAAAGGCTGGAAACAACTTGAGGGCAGGGCGTAACCGGAGGGGGCTATTGCCCCCGTTTTGCTAGTGCGGAGGAAATCAAAATGAATGAGAAAGGTTTCAGGGCATCATATCAAGCCGTTTTTGAGGTGGTTTGCCGTATCCTTGGTGATGGTTGGCGGGTAAACCAGATAGATGATTGTCTTTACAGGATTAAACTGACATCCCATTTTTTTAAAAATTATTCAGTTCATATCAGAATAGATAAAAACAGGCTGACAATTGTTGGAAGTGTGGATTGCCGTAGCTGGCGTAGTCCGTGTCATTCATGCACGGTTTCCCCACAACGCAACCCCATAGATATTGCGAGAGATATTCAACGTAAAATCCTGGTAACAGCTCGGCAGGAAGTAGAGCAAGCGATTAACTTTGATAAAGAACGGTGGGATAAAAGAGAGCAAGAAAGGATCGTCAAGGGCATGCTGGCTCAACAAGTGCAGCTCACACCTCACTATAATACCTTGACGGGATTTAAAACTATGAACGGGGTTCATGGAACGGTAACCGAGAATCACAGCGGTTATGGGGTGAACATAAATGGATTGACGACTGACCAACTTATAAAGATGGTTGGTTTTATATCTATACTGTAATTTTTATGACTGTTATAAAAAAGGTTGCTTATGAATGGTGAAAATAAGACAGACGGTATCTATCTCAGAAAAGGGGTAGGAAATAAAACATTTTGCGTCACCTGTCAAAAGACCGAACTTGGTTACTTAGTGTTGTTTGAGAAAAAATTAAAAATCCGATCCAAGAAAAAAATTTGTGATGAAACAAAATCAACCTCAAGAAAACCTGTGTTTAGTTCACAGGTAGGTTTTACGTCTTTAGATTTAATCGATTATGATGAGGTTATCTCTTCTTTACCTGATGAAGAAAAAGAAATATTCAGGCAGCTTGTCGATAAGATTGCAGAAGGTTTTAAAAATGATTGAATGTGATTCTGCACCAGAAGAGATAAAAAGATTACGCATTAAAGCAGGGCTGACGCAAAAAGAAACTTCGGAACTTATGGGGGTTTCACTTAACTACTGGCAGCGAAAGGAGTTAAGCAAAGATAGTCCACAAAACAGAAAGGTATCGAAAAGCGAATATACATTGTTATTGCTACTCGCGGGAGAGCATCCAGATTGCACATTGGTTAAAAGAGATTAAAATATAGAAAAAATTGCATTACTGACAATAGTCAGTATAATGGTAATCGAGAGGTAAGGCAATATCCCGTTACCCGCCAAAGCCCCAACGGGCAGGAGTAAATATGAAAACTTACATCATTGACTTTAACGCTTTAAACGTAGATAAAGACGTTATCACCTGCACTGCATTTGTTCGATCAGAAACTCTCCTTCTTGCTATTAAATCCTTTGAAATAAAAAATCGTGGTCGCGGTTATCTGGTTCTCTCTGCAAGAGAGCTGGATAACAATGAAATCAGCGCAATTAATTCACTTAAGAAAAATGTCGCCTTTTGGTTTGATGAATGCGGATTATCAAAAGAGAGGGTTTTACGTGAAGTTAATGCGTGGTTCAATTTTGCATTTACTACAGAGGAACAGAATAAAGCTAAAAAGGAGATTATGGAAATACTGAAAAGGTACAACTAACCATTTAAAAGAGGTGGTATCAGGTTGTTGAAGCAACCTGATACCGTGACACTAAATCCGTTGCGAGGATATTTTAATGTCAGAACGTATGCTATCAGCAATACGGGCAGTTGAAAAGGGTGCTCATCCGGTATTCCCGATCATGCCATTTTCTTCTTTTCCAGAGTTCATGAGATTGCTCAGGAAAGCATTGGTGAAAAGAAATTCTGAACGCACTGATAAATAGGACAAGGAGGGTTTATGACTAAGAAGGAGTTTATACAGTTTATCAGTGAACAACAGAGTAAAGGTTCACTGCGGTTTTCACTTGGTTTCAGTCCTGAAGGTGACATTCTTCTTTACTGGACAAAAGAAACAGGTCTGCGGGACTGGGAGGTGTTGAGCAGTAACCGGGGAAGAAAACCCAGTAATGCAAACCGGAAACGTATGAGCAACTTCAGACGCTGGCTTGTTGATGCCCGGCAGGGCATTGAAGGCGTTTCACCGAAAACAAAGGGATAACCAATCCATCACGCCGAAGCCCTCCCGTCAGTTCGGGAGGTGCCTTCTTGAATGTTCCGCAGTACAGCGCTTGCGCCCCCTGACAGACCGCCCCTCAGGCTCAATTATTACCGCAACACAGAGGTTTCTGGTCGAAGACAGCCTGTTGTTGCAGCCCCTCAAGCCCTTCATTTTTTGCTTTTTATCCCTTGCTGAAGGACAATTCAAGGGCAAAGCAGATCCAATGCGATGCAGGATAGGGCAAATGCCGCAAAATGACGTCTACGACGCCTTTTTGCGGCATTTGCCCGGTGACCTACAGTCGGTTCTTGTTGGAGGGATTATGAAAAAAATTCAATTCAGACTGGAAGAAAAACAACATGATGATCTTCTGGATTGCCTTAAAACTATTTATCCTGACGAACCGGGATTAACTGTTGCTAAAGGGATGAAGCTACTGGCTAGCGCATTACTGAAAAGTAAAGCGCCTGATGAAATTAAGATGCCGGTACATGATGATATCCATTTTACCAAAACGACTGTTTATTTAACAGTCGGACAAAGAGATAAAATAGAAAACTGCGCAAAGAAACACGGCTGGACTTTATCAAGAGAATGCAGGTATCGAATTCAAACTACCCTTGAAAACGAACTGGATTTTTTCGACCAGGAACTTCTAATGATGAATCGCTGCCGTAATGCGATTGATAAAATTGGGCGTAATTTCCATTATATAATACTTAATGATAAATCACGGGTGCTTGATAAAGATGGATTTTATCAGGATGCACAACGTCTGAGTACAGAAATTATCAGCCTTAAGAATGAGTTTGAAAATTATATTATGTTGTGTAAGGGGCGTACTGTTTCTAATAAGGTAGAGGTTTAAAATGGGTGTATCAGTTGATAAGGATTACAGGGTAAAGCGTAAGACTTCGGAATCCGGCCATAAGTCATCATTTGCGCACAAGGTAAAAAATGGTGGTAAAAATTATGAACGTAACGTTAAGGAACGTATCAACCGAAAGGGTGCGAGTAAGGAAGTTGTAGTAAAAATTTCCGGTGGTGCTGTCACCAGACAGGGAATAAAAAACAGCATTGACTATATGAGTCGTGAATCTGAGCTGCCCGTTATGAATGAAAGTGGTCAGGTGTGGAATGGCGATGAGATAGCTGAAGCAAAAGAACATATGGTTGATCGTGCAAACGACCCGCAAAATCTAATGAACGAACAGGGTAAGGAGAACAAAAAAATCACACAGAACATCGTTTTCTCACCACCAGTATCAGCGAAAGTTAAGCCTGAATATTTATTCGATTCCGTCAGAAAAACGATGCACAAAAAGTATTCAAACCATCGATTTGTTCTGAGCTATCATAATGACAAAAAAGACCATCCTCATGTGCATATTGTTTTCCGCATACGTGACAATGACGGAAAAAGAAGCGATATAAAGAAGAAAGATTTACGCGAAATCCGAACTGGATTTTGTGATGAGTTACGCATGAAAGGCTACGATGTAAAAGCCACGCACAGGCAACAGCACGGCCTTAACCAGGCTATTAAAGATGCACATGCTAACGCCCCTAAGCGCCAGAAGGGCGTTTATGAAGTGGTGGATTTAGGGTTTGATCACTACCAGAACGATAAAACCAAACCGAAGCAGCATTTCATCAAGCTAAAAACCCTGAACAAGGGCATAGAAAAAACTTACTGGGGAGCCGATTTTGGAGAACTGTCTCAGCGTGAAAATCTGAAGAATGGTGACCTTGTTAGACTAAAAAAACTGGGGCAGAAGGAAGTAAAGATACCTGCAATTGATAAGGATGGCATTCAGAAAGGGTGGAAAACTGTTCATCGTAATGAGTGGCAGCTGGAGAACCTTGGAGTGAAAGGGGTAGACAGGACGCCTTCAATCGGGAAAGAAAAGGTGCTGAACAGTCCAGATCAGATACTGAAACAGCAGCAAAAGATGAAGCAATTTTCTCAAATGAAGCAGTCAATGCAGGAAAATAAGATTAAGACTAAAATTGGATTGAAATTTTAAACGCCGTTTAAAGTATGTAAGTCTTTGATAGTGATCAGATTATTGTAGTAATGTTAATTGAGTCTTATATTATCATCTAATCTGCTTAATTTTAGTTGAGATAACTGCAAATTGATCCTGTTGCGATCTTTTGATCTAATTTTTCCTAAATTGATAGTGTAATAAACTGGCTAAAAGCCGAAATTGCAGCATAAACGAATCGACATATGGCGTTATTGCGATCTAAAGATCTGATTATCCGTTTGAAAGCAGCACAAGTAGCTGTTAATGTTTCTTCAAGTTAAAAATTGTCCTTTTCTTTATTCTCATTTACTCCGGGGTTATCCGAGTCGAGAGAGCGCCTGAAAGGAAAATCAAATGAAATGGTATGTTTTGCAGTTTACCGCCACACGCTATGTGGCGGTTTTTAAACATCTTGAAAGCATTAATCATTCCTATTACTGCCCTATGATTACTGAAAAGTACCGTCGTCCTGATAAGCAACATTCATTCAGAGAAAGGCTTGTTCCTCTCTTTAGTGGTTATCTTTTTATACAAGCTGATTTCGAAGAAACTCACTCCAGCGCCATTACTTCAATCCCTTACGTTCAAAGGTTTCTTGCGTTTGGCGGTGAGCCATTACCGGTTCCTGATAATGAAATTTGCAACGTCAAAAAGGCTGAAAGGAATCAACTTATCCTTAATGAATCTCCCCGTCTGGTTGAGATAATGCTGATGGAAGATGCCAGGAAGAGAAGTGTCGCCATGCTAAATTACATTACAGAGAAGAGCTTAACCCACAAAATGAAACGGAAAAAAAATGACTGTACCAAGAAAGAAGACCTCAACGAATCGCAAGCCTCAACGTAATACGCTTTATCTCCCTTCTGAGGTACGAGAGAAGGTAGAGCAGATTTCTTTAGAGATCAGCTATCGCAGGGGGAGACGTATTTCTGATTCTGGTTTTGTTCAGTACCTCATAAAGACTTATTCACAACAGGCTACCGAAAGTCTCATCAACGGTGCTGACTACGATACTGACGAATAGCCTTTCTGTATGACCTGTTCCGCGCTGTTCTGGCCGGGAGAATTCGATGTTATCTACTTCAGCATTTGTCGCACTTGCTATGCAGTGCGCTACCAGCGTTCACCCTGATACCACACATGAAGTTGCCAGAGTTGAATCTGGATACAACCCGTACGCTATAGCCGAGATTATCCCCAAAGATAAACGTAAGCCAGGTGACAGTGGTGTTATTACTCACTTACCACTAACAAGGGAGGGAGCATTACAGGTAATAAAAAGAATTGAATCAACTAATCGACGTTTTTCTGTAGGACTTATGCAAATCACCAGTACTAATTTCATTAAGTACGGTGTTACTGCTGATGAATTGTTGAATCCGTGTCCTAATTTATCAGTGTTTGAAAAAATACTGGTTGACTGCTATCACCGTGGGGGAAGTCTACAAAACGCACTCAGTTGTTATTATTCCGGGAACTTTGTAACCGGTAAGAAAACTGAACCGACCTTCAATAATACGAGTTATACACAACGTATTGGTTTTAAAAATACTGACCAGAAAAATAACTGGGTAGTTCCTTCGGTTAAAGAGGAGATTGATAAGGAGAATAACCAATCACATTCCCGCACTAATAAACCAACTGAAATAACTGTATATCCTCAATATGCCATGCGTGGCGCTGTATCAGATGATAAGGAAACAAACGATGTTGAAAATGAATAAACGTTATTTAACACTGGCGCTTTTTATGACTGCTCTTTTGGTGTGTGTATCTGAACCTGCTTTTGCAGATGATGTATCAACCAAGACCACTGGGTTTTTACAAAAAATCATTAATTTTCTGACTGAAATAAGAAAGCCGGCAATCACGATTATCGCCCTGGTAATCGGTTACATCGCTCTTTTCTCTCGCCAGCATATGACATGGCTAATCCCCTTAGCTATCGGGATTATAATCTTCATTGTCGCACCTTACTTACCTAACTGGCTGGCGTAAAAAACAAGGGGCGTATGATGAGTACTCTTTTTAAAGGGCTGACACGCCCCGCTTTAATTCGCGGGCTGGGCGTTCCGCTCTACCCCTTCCTGGCCATGTGCCTTCTGTCTGTGTTGTTGGGTGTATGGATACATGAAGCCATGTACTTCCTCATCCTGCCGGGATGGTACGCCATCCGGCGAGTAACACAGATTGATGAGCGGTTCTTCGAGCTGCTTTACCTACGTTACCTGGTTAAAGGCCATCCACTTTCAAACAAGCGCTTTAACGCCGTCCATTATGCGGGGAGCAGGTATGACGAAGTTGATATATCCAAAGTGGACAATTTTATGAAACTAAAAGACCAGTCTTCACTTGAAGAACTTATTCCTTACTCCTCACACATCACTGACGACCTGATTGGTACCAAAAAACATGACTTGCTCGCGACCTGGCAGATTGACGGTGCTTATTTCGAATGTGTTGATGACGAGGATTTAACGATTCTCACTGACCAGTTGAATACGCTCATACGCAGCTTCGAAGGAAAGGCCATTACCTTCTATACACACAGGATCAGGGTAAGGAAATATATTCATACTTCATTTGTGAGCAAAATACCATTCGTTAACAGGGTGATGAACGATTATTACGATTCTCTCGCTAAACCAGAGTATTTCGAAAACCGACTGTATTTGACCGTTTGCTATAAGTCTTTCAGCGTTGAAGATAAAGTGTCTCACTTCATCTCTAAAGATAAGAAAAATAAAAACATCCTCGAAGAGCCTGTTAATGATATGAATGAAATATGCGGCAGGCTTGATACTTACCTGTCCCGCTTTCATTCCCGCCGCCTGAGTCTGTATGAAAGTAACGGTAAGGTTTATTCAGATCAGCTATCGCTATTCCAGTATCTGCTTTCTGGAAAGTGGCAAAAGGTCAGGGTAAGCAACAGTCCGTTTTACACCTATCTTGGTGGTAAAGATTTGTTCTTTGGTAATGATGCCGGACAAATCACCGCTTCCGAACATGGTCGTTATTTCAGATGCATTGAGATTAAGGACTATTTTCAGGAAACAGATGCAGGGATTTTTGATGCGCTGATGTATCTCCCTGTTGAGTATGTCTTTACATCGTCCTTCACTGCTATGGAAAAACAGGCTTCAATTAAGGCGCTCGACGATCAGATTGAAAAGCTGGAAATGACAGATGACGCGGCTAAATCTCAGCTTGCTGATCTCCGTGTTGCTCTTGATATGGTTTCCAGTGGCTACATCTCCTTCGGAAAGAGTCATCAGACATTAATCGTGTTCGCTGATACGCCGGAACGCCTGGTGAAAGACACCAACATCGTGACAACGACCCTGGAAGATCTGGGGCTTATTCTCACCTATTCGACTCTTAGTCTTGGTGCTGCCTACTTCTCTCAGCTGCCTGGTAACTACACGCTGCGGCCACGGCTCAGTATGGTCAGCAGCCTTAACTTTGCAGAAATGGAAAGCTTCCATAATTTTTTCAACGGTAAAGAGAGCGGTAACACCTGGGGGAACTCACTGATAACACTTGGTGGTTCGGGTAATGACGTCTATCACCTGAATTACCATATGACTACCGAGTATCAGAATTTCTTTGGTAAGAACCCTACCCTTGGCCATACAGAAATTCTTGGAACATCGAACGCAGGTAAAACTGTCCTGATGATGACGCAGGCTTTTGCTGCGCAGCAATTCGGTGAACCTGATTCATTTCCCTCTAACCAAAGGGTCAGGAAACTGACCACTGTTTTTTTTGATAAAGACCGTGCCGGTGAAGTTGGGATCCGCGCTATGGGGGGGGAATATTTCCGGGTTAAAGAGGGCATGCCGACTGGATGGAACCCTGCGGCTCTGCCGCCAACTAAGCGCAATATTGCTTTTGTTAAAGACATTATCAGGCTGATTTGCACGCTTAACGGTAACAAGCTTGAAGATTACCAGAACAACCTGATTTCAGATGCCGTGGAACGTCTGATGGCAAGGGAAGATCGTTCTTTCCCGGTCAGTAAACTTATCCCACTTATTCTTGAGCCTGATGATACGCAATCCAAGCGACACGGCCTGAAATCCCGTCTGAAAGCCTGGGCGCAAGGGGGAGAATATGGCTGGGTCATCGACAATGCCGCGGATACGTTTGATGTGGCTAATCTTGATGTGTTTGGAATAGACGGCACGGAATTTCTGGAAAATAAGGTAGTTGGCCCGGTAGCGTCCTTTTATCTGATTTATCGCGTGACCATGCTGGCTGATGGGCGCCGACTCCTCATTTATATGGACGAATTCTGGCAGTGGCTGAATAACGAAGCATTTGAAGATTTTGTTTATAACAAACTCAAGACCGGACGTAAGCTCGATATGGTCCTGGTGGTTGCCACTCAGTCACCTGATGAGCTGATTAAAACGCCGATTGCAGCAGCAGTACGTGAGCAGTGCGCCACGCATATCTACCTGGCTAATCCCAAAGCTAAGCGTGTTGAATACGTTGAAGGGCTTCAGGTCAGGGAGCTTTATTTCGACAAAATCAAAGCTATTGACCCGCTGTCCCGTCAGTTCATGGTGGTTAAAAACCCACAGCGCCAGGGCGATCAGGATGACTTTGCAGCCTTTGCAAAACTGAACCTGGGCAAAGCGGCTTATTACCTTCCGATTCTGAGTGCGTCAGCGCCCCAGCTGGATTTGTTTGATGAGATCTGGAAAGAAGGGATGAAACCTGATGACTGGATTGATACCTACCTTGAACGTGCTAATCGTGGACTTAATTAAGGTGAAGAAGATGAAAAAACGAATGTTGGCCGTAGCGCTTTTGTGCGCACCTCTCAGCGCATTTGCGGCGTTAACCGGTGTGATAGTACATGATGCCAAATCTTCGATTGATACCGCAGCACAGTGGGTTAAAGAGGGCAAACAGTGGGTAAGCGAACTGCAAGCCTATCAGGATGAGCTGTTAGCCAAAACGGGTGTTCGTGATGTTCAGGGACTGGTACAGGACGCGAAAGATATCAGCAGTGAACTGACATCAGTTTATAACGAAGGAACCGAATTTTATGATGATTACATCAATGACCCCACCGGGGTCTTGTCTCCTAAAGCGCAGTCTTTGCTGGATAAGTATAAAGTCGGTGAGACCTGCATTAATCAGGGGTATAGCGGTGACCTGATTAAGGGCTGTGAAGCCCGCTTTTTATCTGATTTGGCAACGGTAGAGTACGGGAACAATCTTCAGGATAACCTTACCAAAGATAATGAAAATATGAGTGGTCTCATCGATCAGGTAAAAAGTGCTAAAGACCCTAAAGCTACGGCTGATGCGACTAATGCTATCGCCCTCAACCAGCTAAAATTCGAAAAACTGAAATTTCAGTACGAAATGTATCGCGATAAGCAGCATGATCTTGCAGAATATAAGCAGAATATGTCAGAAGCTGCTTTCCAGAAGAAGCAATTGGAAGCAGTAACAAGCGATACTCCAGCTTTGGATTATAAGTCGGAGTTTGAAAAACAGAACTATGAAATGAGGTGAGTTTTGAAAAAATATCAATCAGCGTTTTTTTTGGTTTTAGCTTTTCTATTATCTGGTTGTGAGGATGTGAAGTCAGTGGATTGGTGGAAAGCTCATCCTGAAGATGCTGAAAAGAAGGTTGCTGAATGTAATAAATCAGGTGATGACACTGAAAACTGTAAAAATGCAAAAGATGGATTCTTTAGATACAAACAGTTAAAGGCTGTTGATCACCCTATCGATTATAAAGATGCCTTTGATAATATGCTTAACAAAGGTAAAAAATAAGAGGAGCCGCTATGGCAACTTCTAGATTTTTCCAAGCTGCTCATGATGTCATATCAAAAGTCCTCGACCAGTCATTGACTGGTCAGTTAGATAGCTTTTCCTCAATAGCCTCAACTCTGGGTCAGTATGGAATATCAATATATGTTTTATGGTATGCCTATACTGTTGTGGTAAGAAAACAAAAAACACCTGTCCCAGATTTTTTATGGAATGTATTCAGATTCTGGTTGATTTTAATTTTTGTCAGAAATACAGGTGGGTGGTTAGACAGTGCTAATGATGCAATTGATGGTCTTAAAACAACTTTTGCAGGTGGCGATCCCTGGTCATGGGTTGATCAGTTATGGAATAAAGTACAACAGGTGGCCGGATACCTTATGGATAAGGACACATCTACATATGTTAAGACTGAAGGGTCAATCGCTGCTTTGCTAACATATGCTGGAGGTATATGTGCCATGTTGCTTACTTCAATAGTGTATCTTTCGGCAGAGGTGACTTTGAAGGTTCTCGGCGTTACTGCTCCATTGTTCATTATGTGTCTATCATTTGGTTTTTTGCGGCAGATGTTTAACAGCTGGCTTCAGCTACTGTTCAGTTCATGTTTTATATTTCTGTTTTGCGGACTGGCAATTAAAGCCGGGATGACGTTTATGAATGGTATCCTTACTATATCTATAGCCAATGCAGATTCCCTGAATCTTATATCTACAGGCGCACAGGCAGGTGTGGCCGGGGCATTTATGGCCTGGATCATCTGGCAGGCTAAAACCTATGCCTCACAGCTCGCAGGGGTTGGGGTAGAAGGTGCCTTACAGGGTGCTGCTGCCATGGGAATAGGCGCTGGCACATTTGGCGCAGGGCGTATGGTAGGCGGTGCTCTTGGAATGGGTAAGAATGCTGGTCAGGGCGCATGGAAGGGTATTCGTCGTCAGGAGGGTGGCCTTGGGCAGTCACCGGGTGTTTCCGGCAAGGTGGGTAATCTGACCGGGCAGGGTATGAACATCGCGGCCAAAAAGTTGCGCAGCTCGGCAATCGAACTGGCAAAGAAAAAATATGGTGGGTAAAAAAGCCAATATTAATTTATTTTTTTACACGCATGTTCTTTTCTATGGTTGAAACCTCGCTTTGAAAGCGGGGTTCTTCGTATTTACATAAACCTCTTCAGGTGAAATATGAAATTATTTATCACTGCTATTGTGATGTTTTGTCTTGTCGGCTGTCAGTCAATACACAATCAACCTCCGGTTTCAGGAAAAACTGAACCCGTTAATTCAGCAGAGGTAATGCGCAATGGCATTTAAAATTCCGGAATTAAAACTACCCGGCTTAAGTAAGAAAAAAGAAGTCACCGACTCTTCAACTACCTTTGAAGAGAAAAATCACAGGCTGGAGGAAAAATTAAAACGCATTTATAAGTTTGGTTGTATTACTGGTATGATTTGCGGGATTCTTTCTCTTGTTGCTCTCAATGGTGCATTACCATTAAAAACAACAGTTGTTGATGTTGCGCTGATTGATAAAGCGACAGGCATAGCGCAGTGGGTCACCTCTGTTAAAAAAGAAAACCTCTCCGAAAATCAGGCAATAGCTGAATACTTTATTTCTGAGTATATTAAGCGAAGGGAGGGTTATAATTATTTCAGTCTTCAACACGATTATGATTATGTCATGTTGTACAGCGCTGAAAATGTTGCTGCTGATTACAATGCTTTAATCAACAGTGACAAGTCTCCAAAAGTTATTTTCAACAAGGCAGAAAAGACAGCAACCGTACAAGAAGACCCGTCAATCATTATCAGCCCTTCGTCGAGGAAAGATGATAAAGACATGGGCGCTTATATACGGTTCAGAAAAACGGTCAGAGATGTGGCAACCGGGCAGAGTAAAGATGAATACTGGAACATCCGTCTCACCTACCGAATTGAACCCGGCGTGGATATGAATTCAGGTGACAGGAAAACGAACCCGCTGAAGTTTGTCGTGACCAGCTACGACCACGATCAGGAAGTGAGAGGGTAAATAAATGAAAATGAAAAAAAGAGCGTTGGTTATTGCCTTCCTGATGGCTGCTCAGGTCTGCCAGGCAGCCGTTGTTCCATCGGGAAGCGGTTATGACCCGAGAAACCAGAACGTTAACTATAACCCTCAAAATACAACTGTTATTAACAGCGCTGTGGGTTATACAACCACACTGGTCTTTGATGATGACGAAACCGTTATCAGTGCCCGAACGGGATTCCCGCAGGGCTGGACTGTGAACAAAGAAGACAACCTTGTATACGTCGAAGTGAAGCCTGTTAAACAAACCGTGCAGAACAACAACACGGATGAGAACGGCAAACAGTCATCTGAAATTGTCAATGTTGCGCTTGATCCTGAAAACGACCTGGAGCGGTGGCGAACAAACCTTTTTGTCCGCACAACGAAAAGGAATTACAGCATGGAACTGAATGCGCGTACGTTCAGCCAGCCTAATAAAATTGCTTTTGTTGTGAACTATCAGTATCCGCAGGAAAAGCGTAAAGCTCAGGCCGATATCGAAAAGAAAAGGATTGAGACCTTAAACAAACGCCAGGAAGAACAGACGATCAACCAAGCGCTTGAAAACGGAAAGTCACCGCGTAACTGGGAGTACTGGAAGCGTATTGCTGACGGTAGCCAGAGTATCAGCCCGGATTATGCCTATGACGATGGGCGCTATACGTGGTTAGGATTCAGCCCTGTGAAGAAAATCCCCAGCGTATTTGTCATGAGCGGAAAACAGGAAACGCTGACGAACCCGGTAATTAAAAACAGTGGAAGTTTCACTGTTATCGGGATTCCCGTTGATCAGCGATTCGTGTTGCGGCTTGGGGATCTGGTTGTGGGTATTGAAAACAGGGGCTTTGGCAAAGTCAGGTTACCTGCCGGAGATACGGTGTCTCCGAGCGTAGAGAAAGAGGTGATCCAGTGAGCGAACAGGAAAACAAAACACTAACAGCGGTGGAAATCGAGCGTCAGCTACGCGAACAACGACAGAAAGAGTTAGAGCAGGCCACCCAGGATGAAACAGAAGCAGCCCCCGGCGAATCTACGACAAAACTGGGTATCGAGAAGCTGAAAAAATCCCGTAAAGGTCTGATTGTGATCATTGCGGCATTTGTCCTGCTTGCAGCTGGCCTGTCTGTATATTACATCCCTTCAATTATTCGCAGTATGTCCAGCAAGGATGAAAAGCCCGCAAGTAAACCTGTGGCGACAGGAACCGTTAAACGTGAAACGGGACTCAGTGATGACACTAACCCTTTCAACGAGGATCAGAAGCCACCACAGGGCAATGAGAAAAGCAGCAGCGATAAAACAGAGATCCCGTCTGAAAGCGTACAACACAATTACAGCCGGGCGCTGGATGTCTCCTACGGTGGCAGTACTGCTGCTTCAGGAAGCAGCAGTAACTCTACCAGTACCAGGACGGCCAGCGAGTCAAAAGGCGAGGAAGAAGGCAGTACTAAACCTGAAGTGCAGCCCGTCAGTGCCGGCTCGTCCGTCTCGCTCTCCAAAATTACGCGAGTCCCTTACGATCCGAATCTGTTTATTCCTGAAATGACGTCCGTTCCCTGTTCGCTGGACAGACGGTTTGTCTCTGACCTGGCCGGGAAGCTGGTATGCACGGTCAACACCGACATTTACAGCGCTAACGGCAACGTGAAACTGATAGAGAAAGGGACGGCCGCTTACCTGATTTATAAATCCGGGATGTTAAAGCACGGGCAAGGAGCGGTGTTTATTCAGGCTACGAAACTGCGAACCCGCCGTGAACCATTTATTGATATACCCCTGATTGATACACAGGCGACGGGGGCATTGGGAGAAGCGGGAGCATCAGGCTGGATTGATACTCATTTCGGTGACCGTTTTACAGGAGCGATGATGCTGGGTGTAATCCCTGACTTTGCCCAGGCGGCAAGTGGTGTAGCTAACAATAATAAAGACAATCAGACAGACTATACATCTAACAGCCGTCAGGCATTTGCTGGTCTTGCGCAGGAGGCTTTTTCTAATACGGTCAATATCCCGCCAACGTTATACAAAAATCAGGGAGAAATCATCAATCTCGTCGTTGGTCAGGATCTGGATTTCTCAGGTATTTACAAGTTAAAAATGTCTGGTAACCGGAGGTAGTATTGATAACCCTGGGTATAAAAGAGTTTTCAATGCTGTCAGGAATGAGGGAAGGCGAAATTTATCACCATATTCGTGAAGGAAAATCCAAATGTGGCGTTCCTTTCCCCAAACCCCTTAAACAGTTCAAAACGCATCGGTTTAATTACGATGACGTTATTCATTTTGTTGAAGAATTAGAAGGTAATGGTCAGCCATGAAAGACCTGGAAAACAAACATATTATTTACGACTTTATGAATGATTACTTTCACAACTGGCTTAATGATGTGGAGGGCTTAACTGAAGTCGCTGTAAATCGTCCTGATGAATTGTTTATTAAAGTCAAAGGGAAGTGGCAACAGCAGGATCTGAAAATGAGCTTTAGTGACTGTCTGTCATTTGCAGGTGCTATGTCTGATTTTCACGATGGCGGTTCCGTAACACCAGAATATCCGTTACGTTCTGCCACACTCCCCTTTGGAGAGCGCGTACAAATCGTAATGCCCCCGGCCACAGAGAAAGAAACCGTTTCGATCACCATACGTAAGCCCTCCAGTGTATTCATTGATCATGAAACTTTTGTAAAGCAGGGGTTTTATACAAGGCTGAATCAGACGGGCGAAGCGGAAAATAAGGAAGATATTCTTTCAAAACTCTTTAATGAAAAGCGGTTCCATGAATTCATTCCCGAAGGTCTCAGGCAGGGTAAAACAATGGTGTTCTGCGCCGGAACTGGAGCCGGGAAAACTACGTTCGCTAATGCCTGCCTTGAATATATACCGAATTATCTAAGAATTCTTACTATCGAAGATACGGATGAGGCGAAACTACGGTTTCATAAAAATCATGTGAAACTATATTACCCGTCAGAAGGGGAAAGTACCTCTGTGAGTTCTGCCTCTCTTCTGCGTTCTGGTTTCCGAATGAATGGCGACAGAATACTGATGACAGAGGTTCGCGGTGCGGAAGCATGGGATTTTCTTAAAGGCTCAAGTTCCGGCCACGCAGGAAACTTAACCACCGTACATGAAGGTACGCCTGAAGATGCTGTGCTTGGACTCGTTCAGCGGTGCTATATGAATCCGGAGTGCCAGAATCTGCCTTATAACATTGTATTGCGGCGGGTATTGAGCAATGTCGATATCATAATGAGTATGAAATATATCGATGAGGAAGATAGTCGCTTTGCTTCAGGGATTTATTACCGTGAGCTGCATTTCGAAGAATACTTCAGAAAACTGAAGGAGTGATTATGTCTGTGAAACTGCCTGATAAAGCCCAGTGGGTATTTATCGCTTTTGTTACGTGTCTCTTTACGTACTACTCCGCTTCTGTGGCCGTATACTTCTTTAACCACAAGTCACCCCTGTATATCTGGAAGCATTTTGATTCTTTGCTTCTCTGGAGGCTAATTACAGAAAGTGATATTCGTTCAGGTATACGATTTACAGCAATACCTTCAATACTATCCGGTCTGGTTTCTTCACTGGTTATCCCTGCATTTATCATATGGAAGATAAACAAAGATGACTTTTATCTTTATGGTGATGCTAAGTTTGCCAGTGATAATGATTTGAAAAATTCAAAATTGCTCAAATGGGAAAGAGAGAATGAAGACGATATTCTAGTCGGGGAATACAAAGGAAAATATCTGTGGTACACAGCACCTGACTTTGTTTCACTGGGGGCCGGGACTCGCGCGGGTAAAGGTGCAGCAATTGGTATCCCTAATATGCTTGTAAGGAAGCATTCATTGATTGCCCTAGACCCGAAACAGGAACTCTGGAAAATCACCAGTAAGGTTCGTGAATTACTGCTGGGAAATAAAGTCTATCTTCTTGACCCTTTCAACAGTAAAACACACCAGTTTAACCCGCTTTTTTATATAGATTTAAAAGCTGAAAGCGGGGCTAAAGATTTGCTGAAGCTGATTGAAATCCTGTTTCCGTCTTACGGACTTACCGGAGCGGAAGCGCACTTCAACAACCTTGCGGGTCAATACTGGACGGGGCTGGCAAAACTGCTTCATTTCTTTATCAACCATGCACCTGACTGGCTGAACGAGTTCAGCCTTAAACCTGTCTTTTCCATCGGTTCTGTAGTTGACCTGTACAGCAACATTGACCGCGAGCAAATACTTAATAACCGTGAAGATTTTGAAGGCACAAAGGGGCTTGATGAGAATGCACTGTTTCACCTGCGCGATGCGCTAACCAAAATCAGGGAGTATCACGAAACTGAAGACGAGCAGCGTTCCAGCATTGATGGTTCTTTCCGTAAGAAGATGAGCCTGTTTTACCTTCCAACTGTGCGTAAATGCACTGACGGTAATGATTTCGATCTCCGGCAGCTGCGCCGGGAAGATATCACGGTATATGTTGGCGTTAATGCTGAGGACATTGCATTAGCCTATGACTTCCTGAATCTTTTCTTTAACTTCGTCATAGAAGTTACGTTACGTGAAAATCCTGACTTTGACCCGACACTGAAACATGACTGTCTGATGTTTCTCGATGAATTCCCATCCATTGGTTATATGCCAATTATTAAAAAAGGTTCGGGGTATATCGCCGGATTTAAGCTGAAGCTACTGACGATTTATCAGAATATCAGTCAGCTTAACGAAATCTACGGTATTGAAGGTGCCAAGACGCTGATGAGTGCGCATCCGTGCCGGATAATTTATGCCGTCAGTGAAGAGGATGATGCAAAGAAGATCTCAGAAAAGCTGGGTTACATAACGGCTAAATCAACGGGTTCAAGCAAAGCGGACGGCCTCACCGGACGTGGAAGCAGTTCAGAGAGTGAAGCACAACGCGCACTTGTTCTTCCACAGGAACTGGCAACGCTGGCGTTCAGTGAGGAGTTTATTATTCTGAAAGGGGAATACCCGGTTAAGGCCAGAAAAGCGCTTTACTATCTTGACCCTTATTTTATGAACCGACTGATGCTGGTCAGCCCTAAACTGTCTGCTCTGACTTCGAAGATTAATAAAACAACGAACATATTTGATGCAAAAAAGCTTAAATATCCTTCAAAAGAAAAAATGCTTTCCCTGGAAGAGCTTGAATCTGAGGTTCTTTTATGAAAAAAGTAGCTTTAACGTGTCTGTTGTTTCTGTCTGCGTGTTCCTCACCGCCGGAACCGCCACAGGTAGACTGGGAAGATAATCCCGAAACAATGAATTCGGCGTTAATGGACTGGCAACCCACGTTTGCGGTCATCAAGGCAGACAAAGTAAATTCTTCGTGGACAAAAGTGATTAGAAACTTTTCACCGGAAAACAGCCTTTACAATGACGATGTATTTTATGCCGTCGCTCATTCGGATTCGGTGATTGTTGAAAGCAGTCATGGGGATGATTTTTTTACTGCAAAAAACTGGCTGAGATCTAACGGTGCTTATGGCGTTATCCGGTACAGATACAAAGCAGATAGCTTTGGTGTCAAATCAGTCAATGTCTATCTTCAAAGGGGAATGACGAAAGATGAAAAATACTAAAGCTATTTTAATACCTGTTCTTTTTAGTCTGATGGCCGCGCCCGTATTTGCAAAAAAACACAATCACACTGATGGTCTGGATCAGACAGGTGACCCTTGCGAGATCATGACGTGCATGACAGGTAAACTACAGGGAGATTTACAGGCAGGATGCCTGCCTATCAATCAGCGTTTCTTCAATATCAGGGTGTTCACGCCTTATTACAACCCGGAAGCCACCGCAAGGCTCAGGCAAACCATTTTGAATACGTGTGAAGGGGCGGTAATCAACAAAGATAACCTTGAGATGGTCATTGAAAGATACGGGCGATCATTTCAGGAATAACCATAACGCCGCTGGTTTCAGATTTTTAATCTGAGATTAGCGGGGTTGAACAACCGAAGGGCGTTAGTAATGAAAGAGTTAACATCAAGGTTCAAAAATTATAATATTCAGTTTGTCACCGTAACCCAGGACTTAAGCAGCCTGAAAAACGTGAGTGAGGATACGGTTAAAGCTATTCTGGAAAATTGCAATGCCCGTATAGTTTTCACATCAGATAAACCGGGTTATGAAGGAAAGAAGGATGAAACCGCGTAATTTATTATGTGCATTTGTTTTTTTATTGCCTGGTGTTGTTTTCGCTTCTGAAATCAAAGGAAAAGTCATCCGGGTTCTGGACGGGGACACTATCGAAGTCCTGCAAGACAGCACTCCCGTCAGGATCCGTCTGCTGAATATTGATGCCCCAGAGAAGAAGCAGCCTTACGGGCGCTGGTCTGGAGAGCAGCTGAAGTCACTGATTGCGTCACAGCCTGTAACCGTCACTTATGGTCATAAAGACCGATACGGGCGCGTTCTGGGGCGCGTAGTGGCCACAGATGGCACTGAGGCTAACCGTTACATGGTTCAATAGGGGGCTGCGTGGGTGTATGGGCGCTATAACACGGACACTTTCTTGCTTTCTTTGCAGCGGGAAGCTCAGGAGCAAAGGCGTGGCCTGTGGGCTGAGAGCTATCCAGTACCACCTTGGCAGTGGCGGCACAGACAGTAATACCTGATCGTAATAATGAAAAGTGAGGAAACTACATGTTCGACGATGAAAAAAGCCCAGTAAATCTTAAAGACTGGATCAGGCAACAGAAAATGGAGTTAAGGGATAAAGCCTTTGATGATGGGAATGCTAAATACCTTAAGGTTCTTACGGAAATCAGCCTCAAAGAAGATGAGTTCATATCTAATAGTGATGACCTTCTAAACAAAGCCGTGGCTCACTCCGAAACGTTTAATGCTCTTAACGATGATGACAAGGGATTTGTGGAAGAACTTCTTTGTGAAACTATATTCTTTATAGAAGTTATCGACAGGAAATAAGGTTTTAGTTTTTTAACCTGTTCCGCTTACCTCCCCTGATTTAATCCTGTATTTATACAATCTGATAAAGGACTCGTATGAAAATAGAATCCGTCAGAACGGTTTATGACCTGATGCATTACTGTCACATGCCTGTCTGGTGCCAGCGCGAAGTAAGAGACATGAAAGTTGGTGACACGTATCTTTTAGGGCGGCGCAGAGAGAGTTATTTCTCTGATGACTTAAACGAAGGCGTTGATTTTGTTGGTGACTGCTGGATTGAGAAAGAGAGAGGTTTCTACAGTTTCAATGCCACCTGGACAATTCCGGCAAAACCTTCACGTGCTTTCATTATGACCTCCGGCACTTTCAAAATTCTGAAAGGCGGTATCGTCCAGTTTCGAAATGATCTGGCTGCATTTCGTTCCTTTGCTCTTGTATCTCGTTATCTGAATCGCCTGTTGATGAAAATGACCACGGAAGAAAGGCAGGTTTATTATTCAGCCGGAGCAAAACCCCTGCTTCGGGGAGTCTGCATTGATAAGGATTCAATCTGCAGAAGGCCGCGTTACATAAAGAATGGAGAATTACTAAAGCGAATATGGGTAGATTATAGTAATTACCTTCCTAATCATCCTCTTGAAGCCATTATCACCGCAGCCCTTGCATTAAAACAGATTTGAAAAAACCCGAAGGATAAAATTAATGTATCTTCATATAGTTCCGAGTCTTTTTCACCTGATGGCAAACAAATGTCATTTAGAATCAATTAGCATTCCTGAGATTGGTTTTAATGTATCAGGAAGTGCATTATCCACTGGCAGGCCGTGGCCGAACAAAAACCTTTTGGTTGGGATGAGGAAAGGCAGAAAAGCTATCAATGGGCTTTTACTGAAGACTGACAAAAATCTTAAATGGTTCACGGCTGAATTTAAATGGAATATTGAAAATATGGGGGTGATAAATCACCGTGTGATTTCATATATTGAGGACGATGATTTTGATCTTGTGTCACAAGATATAATGCTAAACCATAGTTTCGATAAGTGGGAGCCTCGAATTCATTCAGCTTATGCAAATATGGCACCTGTTAAGATACAACCAAAAATGGAATCTTTCATAACTAAGCCAGGTGCAGAATCACATGATCAATGGGTTGAATATGAGTGGGGGAGTTTCCTTCAGTCCCGTGAGGAAAGCTTACTACTGCATACTATTTAGTCAGAAAGGTTAAATACCCAATTCTCTCTTTTTGAACGTCTCCCCTCTTTTGAAAATGTTATTGACCTAGATTAAGGTGTGTTATGAAACTTTATATTGCAGAAAAACCGACCGTTGCTAAAGATATCGTTGAAGCCCTTAACGGTAACTTCACCCGTAAAGATGGATATTTTGAATCATCTGGTGCGGTTGTTTCCTGGTGTGTGGGGCATGTGGTTGAATCGATACCACCTGAAGCGTATGACCCGGATTATAAAGCCTGGGCAATTGAAACGCTGCCGCTTAAACTGTTCCCAATCCGATACCAGCCGAAAGAATCCACGGCTAAACAGGTTAGTGTGCTTAAAACGCTTATCAACCGTTCTGATATTAAAGCAGTCGTGCATTGCGGCGACCCGGATGATGAGGGGCAGCTGCTTGTTGAAGAAATTCTTCAATTTGCAGGTAATAAACATCCGGTAAAACGTGTCCTTATCAACGACAACACGATCCCGGCTGTACAAAAGGCGCTTAACAACGAACGTGACAACTGCGAGTTTCAGGGACTGTACCGTAAAGCCCTGGCGCGCAGTGCGGCCGATGCCATCTATGGGTTCAGTATGACGCGCGCCTATTCCGTGACGGCTCAGAAAAATGGCTTTAAAGGTTCGCTGCCTGTCGGACGCGTGCAGACGCCAACGCTTGGACTTGTTGTCAGGCGCTGGAAAGCCAATAAAAGCCACAGCAAGAGCTTTTTCTACACGCTCGATGGAACGTTTGGTTTCGCTGGCGGTACGCTCCAGGCGCGTCTGAAGACGCCTGAAGACGCTCCGGTTGATGATAAGGGGCGTGTCATTCAGCGGACCTGGACTGATGAAGTGGCCACAGCGGTATCAGGTAAAGAAGCCAAAGTGACAGCCGCTGCCGTGAAAGCACGAGAACGCGCCCCATCGCTTCCCTTTAACCTGAATAAGCTACAGCAGCAGATGAGTCGGCAACATGGGCTTTCAGCTGCCCGGACGCTTGAGATCACTCAGCAACTCCGTGAAAAATACAAAGCCATTACCTATAACCGTTCTGACTGTTCGTATTTATCCGAAGAACAGTTTGCTGAAGCGCCTGATGTTGTCGCCGCGCTCAAGGCATCACCGGCCTTTGCTGATGCAGCGACAGACACCTCTGTAAAAAGTAAGGCGTTCGATTCATCGAAAGTAAAAGCGCATACGGGGATTATCCCGACACAACGCGTCCCTCATATCAGCGCTATGACAGAAGATGAGCGAAATGTTTATCTGGCTGTTGCTAAACAGTATCTGATTCAGTTCATGCTGCCATATCGTTTTGAAGAAGCAACGGCTTCCATTACTGTGAACGGTCACTTATTCACCTGTCGGGCAACAAAAGAGACTGATAAAGGCTGGGAGGCATGGTCTAAACCAGGAAAGGAACAAAGCAGCGATGAGGATGAACCTGAATCTTCGTTTGATTCTGTCTCTAATCTATCCGAAGGCATGGGCGGCAAATGCGAATTGGCAACTGTGACAGAGAAAGAAACCACCCCTCCGAAGTTGTTTGATGAGGCGGGTTTACTCAGTGCAATGACGCGCATTGCTGATTTTGTCGAAAATCCTGAGATCAAAGCGCTCTTAAAAGAAAAAGACAAAGATGACAGTCAGGCTAACGGGTCAATTGGTACAGAGGCAACCCGTGCAACCATTATTGAAAATCTTAAAAAACGGCTGATCACTATCGAGAAAGGTAAACTGATTCCAACAGAAACGGGGCTTGCATTGTTTGACGCTTTACCCGATGTCGCGACTCAGCCGGATATGACCGCTCTCTGGTTCGCCAGACAGCAGCTGATTGAAAATGACGATCTGGATGTAGAACAGTTTATTAATGAACTCTATACCGACATCACGCGTCTGGTCAGCGATATCAGGATTGATAATCTTCCTGTCACAGAAACCGTGCAGGAAGGTCAGTCAGACAGGCTTTCGATGCCCTGCCCTTCGTGTGGCAAAGAGATAGTTATACGTCCCAAGATTTTTGCCTGTACGGGGTGTGGCTTCAAAATTTGGGCTGAACTGTCCGGTAAGAAACTATCTAAAGTACAGGTGGAAATGTTGATAAAAAAAGGTAAAACTGGCTTGATAAAAGGTTTTGTCAGCAAAGCCAAAAAAAAGTACGATGCTATCGTTATCCTACAGGATAAATCTACAGGCAAACTTGGTTTTGAGTTCAGGAAAAAATAATGGTGAAAACCAGACAAGACTGGCTTTTCCAGTTAAGAAAGTGCCAACACCGGGAAACCTTAGAGAAAGTTATAGAAAAAAATGAACGCAGCCTTACCGCTGGAAAGTTGGTAACATTTTATTCTGCTGCTGATCACCGATTGGCTGAGATAATCATGAATAAACTGTTTGATAAAATCCCCGCATCAGTCTGGCAACACGTCAGATAACCCATAAAGAGAGGAACTATGAGCGATAATGAAACGTTTGATGCAGCCCGAAGACTTCTGACGAATATTCGTTCTGTCCGTGTCTTTGCGCGTGAAACGAGCTTTGAGCAACTGCTGGAAATGCAGGAAAAGTTGAACACTGTTATCGAAGAGCGGCGAGAAGATGCTGAACGTGAAGCCGCAGAACGTCAGGAACGTGAGAAAAAACGTCAGGAATTGCTTCAGCTCATCGCCGGGGAAGGTTTTTCTCCTGAAGAGTTGCTTGGTCTGACCGACGATGCGCCAAATGCACGTAAGAGTAAATTGCCGAAAGCACCGCCAAAGTATCAGTTTGAAGAAAATGGCGAAGTTAAATTCTGGTCTGGCCGTGGACGTTCGCCAAAACCGATTGATGAAGCGTTAAAGGCTGGCCGTTCTCTGGACGATTTTCTTATCAAGAAAGAGCCGTCTGGTTCTGCTGACGATAAACAGTAACTTTATAAGCCCTCCAGGTTGTGCGGAGGGTTTTAAGGAGATTAAAACGTGAGTGAGTTATCACCCTACAAACAAATCATCCCGGCAACAGACTGGTATTTCCGGCATGATAATGTCCCCGGTGAGCATGGCGAATCGCCCGTATACCAGCTTGCTGCATGGGCGCTAAAAGAAAATGGGGATATTGTCGGACTGGTGACTGTTCGCGATATCGATACAGGGTATCCTAAGCTGGTAACGCCGCCTCCAGTTCCCGGAGATTACTTGCACAAAGAACAGCTCACCGATGATGAAAAAACGTGGGCGAAAAAGCGTTGAGTCGTTTCCTTCCTCAAGCCTCTGTACCGGAGGCTTCCTTAATCCTTCGAGTAAAAGGGGTCCGCTTGGAAAACGGAAAATATCTTACGCTAAGGCCATTTCTTAAGCAGACATGACAGGCAGCTCTGAGCGAGGAGCGGAACTTCGCAATTGAGTCACCATATATGTTGCTATCAATGCCGTGAATCAATTGGACTGACCCATGACAGTAAGCCGCCTTCGGGTGTTTTTTATTTACCGCAGGTCTATTTGCGTGACCCAATGAATGGATCAGGTGTTTTATGTGCCTTTAGGGCTTCTTCTACATCGTTGAAGTAGTTTTTTAATATGTCCGTCATTGCCTGGAGAGAGCCAGATTTAAAGTTAACCTGCTCACCATCTTGTACTAATTCCTTAGAATAAGTGTGCATCAGGTGCTCCAACTCAGGGATGGCCTTACCATCATTTGAGACGAAACGCGCATCGTTGTGCGCACAAGCGTTACGTAACTTAGTTACTTTCTTCACCAAAGAGTAATATCTCGAAGCCTTCATGCCTATGATCTTCCTGGTATACAAGTCACAACGTTCAAAACCATTACCTTTAAGGTCTGACAACTTAACGGGCGCGTTGTGAATCCTTGCAAAGCCATCACATAGCTTCTCGAAATCGTGCTCAAGCATGCCATATAACGTCAAAAAGACAGAGCGGCGTGTAACGCTGGGATAGTAGGATGTGAACATATCATCTAAATCAACAGATCCGCTATCCAGTCCCATATAGTACTCAACTAAATGATAAGCGTTATCTTCAGCAGAGATTTCATACTCTTCAGTTCCTGGCCCTTCGGTACGGTACTGGCTTACATTAGCTGCGATAGAGGCATCAGTTTGCGCATTTAGAGAGGAAATGATCTCAAACGTTAGGCTTACGTCATAGTGTGAAAATTGCATTGGAAGGTTTAGTAAAACCTCGAATTTGAACATTTCATATTTCCTGTATAGCTTGTTCTGTTCAGTAAACCCGAATGATATGCCCTGCCAGAGTTGCTGTAATCATGGCAAACCAAATATTTCGACCTGGTACCAATTCATTATTATACCGTGATTTAGCAACGTCTGCTCTTGGCACAAAGCTGCCTTTCAAGTTCAATTTATTTTTACTGTCAGGATTCGTTCTGCCCTACCTTTACCCGGAGTATGGTTTGTCGGGTAGTATTAAACTCCCTAGCAATGGCGCTGATACTGACCCCAGCGTTGATATGTGCAATCACAGTAAGTTGCTGTTCTTTATTTAGTGCAGAAGGACGGCCAAAACGCTTACCTGCTGCTTTTGCTCGTGCAATACCAGAGTGCGTACGCTCAAGCAGCAGATCCCTTTCAAATTCCGCGACAGCAGAGATGACCTGCATGGTCATTTTTCCTGCCGGGCTTGTCAAATCAACTCCGCCCAGCGCGAGGCAGTGAACGCGTATATCTGAAGCAGCCAGCTGTTCCACTGTTTTTCTGATATCCATCGCGTTGCCCGTTCCAGCCTGAATACTATGTTCGAGCTGGCCGACAGCGGCAAAAGTTAATATCATCAGTTTTGTCAGGGCGTAGTTGGGGGCTTACCACGGGGGGGGAGGGGGGCGACGCTTCAGCTTAAAAAATCGGGATTACCTCCCTTCACTCGAACTCAGATTTCACGTAGCGCACGCTGTTTCAGACGCAAAAAAGCCCGACTGGTGAGATCGGGCTTTTTTGTTTTCCGGTTCTGAGTTGGTGCTCTGGCCGGGGAAGTCACTCTACATCTAACAATGCGAGAGAACCGTTGTGACAGGCAGTGTATGAGTAAGCAACGGTGATTTCCTCCAGCTTATCTGGAGAACCGGATGATTAATCTGTTAATCATCGTTCTTAGAGCGGTAGCGGCGCTGGCAAACGCGCTGATTGCTATTCTGGAACTGATCCGCCAGTTCATCGATTGATGAATACGGAAACGTAATTAAGGCCGGGGGCATACCACCTCCGGCCTTTAATAAAAACATTTTTTAGTTACAACATAATATAACCTTGTCACTATTCCTCACTTGACCACCTTGCCCTTTATTGGATAACTGGCATTCCATCAAATCGCCCCTGAGACTAATTGTAGATTTCCAGGCTACTGCCGATACTATATGTAGTGCCAGCGGGGAGTCGGCCAGCCAACACCAGGGCAAAACGAACCGGTTTCCCTGCAGTATTGCAATGATGCGCTGAGCAAGCCGCCACATAATAAAGTGTCCAACAAATGGGGTTCACTTCAGCCGGGCGGTTTTTTGCACCCTTGTGCTGCCGTTCGGTAAAACCCGCAGTTTACAAGTCATAAAAACCTGACCAGTAGCTGAATTTGACATTTGCAAGCTATAAGCGAAATCACTTAATTAGATTATAGTGATCTATAACTTTTTCTAAACGTTCTAACAGATTAGTAAACCGTGAAAAATCAATAATACCTTTTTGTGCTTTAACAATATGCGTCGCAAATGCTTCTTTGCTTAAGTCATTTTCTTTGTCACGATCGACGAACGTATTAAAATGCTTTCCTTTATATGGCCTTAGTCGATCAACATCACTAAAGAAATACTCAATATCAGTTTCTGGAACCCCCGCTGCCTGAGGAGTGAGCACCAAATAAAGATTACAAAAAATATGAACAAAATCAGACTGCCGGATGTCTGCTATGCCTACCGGGAACATCTGAATGCCCTTAACTGATTTAACGTAATTAATCAGATTCTTAGGTCCCGAGTCATTATCCACAAATAAAATTACCGGGTGCGATGGTTTAGGTGCTTTATAAGAATAAAATAATCTCTTGTAATGTTCTACAAAGTTCCTGATGTAATCACCACCACCAAAAAGCTCTAACAAGAACCGGGTACGCTCATTATATGAGAAAAACTGAGTCAAAGCCTTGTATGGATCTGTGGCACTTTTTTCAGTTGCCAGTTTAGGGAAGTGTACTGCGAGCTTCCATATTGCTGACTTTAAATAAACATTATCAGTCTGACCTTCAGTGAGAATAGTAGGTTTCGTATTGCCATAGAACCAGCGATAAAAAAGAAATTTACTGAATGTCGTCTCTCTGGAAGTATGTAAATAACGCCTGCTTGAAAGATCGCTTTTTCTGAGGGCGTCTTTTTTTAAATGATACTTCGGATTTAACTTTTCGCCTTGACGAAGCCGATTATAATGATCAACTTGGTCAATGAAAGTCAGTTTCCCTTCCAGCCTGTGAATGTTGCCATTCACCTCAGCACCATCAATCGTCTCTTTAAACTCGCCCGTGTTAAACAGATGGTTGCACTGAGCGCGCACAAGCCGCCAGTACTCCTTTTTAGTGTTTGGTTTTTTATTTACAACTAACCCCGTCACTTCCTGTCGGGAGTCTTTGTACTGATCCCTCGTTTTAGATTCATTAATCGAAAATCCTGAACGGAAAATCTCACTTCTTATTACCTTCCCTGCAACAGGGATGTTATTATCTAATTTAGCTACAGAAGAGGGTAAAGTTACCTTTCTGGTTGAAAATGTTATATCGTCTGCATATCTCGTATACGTACATGAGTGCTTATCGGCGACCGCTGCTAATTTAATATCTAAAGCATGAGTGATCAGATTAGAAATAACGGGTGAGCATGGGCTGCCCTGGGGTAATTCATTATTATAACAGGCTATCTTTGCAATCACTGTGGCTATTTCTGGCTCCAGTAAAAAATTTCTGTTTTTTATGAAGAAACCTCTCACCCTTCCGAAATTAAAACTACCGAAAAAGTTTTCTAAATCAATATTGAAAACGTGCTTTTTACCTAAGTGCATCATTGCGTTAGTAATAATTGAACGTTTTCTTTCAAAGCCATGCGAAAGTGAAGGCTGCTTTGTTTCTGAGCCAGAGCACTTCACTTTTAAAAATAGTGCGTTTTTTGCTTTTGGCTTCGTTATCTCTGAATCCGGGAACTTCAGAGAAATAATTTCATCTAGGCAATCAAGCAATAAATTTGAAAGGGAGGACTGCAAGGTTTTTAGCATTCCAGAGGGAGCACTGATAATTCTTTTGCCCCCGTTTCTCTTGGGAATATCGAATTGTGTGTATTGATTTTCGGGCTTAACGATATATAAGCAATACGTTAATGCGGAAGGTTTGACACCTAAAAGCTTGGCTAAATCCGGCTTTGTTTTTGCCGATTTTAATAATAAAATTTTATTCACTATACGTCACCATTTAAAAAGGCTTATGGGCACTCTTACGCAAACTTGACAAGAACCTAAGATGCGCCAGGACAATGAGTTCCTCAAAGGCAATCCTACCGGACATTTTTTTCACTGATCGCGAAACGCGACCCAAAATCTGCCCATAAACCATCTTCAATATATCAAAACCCTACCAGTTTGCAATTTCTCTGTTCTTACCCGACTGACATATTGTGATTTCAGCAGCGTCCGCTTTTTGCTCAGATGAACGTTGTTCATTCTTCACGGCCTGACCGCCGCTGACATTTATTTTACCGTTCGGTAAAACGCCTATTCTACCGAATCGCCCCGCTGCGGCGCTCAATACTACATGTTATGCCTCTCTCAGCT
>OFEI01000038.1_pt1 | contig 34204 bp, 28 predicted proteins | sample 1521041 | NCBI WGS metagenome assembly OFEI01 (sample SAMN05335687, study PRJEB24111) | insect metagenome | biome: ENVO:00009004; isolation source: gut from larvae fed green and black olives | host: Bactrocera oleae | place: Israel | collected 2011-11
CTGGCCATGATGGAGTGACTATTCATTTGCAGGCAACGCGTAAAACCTCACGCTGCCCTGAATGCATGAGGCTCAGCAGTTCTGTACATAGCTGTCGACGACGCCGTATACAGCATCTGCCATGCGCCGGGCAGGCTCTCTGGCTGATATTTGCCGTTCGCCACTGGTACTGTCGTAACCCATCCTGTTCACGAAAAATCTTTGCCGAATCCCTGTCTCCTTATTGCGGGCTCACGACAGCAGACTTCGCAGTTAGTGCAAAAATTACAGTATCAACTGGGGTTGATTGCCGGTGGAGAAGCGGGACAGTGGGCTGCCTAGTTCAGAAAATATCCTGAAATACAGGTTGTTTCCCGCGATCGTGGCGGTATCTATGCTACTGCAGCACGTGAAGGTGCACCTCAGGCCAGACAGGTGGCCGATCGCTGGCACCTGCTGAAAAACATTGGCGATGCACTTGAACGGATGATGTACAGACATATGCCTCTGATACGTCTTGTCGCCAGTGAGTTATCGCCAAAGAAATCACCTGAACCAGAACCGAAAGTACCTGCGCCATACATTCGTCGCCCGGAGCAACTGAAGCAGCAGACCCGTAATAAACGTCATCAACGCTGGGTGGAGGTAATTACCCTGCATAAGAACGGATGTTGGATCCGTGAAATATCCCGCGCCATCGGGCTATCACGCGTAACGGTCAGGCGCTGGCTCCAATACGGTACATTCCCTGAAATGTCAGCCCGCCCGACGAAACCCGGCCTTCTGGATTTCTGGCGTGGGTGGCTGGAAGAACGGCGCGAACGCGGCAATCATAATGCCAGCCAGATATGGAAGGAAATGGTGGCAAATGGCTTCACGGGTAGTGAAACAACTGGATTTGACCCTATAAATCCAGACACCAGATCACTCTTAAGTTAACAACTCGCGCCGGCGACGATACTCACGTGGTGAGCGGTATCCCAGTGCACTGTGGGGATGCTTATCATTATAATGCTCGAAGGCAACGGCAAGGTTCATCAGAGCCACCTCACGGTTTGGCTTCGGCATCACGCTGATATCGTCCCGTTTCATTGTCTTCACGAAGCTTTCCGCCATTCCGTTGCTCTGCGGGCTCCGCACCGCGGTTGTTCTCTGCTCCAGATTTAGTTGCCTGCTGAACGCTCTGGTTTCTTTCGCCGTATAACATGACCCGTTGTCGCTCAGGAACTCTATCGGCAAGTCAGGCAGTCGGTTGCCGAACCGCTTGCTGCCGCTGTTCATCATGCCGTCTTTTACGATATCACTGGTATAGCCTCCATTCGTGGCTATCCAGTCCAGCGCTTCCCGGTCGCAACAGTCCAGAGTGAACGTGACCCGCAACTTATCGCCATTATCGCAGTTGAACTCAGGGACCCAGCGCAGGTTTCCATTACAACAGTAGTCAGTGTGCACGTAGCCAGAAACTCGATGAGTTTGGTGCGGGTAAATTTTTTCCGCAGTCATGCCTTGCCTGATTTATCCTGACAATGAATGTGAAAAGAATGTTTGCCGAGATCGATACTAATCAGCGTGACGTTTTGCATGATGGTCTTCTCCATAAAGAAACACCCTGTCAGGGTACCACTCACAGGGTGGTGGGACCATCTCATTAACCGCCAGCGGTGTTTATTGGGACGTTATTCAGCAGCATTCCGCAGCAGCCAGTCGCCGCTGGCAATATGCTGCCTGCCGGCGACGGAACGCTGATAGACATAGAGCCAAGCGCTGCCGTACGGCGTTTGCAGCAGCTCCCGTTTGTACTCCCCACCTTTGGTTCTCAGCGCATCCAGCTCGCCCAGCGTGGAGGCGTCGATCCGGTAGACTTCGCAGTAGACCTGACCTTCGCCGTAAACCACGCCCGGGTAGAGCCCGAGATTATAGAGATCGTAGCCGTCGATCTGATGATCGCCCAGCCATTGCCCATTCGTCATCCAGTGACTGTTGCCCTGCTTGCGTCGTAGGCTGCCATAGACAGTTATTCGCATTGTTAAAACTCAAACTGATAGAGCACATCCAGCGCTTGGTCGATACCAGACACGGCTTCCAAATAGAGTTTGGGCATCAGGCGGTAACTCAGCGTTAACGTCGCCAGTGAATCAAATATGCCAACACCGTATTTTACCTGTAGACCCGGCAGCACGTAGCCGCTGACCTGCACCTGCCGACTGTCGCCAACCCCTGCAGTATCCAGCGTCAGGTTGCTGACGCCGAATGTTTCCCCGATTTTACCCACAACCTGACCACTTTGTGCAACCCCCAATCCGACCAAGACGGAAGTTAATGCGTCACTATCGCTGCCGGAGGTGCCTAAACCCTGGCCGCGCAGCAGATAGGCGAGCGCCTCCTGCTGGGATTTCGCCGGGTCGGAGAAGATCTCAACCTTTGGTTCATCCGCCGGCCCGGTGACGCGCACCCCAGCAGTCACATCATCCTCGGTGGCTTCCGGGTTACGGATCGCTTCCATGTTGATGTACGGCTGGTCCGGCGGGCCGGAGAACTGCAGCTCGCCCTTGTGCACCAGCAGGTCCTGCCCGTAGGCGTGGAAGCGGCCGGACGGAATGTTGATCTGCCCGTTCAGCCCTAGGCCACGTTTATCCTGCACCAGCTCGAGATCGCCGTTCAGTTTGGCTTTAAGGCCAAAGGCACTGAGGCGCACATCATTGCCAACGTGGATGATCAGGTTACTCTTGATCGGGATGGCGGTAGACTTCGGCGCAATCGGCTTGAGGTCTTTATCCAGCAGTACTTCGTCGGAGGAGACGCCAACGGCGCTCTCCGGCACCTCCTGCACCGTAATGCGTGCCCAGGGAATATCGACGCGACCGTCGAGATTGAACAGCTGCGGCGTAGCTTCAAACACCAAGTCCGGCGAGACGTCCATACGCACCATCGGCGGCACAGTAACGCGTACTTTGTCGCCCTTCCCCGCCACGCGCGCGCGCCAAGCATCCAGCTGGCTCCAGTCGGCGTCACCGTTAAGCGCTATCTGCCCTTGTGAGGTCTGGACCAGCCCTTCCAGCGTCGAGCTCATCCCGTTGAACACCATATTCAGATTGGCCGCCGTCAGGTCAACCGGCATAAAGCTGCCGTCGACGTCGACATTGCGCAGCCCCAACTGACCGAACACCTGTGGTTTTTGCAGATTGCCGCCAAGGCGCAGGTTGCTGCTCAGCACCCCAGCGATTTTCTCACCCTGCATTAGCGCCGGATTGAGCATCGCCAGCGACAGGTTAGCAATATTGATATTGCCGGAGAGCGTGCGCTTTCCCTGCGGATCGGCAATCTGTACGTTGCCGTCGAGCTGGTCGTTACCCGCGATGCGCAGCAGCCAGTCAAGCTGGGCACGACCATTTTTCAGCGCCGCGTTGAGGTTCAGCTTGTTGAAGGCGATCGGCAGGGTGTTGCCCTGCACATCCTGCTTCACCTTCACCCCGTTGCCCTTCAGCGAGACGCGACCGGTTGGCAGTGCGCCATCGGCCCTCCAGGAAACATCCGCATCACCGCTGAACACCCCGCTCAGCTGGGTAGTCTGCGGCATAAAGGGCTTGATCATCGCTAGGTCAAAGCGATTCAGCACCACGCGCGCTTTACCGGAAGGGCCGGCTACTACCGTCTGCGGCATGCACAGCTCAGCGTTCGGGTTCTGCCAGCAGTGCGGGCCGATCTTCACCGTCTGCGCGCTGTTGAGGTAATTGAGCGCGATAGCGCGGGTTAAGCGCCACTCGCCGACCAAGGTATCAAAGCGTGTATTATTGAGGTTGCCCTGCCAGCGTTGAGTGGCGCGGTCAAAGCTGCCGTTCAGCGCCAGCTGGCCCGAAACCGGTTCGCCTTTGAGATTGAGCTTCAGTTGATGCTGCTTCTCCGTGCCGTTGGCATCTAGGGTCAGCAGATCCACCGCCAGCGCATCTTGCTTCAGCTGCTCAACGCGCAGCGCCAGTTTGCCCTGCACCTGCTCGCCGGAGCTGACGTTGCCGTCCAGCTTGATGCGGCCAATGCTCATCTCCTGCCAGCCCAGCCCAGTGGCGGTGAGATCGGCCAGCAGTTGCGGGGTTTTCAGGTCACCGCGCGCGTGCAGGGTGCCTTTGGCCACGCCGCCCAGCCCCGGGAGGGCATTGTCGAGATGCTGCGCATCGATATTGACATCAAGGTTCAGCTTATCGCCGAGCAAGACTTTGACATCGACGTTGTTGCGCCCCAGCACCAGCTTGATGCCCGGGATATTCCACTGGTTATAGCTGTTGCCATACAGCGAACCGTCGGCGCTGACCGCGTTATTCCTGACGTTGCCTCTCAGCTTCAGCTCCGGCACGCGCATCTGCCAGCTGCCGCCGTACAGGCTGCCGCGCGTGGTAATTTTACCCTCCAGCTTCACCGGCCAGTTCGGGTGCTGCTTCGCGGTATTAATGCTGTTCAGCAGCAGTTCGCTGTGCCAGCTGATAGCTTTGCTCCAGTCCACCAGCGCGGTCAGGTCAGCATTGCCCTGCAGCGCCGCCAGCCGCAGCTTGTCCAGCGCAAACTGCTCAACGTTACCTTTACCGTCCAGCGTCAGGGTGGTAGGCGGGATGCACTGGCCCTGCAGCGCCGCCTTCAGCGACATCACGTAATCGGTGGCTTTGCCTTTGAAGGTGAAGTTGAGGTTATCCGCCTGGTACTGCGCCGCGCCATCCAGCGGCCAGCGCAGCTGCGGGCTTTGCAGCGTCATATTGAGCGGCAGGCCAATTTCTGCCAGCTGGGTATCCGCGTCCAGCTGGGCGCGCACCGGGCCAGAGAGGTTCAGCGCCAGCTTCAGGGCATCGCGCAGCCCGCCGTCCAGCGTCAGCTTGATTTTTTCGCCCTTGATCGGGTCGATGTTCAGCTCGCTGTAGAGATTGAAGGTGACTGGCCAGCTGCCGCTCAGCATCGCCTGGCCCTGCGCGTTAAGCTGCCCCTGCGGCGAGTCAACATCGAGGGTTTGAAGCTGCAGCAGGCTGTTTTCGGTTTTGGCCTTCAGCAGCAGGCGGTTAACCGCAATATCGCTGTCGCCGGTGATGCGCAGCTGCTCGCCGAGGATATGTTGCACCTCGACATCCAGCGGCATGGTGAACTCCGGCAGGTCCGGCAGCAGCGGTTTGGCAAACATCGCCTTCAGGGTTTCGCCCAGCGGCTTTTCATCCGGCTGAGGATCCTGCATTTTTGGCTGGACCACCTGCTTGTCAGCGACTTTTGCCGCTTTCGGCAGCGCAATCAGTAGCCCCTGAATGTGGGTTGGCGTCAGCGTCAGCTTACGCTCCTGCCAGTGCATGCCGCTGGATAAGTCGGCGAGAGAAATGGCGGTATCATCAATCTTCAGGTGGATGTTGTGCAGCGCCAGCCTGCTGAGGGTCAGCGGATACGGAGTGGCGATCTCCCCGCTGCTGCTCTCTTCCTCAACCAGCGGATTGGCGGCCGGAGCCATTTTTTTGCTGTCCACTACCACGTTAACGTCTTTCAGCGCCAGGTCGTTGACGCAGAAGGCGCTCTCTTTCAGGCAGCTCAGCTTCAGCGCGAGGTGAAATTCCCCAGCATTGACCGTTACGCCCGGCATCTCATACTTCACGCCTTTGACGGTGAGATTACGCCAGCCGCCGTCCACCTGCTGGATATCGAGGCTCGGCACCCAGCGCGCAGCGCCGTTCAGCACCAGATGTAGACCGGTGGTGGTGCCAAGTAAAAATGCGATGTTGCCCAGCAGGGCAATAAAAATTACAATGCCAATCAGCCCTTTTTTCCACCACTTCATAGTTCAGGCCCCAGTCCAATGTAAAACTGAATATCGCGATCGTCTTGGTCGCTAATCGGCCGGCTAATGTCCAGCTTGATTGGCCCAACCGGCGACTGCCAGCGTACGCCGAAGCCCGCGCCGGTTTTGAAATTACTCTGCTTGATGTCGTTGACGGCTTCGCCCGAATCGACGAAGACCGCGCCCCACCATTTACCGCTCACTTTGTATTGATACTCCAGCGAGCCGGTCGCCAGTTTGGAGGCACCTGTCAGCTTGCCTTCATCATCGCGTGGGGAAATACCTTTGTACTTGTAGCCACGAATGCTGCGATCGCCCCCAGCGAAGAAGCGCAGGTCAGGTGGGACCTTGCTAAAGTTGTTGGTCTCTATCCAGCCAAGGTTGCCGCGCACTACAAAGTGGTGTTTATCTTCAAGCGTGCGGATCCAGACGTTCTGCGCCTGCATCACGGCGAAGTCAATATCGGAGCCCCAAGTGGTATCGGAGACATCCAGCGAGTAGCGCTGTGAGTCTCCCCAGGTTGGCATCAGCCCACCGCGTGAGCGGGTGTGGTTAACGCTGACGCCCGGGTAGATCAGCATGGTGGTATTGGTCACGCTGCCCTGGGTAAAGTGATTGAGGCTCCAGCGCAGTTTGATCGCCCGCTGCCAGCCGCTGGAACCGTCCCAGTAGCGCGAGGCAGCCAGCGTGCTGGAGTCGGCTTTGGTGTCGTTGAGGTCGGTGCGTTTCAACCCGCCCTGCAGCAGGTAGTACTGCTCGAGCGGGCTTTTGTGCAGCGGCATTTTATAGCTGAAGTCTAGCTGCTGCTCAGAAGCGGAGATATTGGCTCTGGTGCTGAAGCTGTGGCCGCGGTCGTTGACCCACGGCTTTTTCCACGTCGCTTTAACGCGTGGACCAACGTCGGTCGAGAAACCCACACCGGTCTCAATGGTGTTCTCAGTGCGCGGTGATACCACGCCATGCAGTGGCAACACTTTGCTATCGCGCGCTTTATCAAACTCCGGCGCCACCACCACCGAGTTAAACCATCCGGTGGCGGACAGGCGGCGGTTCAGCTCGGCTAGGTCACGCGAGTTGTAGTAATCGCCTTTTTTAAACGGCATCAGGTTTTGCAGGTAGTCTTCGCGAATTTGCGAGCCGGTGAAGCTGACGGCGCCAAAGCGATAGCGCTGCCCGCTGTCGTAGTCGAGATTCAAGAAGGCTTCACGCCGCTCTACCGATACCCCCAGCTGGCTTTTACGATAGTCACCATCGAAGTAGCCTTTGCGTAGCGCCAGATTGCTTAACGAGCTTTTAAATTTGTCATAATCGCTGTGGTTCAGCACCGCGCCCAGCGGCAGTTTCTCGCTTTTTACCAGCTTTTGATAGTCTTCGTCTGTGCGGGCGCCGCCGCGCAGGATCACGGTTTCTCCGGCCAGTTTTACTGGTTCGCCAAGGGTAACATTCGCCAGCAGAACCGGACGCTTTCCGCCAAGAGGAGGAGGTAGCAGCTCGAAGTCGATATCAGGTTCGTAGTATCCCAGCGCCTTAAGGCCCTCTTTCACCGCTTCGCTCACCCGTGAGCGAAAGCGGCCATCGGAGGTCACTTCATCATTAGTGATGGTGGATAAACGCGCCCTGACATTCTTCTGTAACTCCCCTGATAACCCTGTTACTTGCAAACGAACGTTCGTTGCCTCTACGGCAGGCACAACGATTAGCAGGCAAGACATGCAAACCACATGAATTCTTGGCACGCTTACTCCCGTTTCTATTGCCAGCCCGCAATCCATCGGGCTTAACCTAGTAAAATCATCATTAAATTGTTCAACTGCTGGTACAGCCTGCCTAGCCTGCACTTTTCTCCGGTCTGTTCTGTGTGAACCTAAGGCAAATTTGTCGATTATTCTGTGCAAAATCGCGCTACATTACAACACAGCATCGCAATAAGCATTAAAAGGAGTGTAACGTGCTCACCGTAACAGACAAGTCCCACGGAAATTATCTGGCTGCCAACAACGGAAACTGTAGTGGTCAACTAATACTGGCCATCGCATTAGACTGTATATAGTACAGTCGCTCCGATTCGTTTGGCGTCAAGCCACCGTGTACTAGTGAGGCCGCACAGCGCTGTAATAGCCCGTGATATAGCGGATTATCGCGCTCTGAGCTTCGCTGACGCTGTTGTAACCCTTCGGCGGCATCCATTCGGTCTTCAGGCTCCGGAAGAACCGCTCCATTGGCGCATTATCCCAGCAGTTACCCCGACGACTCATACTCTGCTTTATCTGGCAGCGCCACAGCGCCTGCCGATATTGCCGACGGGTATCGTGGCTGCCCTAGTCGCTGTGGAACATCACTTTCGCAGGACGACCACGTAGCTCCCAAGCCATCTGCAACGCTTTGACGGTCAGTGCCTGTAGCTGCTGCGATGGACGTCAAAAGTCTGGCACAACGCAGCGACCGGATACCTCGCTCTTAGCCTGTCGACTACCGTGAACCGTTGAGTGCGTCCGACATTAAGAGCGCCGTAGCCTTTTTTAGGATTTCGTTCTCCATTTCAAGGCGTTGTATTTTCTTTCTCGCCTCACGCAGCTCGAGCTGTTCTGGCGTCAGAGGAAGCCCTGCGGGCGTTTTCCCCTGGCGCTCAAGTCGCAGCTTATTCACCCAACGGGGGATAGCCGAATGGCTTACGTTAACTGCCTCTGCGGCCTTAACGTAGGTATAGCTGTGGTCGACAACTAACTTCGCCGCTTCGAGCTTAAATTCTGGCGTGAAATGTTTAGCCATTGGGTCACCTGTGGTGTTGGGAAGGTGAGAATATCACCTTCCGATCAGGTGGCCAGTATCAGTGTGTCACTACATCTCAGCGTCATTTTCTTCGCTCTGGCTGTAAAGCGTGACTCCGTATTCGTTGGAGACGGAGCGAGCGGTGGTTCCCCCCATAGGCGCTAACTTAAGTATTGCAGTCCAGCCCCTTGTGTGATTTAACAACCCAATGAATATTCACCACGATAACTGGTCAGCACTCCTGGCTTGTATTGGTAAACCAGAAGAACTGGATGCTTCGGCACGTAACGCCGGAGCCCTGATACGACGCCGCGAAATCCGCGACGCCGGAACTCTGTTACACCTGGGGCTGGCTTACGGCCCGGGAGGTATGTCACTACGGGAGGCTACTGCCTGGGCTCAGCTTCACGGTATTGCGGAATTATCCGACGTAGCCCTCATGAAACGTCTGCAAAATGCGGTTGACTGGTTCGCCATCCTTGCTGCACAAACACTGGCTGCCCGCGCCGGGTTCACGGGTTGTACAGGCTACAGGAAACTGCGTCTTATTGATGGAACTGCAATCGGTGCGCCCGGTGGCGGTAGCGTGCAATGGCGACTGCATATGGGATACGATCCTCATACCTGTCAGTTCACTGATTTTGAGCTAACTAGCAGCAGGGAAGCCGAACGGCTGGAGCGGTTTGCGCAGACAGCAGACGAGAGACGCATTGCTGACCGGGGTTTTGGTTCCCATCCTGAATGCATCCGCTCGCTTGCTGTTGGGGAAGCTGATTATATCGTACGGGTTCACTGGCGGGGACTGCGCTGGTTAACCCCGGAAGGAAAGCGCTTCGACATGAGCAAATGGATGCTCTGCGGACAAAGGACACTGAACTTGCAAAAACCTGGATATTTGCAAATCTGCTCGCGGCTTTCTTAATTGATGACATGATCTAGCTATCGCTGGCCTTTCCTCCCTGAAGTCACGACAGAAAAACGAAGGGAGGCGGATTCAAGTTTGAAGTGCAACGCTAAGCCGCCTGTTTTAGCTCTACAAAGACCACTGAAGGTTGCCGGAACCCAAGGCATTTCCGTAGCCTGCTATTCAGTGCTCCCTGGTACTTGCGGAGCTCGTCATCCGTCACTGCCGTCAGGTCAGTTCCTTTCGGGATAAACTGCCTCAACAACCCATTGGTGTTCTCGTTTAGCCCGCGCTGCCATGAGGCATATGGATGAGCGAAGTAGGTTTCCGCTTCCAACGCGTCAGCGACTTCCTTGTGCCGGGTAAACTCCCTGCCGTTGTCAAACGTGATTGTGTGACAGCCGTCCTTATAGCCGCTCAGCATCGAGATAATAGCGGCGGCAACTTCGGCAGAGTCTTTAGAAAAAACCTTCTTCGTCAGATAAATACGGCTTTTACGTCCGACCAGCGTAACGATGGCTCCAGTGCCTTGCTTACCCAGAACCAGGTCAGCTTCCCAGTCCCCAACCCGGCTGCGTTCATCAACCACGGCGGGTCTCTGCTCGATAGATACGGCGTCAGGTATCGGACTTCGCTTCTTGCCATAACCTTTGCGATAGCGGCGTTTACCCTGCCGGAGGAGCTTGTACAGCTTTCCGCCCTGGACTTTATCGCCGCTCACGTGCTGGTAAATCCATTCGTGACTAACCGGTCTGCCGATGATATCGCCAATGGCGCTGATCTGCTCAGGGCTCCACAACCAGTTGAGCGCTGCCTCAACAAAGAAGACCGTATCCTCATGCATCCTGCGTTTGCCGGCAGCCTTGCGGCGGCTGGTGCTGAGCTTCTGCGCTACCGCAGGCTGGTAGCCATCTACAGAGCGATTACGGCGCAGTTCCCGCGAGACTGTTGACTTACAGACGCCTAACCGGCGACCAATCTCGGCCTGACTAACTTTGTCTTCACACAACAGAGCTATCTGGTATCGTAATTCTTCGGTTAACTGCTGATATTTCATAGTTACTCGCTCATCTTTAGTCGGAAGAGCAGGATAGCTTATCGGTAGCTAACCATCTCTCCATCTACATGACCGAGCGTTGCACTTATTATCTGAATTCGCGGGATAACTTTTTGTGGAGAATAACAAAATGGTTATCCGTGGCTTACGTGGAGCCATTACCAGGTCAGTCCCGCTGGAAGGGTATGTCGTGAAACTGAAGTGTGTGGGCCATCGCCTCAACGAGCCGCCCAGACGACGTATTCTTCAGATGGTCCGGACATTAAGTTAGCGCCTATGTGGTTTCCCCCCCACGGGCGCGTTAACCGACCTTGCGCTCTGGCTTCACGGCAGCACCGCAATATTCTCTTTCAGGCACAGAAGGTGCACTTCGCGCTCTTTCTCGCGCTGGATCAGGTTGTACTGATCCTGCATGCTGACAAACCGCGTCTAGCCGTTGTTATCCGCTGTATGTAGCGCGCGGGCAAACTGCTCGGGATGCATGGAAGAGGCACCGATATAGCGCGCTTGCCGGACTGCACCATGTCATGCAGCGCCTCCAGCGTCTCCTCCAGCGGCGTGTTGTAATCCCAGCAGTGAATTTGCAGCAGGTCGACATGATCCATACCGAGATGCTCAAGGCTGTCGTCAATCGACTGCAAAATATTGGCACGCGACAGCCCGCCGGAAAGATTGCTCATCGAGAAATAGACCTTTAGTGGCGACGACGACCTTATCGCGGCGCGCGAAGTCACGCAGGGCGTGGTCGACGATCTCCTCGCTGCTGCCGTCCGAGTAGCTGTTGGAGGTGTCGAAAAAATTGATCCTAGCTTCCAGCGCCTGCTTGATCAGCAGGCGGCTGCTCTCTTCCGGCAGTGTCTAGGCATGGCGGCCGCGATCGGGCTCACCATAGATCATGCAACCGAAACAAAGGCGGGAGACAGTCAGGTCGGTATTGGCTAACTTAAGGGTTTTCATTTGGGTCGATCCTGTTGGTTATTTACCCCAAGCATAGCAGGTGACAGGCTCCCCCGCGGGGAACTGAAGGAGAGTTACTGCGTCAGCCAGTTGGCGATCTGCTGCTGAATACCGGCGGCATCCAGTTGATAATCCACGCGGATCTCGTCCTGAGTGCCCTGTGGAATAAACTCATCCGGCAGGCCGATATTCAACACTGGAACCGGCTGACGTTTTGCCATCAGTAGTTCATTGACGCCGCTACCGGCACCGCCTTTGATCGCCCCTTCTTCTAGGGTAATAAGGGCTTCATGACTGCCAGCCAGCTTAAGGATTAACGCCTCGTCGAGTGGCTTAACAAAGCGCATATCCACCAGCGTGGCATTCAAAGCTTCAGCCGCCGTGCGGGCCTCAGGCAGTAGCGTACCAAAGTTGAGGATGGCCAACTTTTCGCCACGGCTCAGCACGCAGCCTTTGCCCAGCGGCAATGATGCCAGCGGTTCGAGGAGGGCCCCGGTGCCGGTGCCGCGCGGATAGCGCACTGCGCTTGGCCCGCTGCTGTGGTGGTAACCTGTGAACAGCATCTGGCGGCACTCGTTCTCATCGCTTGGCGTCATGATCACCATGTTCGGAATGCAGCGCAGGAACGCGATGTCGAAGGCACCCTGGTGCGTCTGCCCGTCGGCACCGACGATGCCGCCGCGGTCAATGGCAAACAGCACCTGCAGTTTCTGGATCGCCACATCGTGGATCAGCTGATCGTAGGCGCGCTGCAGGAAGGTGGAGTAGATCGCCACCACCGGCTTGTAGCCGCCAATCGCCAAGCCCGCGGCAAACGTCACCGCATGCTGCTCGGCAATTGCCACGTCAAAGTATTGCTGCGGATAATCGCGCGAGAAGCTTACCATGCCGGAACCTTCACGCATCGCTGGGGTGACCGCCATTAACTTGCTATCTTCAGCAGCGGTTTCACTCAGCCAGTGGCCGAAAATTTCGGAGTAGCTTGGCAGACCGTCGGCACTTTTTGGCAGCAGGCCGCTGGCCGGGTCAAATTTAGGCACCGCGTGCCAGCTAATCGGATCTTTTTCGGCTGGGGCATAGCCCTTGCCCTTTTTGGTCATGATGTGCAGGAACTGCGGGCCTTTCAGCGCATGCATATTGATTAGCGTCTGCACCAGCGCCAGCACGTCATGGCCGTCGACCGGGCCGATATAGTTAAAGCCCAGTTCCTCAAACAGCGTTCCCGGCACCACCATGCCTTTCAAGTGCTCTTCGGTGCGCTTTACCAGCTCTTTGATCGGCGGCAGGCTACCGAGCACCTTTTTACCTCCTTCGCGCAGGCGGGAATAGATCTTGCCGGAGAGGATCTGCGCCAGACGGTTGTTAAGCGCCCCGACGTTTTCGGAAATCGACATCTCGTTGTCATTCAGTACCACCAGCAGGTCGGCTTTAATATCGCCTGCGTGGTTCATCGCTTCGAACGCCATCCCGGCAGTAATCGCCCCATCACCAATCACGCAGGCGGTGCGGCGGCCTTTACCTTCTTTGCCGGCGGCTACTGCCATGCCCAGACCGGCGCTGATTGAAGTTGAGGAGTGACCGACGTTCAGCACGTCGAACTTGCTTTCATCACGCCACGGAAACGGGTGCAGGCCATTTTTCTGGCGGATGGTGCTGATACGGTCGCGGCGGTCGGTCAGGATTTTATGCGGATAGGCCTGATGGCCGACGTCCCACACCAGATGATCGAACGGCGTGTTATAGACATAATGCAGCGCAACGGTGAGCTCAACCACGCCGAGACCAGAAGCAAAATGACCGCTGGAGCGGCTAACGCTGTCGAGCAGATACTGGCGCAGCTCGTCACAGAGTTTTGGCAGACTCTCTTTCGGTAGCAAACGTAATTCTTGCACCGTACTTGCGAGAGCAAGCGTCGGGTATTTTGCAGGTTCAAAGCTCATCGGAGACTCATTTGGAAGTTATTTATCGCGTTCAATTATAAAGCCTGCCAGCGCCCACAGTGGGGTGGTGTCATACGACTGCGCGGCCAGCGTTTCTAATGCGCTGAGGGATTCCTGATACAGATCACATGCTTTTGCCTTTGCACTGTCAAGCCCCATTAATGCCGGGTAGGTACTCTTGCCTAACTGTTTATCGGCTCCCTGCCGCTTACCGATAATGGCGGTATCACCAATAATGTCTAGAATATCGTCCTGTACTTGGAAAGCTAGGCCAATCGCGTTGGCGTAGCGGTCAAGCTCAGGGAGGGCATCGCGCCCGCGTTCGCCTGCGGTTAATGCGCCGAGGCGGACCGCCGAGCGGATCAACGCCCCGGTTTTATGGCGGTGGATCTGCTCCAGCGCGGCTAAATCAACCTGCTGACCTTCAGCGGCTAGGTCCAGCGCCTGTCCTCCGCACATGCCGGCCACGCCGCTAGCCTGAGCCAGTTCGGACAGCATAGCAATACGGGCCTCCGCCGTGACGCCTAGCATCGGGGTATCGGCAAGGATGGAGAAAGCCAGAGTCTGCAGGGCATCACCGGCAAGAATCGCCGTATCTTCGCCAAACTTAATATGGCAGGTAGGCTGGCCACGCCGCAGGCTGTCGTTATCCATGGCCGGTAAATCGTCATGGATCAGAGAATACGCATGAATACATTCTACTGCAGCCGCCGGGGCATCCAGTGCTGCATCGTCAGCGTGTAGCATGGTGCCAGTGGCGTAGACCAAGAAAGGGCGTAGCCTTTTACCCCCTAATAATGCACCATATTCCATGGCATTCACCAGAGGAGAACTCTGAAATGGTTGCCCGGAGATAAAGCGCTGAAGCGCAGCGTTAACTCGCTGAAAGTGCGCGCTAAGTATCAGGTTAAAATCCATCAATCATTTTCCGGCGTAAAAGGCGTCAGATCGGCGTTCTTATCATCGCTGAGTAATATCTGTACCCGCTGCTCGGCCTGGTGTAGCGTTTGCTGCCCTGCACGTGCCAGCTGTACCCCGCGCTCAAACTCATTCAGCGCCTCTTCCAGCGGTAGGTTGCCGCTTTCCAGACGGGTGACGATCTGTTCCAGCTGCTGTAGCGATGTTTCAAAACTAGCAGACGGTTCGGCCTTTTTCGGCATTTTTAGATCCTGACTTATCATTTTTCATCAGCAAGCGCTCATGGTAGCCGACTCTAAATGATTAGCAAAATATCCCCTGCATTTTTCACGCGGCAGGGAAGAGTGATATCGGCAGCAGTCACCGGTCAAAGATGATATACTGTTGTTCTGGATGCAAAAATAGCAATAGCAATAGCCTGTTGCAAAACTCTGATTTTATCAGTTAAGTGCCCCTCTTTACAGCACTTAATTACCTGACGAATATATACCGCCATGAAGTTTATCATTAAGTTATTCCCTGAAATTACGATTAAAAGTCAGTCAGTTCGCCTGCGTTTTATCAAAATCCTGACCGGAAACATTCGCAACGTCCTTAAACCTTTTGATGAAACCCTTGCCGTGGTGCGCCACTGGGACAACGTTGAAGTGCGTGCAAAGGATGAAAGCCAGCGTGCGGCGATTGTGGCCGAGCTAACGCGCATTCCCGGTATCCACCATGTGCTGGCGGTAGATGATCGTCCGTATACCGATGTGCATAATATCTTTGAGCAGGTGCTGGAGATGAATCGCGAGCGCATTGAAGGCAAAACCTTCTGCGTGCGCGTGAAACGCCGCGGTAAGCATGCGTTCAGCTCGCAGGACGTTGAACGCTACGTCGGTGGCGGCCTGAATCAGCACGTCGCCAGCGCCCAGGTTCAGCTGAACCGCCCGGAAGTGACGGTCAATCTTGAGATTGAAGATGACAAACTGGTGCTGGTAACCGCGCGTTGTGAAGGTATCGGCGGCTATCCGATTGGCACCCAGGAGGACGTGCTGTCGCTGATTTCTGGCGGCTTTGACTCCGGGGTTTCCAGCTATATGCTGATGCGCCGCGGCTGTCGCGTGCACTACTGCTTCTTTAACCTTGGCGGTGCTGCTCATGAGATTGGCGTTCGTGAGGTGGCCCACTATCTGTGGAAACGCTACGGTAGCTCGCACCGCGTACGGTTTGTCGCTATCGACTTTGAGCCAGTGGTCGGTGAGATTCTGGAAAAAGTGGATGACGGCCAGATGGGCGTGGTGCTGAAGCGCATGATGGTGCGCGCCGCGTCACAGATCGCTGAGCGTTACGGCGTGCAGGCACTGGTCACCGGCGAAGCGTTGGGACAGGTCTCCAGCCAGACGCTGACCAACCTGCGCCTGATCGACAATGCCAGCGATACCCTGATTCTGCGCCCGCTGATCTCTCACGATAAAGAGCACATCATTAAGATTGCGCGTGAGATTGGCACCGAAGATTTTGCCCGTACCATGCCGGAATACTGCGGCGTGATCTCAAAAAGCCCGACAGTGAAAGCGGTCAAAGCGAAAATTGAGGCTGAAGAGCAGAACTTTGATTTCTCTATTCTCGACCGCATGGTTGAGCAAGCAACCAACGTGGATATCTGCAAGATTGCAGAGAAAACCGAAGAGGAAGTGGTGAAAGTCGAAACGGTGGCGTCGTTTGCCGAAAACGATGTGGTGCTGGATATTCGCTCGAACGATGAGCAGGAAGCCCGCCCGTTGGACGTTGACGGTGTTGACGTTCAATCACTGCCGTTCTATAAGCTGGGTACGCAGTTTGGCAACCTCGACCAGAGCAAAACTTGGCTGCTGTACTGCAAGCGTGGCGTGATGAGCCGCTTACAGGCGCTCTATCTGCACGAGCAGGGCTTCAAAAACGTTAAGGTTTATCGCCCTTAACGTTCTAAGGACTGACCGAAAAAAGGGTCAGCCCCTACATGTAGGGGCCGATCGCTTTCTTTTGATCGGCCCGTGTCTAACTTGTTAATCGCGGTAATCGTAAATCCCCGCCGCCAGCACCATCTGTTCGGTCACCTCACGTGCTTTCTCTTTCCCTGCCACTAAATCAATCAGCTTCAGTGCGAAATCGATCGCCGTGCCGGCCCTTGGCTGGTCAGCAGATTGACGCGGCAGTCCCATACCACGCGGCGGTCTATCCACTTCTCTTCCGGGATGATCTCTTTCAGTCCCGGAAAGCCGGTCATATTGCCCACCGGGAACAGATTATGGGTAGAGTCTTAGGACATGGTGTAAATTTGGCAGGATGAGGGAGAATGGCCCTACCTGTATCTGGATGCGACCTACGTGAAGGTGCGCAAGAACGGCTGGGTGGTCAGTGTGGCGGTAATAATCGTCTGCGTGGTCAACTCGGACGGACGCTGGGAAATCATCGGTATGGGTATCGGCGAGTCAGAAGCGAAAGCGTTCTGGCTGGCCTTCCTGCTCAGCTTGAAGGAGCGCGGCCTAGAGGGCGTAGCTGGTCATCTCCGACGCGCACAGCGGCCTGAAAGCGGCGATACAGCAGGTGTTAGTGCAGACCGATGAGAAAAGTGCCGAAAATGATGGACGAGGCGGAGGCCGATGTGCTGGCGTACTTCGGCTTCCCGAAATCGCATAGGGTGAAAATTCACTCGACGAACACGCTGGAGCGCCTGAACGTAGCGCCCTTACAGGGCGAGCGTCACGGCTTCGCCGTTTCGGTGCTTTGCATGACTGGAGCTCCGCTTTATACTCAGCTCCATGTATATCCCGCGTCCCGCCAAACTCCTTTTCACCGTCGATGACGGCTGGAACCGCTATCTCGAAAAACATGGCGACAGCGTCAGCCAGTGGACCCCACTCGCCGTTGAGCGCATGCGCGCCTGCGGCACCTGCGCTATGGGTGTGCGCCGCTACTGCTGCGCTTCACCTGACTGTACCCACTCCCGCTTCGTCTGCCAGAGCTGCAAGTCAAAGGCCTGCAGCGCCGGCGGCATGAAGTCTACCGAGCAGTGGATTGCTGAGCAACAACACGTCCTGCCCGACTGCGAAGGGCAGCACATCACCTTTACCATGCCACACCTGCTCTGGCCGTTCTTCAGCAACAACTGGCCGCTGCTCAACAACCTGTTCCGCTGTGCCACCCGCGCCTTGCTCAGGCACGCGCGCAAGCTGGGCATCGAGGTCGGCATCTTCTGCGCCCTGCACACCTATGGCCGCCAGCTCAATCAGCATCCGCCCATCCACGTCTCCGTCACCCGTGGTGGTCTGGATGTTATGCACGGCGTTTGGCGCCGCCTCTTCTTTAAAAAGAAGGCTGTGGAGGAAATCTGGCGGAGCGCGGTCATCCGCCTGCTGCGCGACAGCTACGCCCAGATCATGCCCGGCCTGCTGCCGGGTCTGGGTCACATCCGCGATGAGCGCCAGTGGCGGCGTTATCTGCAGGCGCAGTATGGCCGGTACTGGAAGGTACACTTCGCGAAGAAGACCCGGGGAGCCTGGCACAGCGTGAAATACCTCGGCCGCTACCTGAAGCGGCCGCCGGTGTCGGCCTCCCGCCTGCGGCACTATGGCGGTGGCACGGTGGTCCACCACTACCTCGTTCACCGCACGGGGAAGCATAAACGCCAGACGCTGAGCCAGGAAGAGATGATCGGGCGCTATATCAGCCACGTTCCCGCGCGGCATTTTAAGATGGTGCGCTACTTCGGCTTTCTGGCCAACCGCAAACGGGGATCGGTGCTGCCGAAGGTCTACGAAGCGCTGGAGATGATGCTGCGGAAAAAGCCGAAGAAGCGATGGCTGCGGATGCCTGAACCGGATCAGTGTGCCTAAAAATAGCTTTCCGGTTAAAAACACGACAAAAACTGCATTTTCATACTTAAATCTACGCACGTCCGCCACATTAAAGGGATAGTTCGTTCTGACATTCATGGTTGGGCGCTCTCAGAAGAGGCAATTCAATCTCCTAACCATCAAGTGGAAGAAGCAATATCAGGAAGACAGTCTCACCGCCGTAGCGGCCAAAGATGAAGTCGTTCCAGCTTCTGAGCTGACTGCTGCTTTGAAGCAGGTTCGGGAGCTCCAGCGCCTTCTGGGCAAGAAGACGATGGAAGTTGAGATCCTGAAAGAAGCCGTGGAGTACGGCCAGTCGCGAAACTGGATAACGCACGCGCCCTTGTTGCCAAAGGACGGGGAATAGCACTGGTCAGCCGTGCCATGAGCGTATCGCGTGCGCAACTATCACTGCGGGTGAAGCGTTCTGCCGACTGGCAGGACAGGCGTTGTAACCGGCGTAATGACGAAGCAGACGCTAAAATACTTAGGGTATCCTCGATATCATCAGCGACACCCCCAGCTACGGTTCTGCCGTGGTATCGCTGGGTCGAAGAACGGTCTGGCAACGGCGTGCGCGCACTGCCGCACGGCTGGCTGGATTTCTGCCCGCTGGCGGAGAAAGGAGACTGTGATGTTGACCAATGAGCAGGGGTTCAGCCTGAGCTTTACGGCCCTGGTGCACTATTAGCAGGCGTTCGGCCTAGGGTTCCAGCTGCTCACCGCGCAGGCGATCGGCCCCGCCGGGCGCAGCGCAAAACTGACGCAGCTACATTTGACGGGTAAGATTTTTACGCAACGCATTGAGCGTAACACCCTGACACTCCGCACCCGCATTAAGCGTCTGGCCCGCAAAACGATTTGCTTTTCACGTTCCATCGAGGTCCACGAAAAAGTTATCGGCTCATTCATCGAAAAGCACAGCGAGCGAACGGTATTTAACAGATGCCATTTTTCAAACCGTGCCGAACGGGTTACAGTAGCCGTCAGCAAAAATTAAAGGACTGTGACATGTTTACCGTTTACCACTCCAATCAGCTGGATCTGTTAAAAACGCTGGCCTGCTGGCAGATTGAAAACCAGCCGCTGCGCGATCCGCTTTGTTCGGAGGTGGTACTGGTACAGAGCCCGGGTATGGCGCAGTGGCTGCAGATGTCGCTGGCCGAAGAGTTTGGCATTGCGGCGAATATTGACTTCCCGCTGCCCGCCAGCTTTCTTTGGGATATGTTCGTGCGCGTACTGCCGGAGATCCCGAAAGAGAGCGCATTTAACAAATCCAGCATGAGCTGGAAGCTGATGGCGATCCTGCCCGCCATGCTGGCAGACGACGCTTTCACCATTCTGCGCCACTACCTCAGCGACGATGACGACAAGCGTAAGCTGTTCCAGCTTTCCTCACGCGTTGCTGACCTGTTTGACCAGTATCTGGTCTATCGCCCTCAGTGGCTGAACAGCTGGCAGCAGGGGCAGCTGATTGACGGACTGGGCGAGGCGCAGATCTGGCAGGCTCCTCTGTGGGCGGCGCTGGTGGAATATACCCATCATCTCGGCCAGCCGGAATGGCACCGTGCCAATCTCTATCAGCGCTTCATCACTAGGCTGGAGAGCGACAGCACGCGCTTTCCTAACCTGCCGGACCGGGTGTTTATCTGCGGCATCTCCGCGCTGCCCCCAGTCTATCTTCAGGCACTGCAAGCGCTGGGCAAACACATTGATATCCATCTGCTGTTCACTAACCCCTGCCGCCACTACTGGGGCGATATTCAGGACTACTGCTTCCTGGCAAAGCTGCAAAGCCGCAACCGCCGCCACTACCAGGACAATCGTGAAGTTCCGCAGTTCCGTGACGTCGAGAACGCCTCGTCGCTGTTCAATGCCGATGGCGAGCAGCAGCTGAGCAATCCGCTGCTGGCCTCTTGGGGAAAACTCGGGCGTGACAACCTCTATCTGCTGTCGCAAATGGAGGCAAACGAAGTTTTCGCCTTTGTCGATATCGAGCCGGTAAACCTGCTGCAAACGCTGAAGCGCGACCTGCTGGAGTTGGAAGATCATGCAGCGATTGGCCTGAAGCAGAGTGAGTGGGTTACCAGCAGCAGCAAGCGCGTACTGGCAGCGCAGGACCGCTCGGTCTCTCTTAACCTCTGCCACAGCCCGCAGCGAGAGGTTGAAGTGTTACAGGACCGGCTGTTGGCGATGATGGACGCCGACCCGACCCTCACCGCGCGCGATATCATCGTGATGGTTCCGGATATCGACGTCTATACGCCGTTTATCCAGGCGGCATTTGGCAATGCCCCGCCAGAGCGCATGCTGCCATTCGCGATTTCTGACCGCAGCGCCAGCAAGGCGCACCCGGCGCTGCAGGTGTTTATCTCCCTGCTCAGTCTGCCGGATAGCCGCTTTACCGCCGAAGAGGTGCTGGCGCTGCTGGAAGTACCCGCCGTGGCCGCCCGATTTGCGGTCGATGAAGAGGGGCTGCGCCTGCTGCGTCACTGGGTAGCGGAATCCGGCATTCGCTGGGGGCTGGATGATGACAACGTGCGAGAGCTGGAGCTGCCCGCCACCGGCCAGCACACTTGGCGTTTCGGCCTGACTCGCATGCTGTTAGGCTATGCGATGAACAGCGAAGCGGGGGACTGGCAGGGCATCTTGCCCTATGACGAGTCTAGCGGGCTGATTGCTGAATTGGCGGGCAACCTCGCGGAACTCCTCGCCCAACTACACCGCTGGCGGCAGTGGCTGAGCGAGGCGCGTGCGCTGCCGGTGTGGCTACCGCTGTGCCGCCAGCTGCTTGATGACTTCTTCACCCTCGATGCCGAAACCGAAGCGGCGCTGGCGCTGATAGAAGAACAGTGGCAGCAGGCGATCGCCTACGGGGTGCAGGCTGGCTATCAGCCGGCGGTGCCGCTTACCATCCTGCGTGACGACTTGGCGGCGCGCCTCGACCAGCAGCAAATCAGCCAGCGCTTCCTCGCCGGGCCGGTCAACTTTTGTACCCTGATGCCAATGCGTTCTATCCCCTTCAAAGTGGTATGCCTGCTGGGCATGAACGACGGCGTTTATCCGCGTACGCTGCCGCCTCTCGGTTTTGACCTGATGAACCAGCAGGTGCAGAAGGGCGACCGTAGCCGCCGCGACGATGACCGCTACCTGTTCCTTGAAGCGCTCAACTCGGCGCAGCAGCGGCTGTACATCAGCTATATCGGCCGCTCGATTCAGGATAATACCGAACGATATCCTTCAGTGCTGGTCAGTGAATTAGTGGAGTACATCAGTCAGAGCTTCTGCCTAGCCGCCGATCATAACAAGGACGTTGATAGCAGCGCTGAGGCGCTAATCGACCATCTGCACTATGTGCACAGCCGCATGCCGTTCGCGGCAGAGAATTATCGTGAGCAGGCGGAGTTTCGTAGTTTTGCCGCCGAGTGGCTGCCCGCCGCCGCCGCCCGCGGTACGGCACATCCCCGATTTATGCAGGCATTGCCGGATGAAAGCGAAGAGATACTGAGCTTTGACAAACTGGTGCTCTTCTGGCGCCACCCGGTACGGGCACTCTTCAGCCTGCGCCTCGGAGTCAGCTTCCAGCTGGAAGAGACCGTTCTACCGGATACGGAGCCGTTCTCCCTCGACGGTCTCAGCCGTTATCAGGTCAACTCACAGCTGCTGAACAGCCTGATCGACGGCAGCGAGAGTGACCGTCTGTACGCGCGTCAGCGTGCCGCCGGGGCGCTGCCCTACGGTGCATTTGGTGAACTATTCTGGCAAGAGCAGGAGCAGGAAATGAGCGAACTGGCCGGGCGCATACGAGAACAGCGTGCCACTGCGGAAAACTGGGAAATTGCACTGGAAATCGGCGGTCTGACGTTAAGCGGCTGGCTGACCCAAGTGCAGGATAACGGCCTGCTGCGCTGGCGGCCAGGAATTCTCAACTTTAACGATGGCCTGACGCTCTGGCTGGAGCATCTGGTGTATTGCGCGCTGGGTAGCAGCGGCAGCAGCGTGATGATGGGGCGCAAAGGGAGCAAGTGGCGCTTCCCGCCGCTGCCAGCAGAGCAGGCTTTGCAGCAGCTGGCTCACCATATTGACGGTTACCGGCTGGGCATGTGTGCCCCGCTGTTGCTCACCGCTTCCGGTGGGGCTTGGCTCAAAGAGTGTTTTGATGATAAAACCGGCGTGGTGCAGCGCGATGATGCCACGCAGAAAAAGGCCCGGGCAAAGCTGTTACAGTGCTGGCAGGGCAATTATCAAATTGACGGTGAGGGCAACGACCCGTACCTGCAACGCCTGCTGCGTACGCTGGATGAGACCGGCGTGCAGGAGATGACTGAACAGGCCGAACGCTGGCTGTTACCGTTGTTGCAGCATCATCGCCCGGATTAAGCATGTTTTCAGGACATTCAGGCTGACATCCTGTAGTATTTTGACCTAGTTACTTAGCATGCGTGGCACAGCCGTGCGCTGAAATCTGTAAGCCGATATTCAACCGGCAGAAAGTCTGAGAATAACAGCCCGTTGAGGAGTTTGAATGCGTCGTTATGCAGTCTGGTTAGCTTGTTTTGTTTCTGTCACGTTGTTCGCCCCGCTGGTTCAGGCGCAGGATGGATGGCAACCGATTATTGAAACCATCCGCAAAAGTGAGAAGGATCCTCGCCAGTACCAGGCCATCAAGTTAGACAATGGCATGACCGTGCTGCTGGTTTCCGATGCACAAGCAACCAAATCGCTGGCGGCGCTGACGCTGCCGGTTGGGTCGCTGGAAAATCCCACCGACCAGCTTGGCCTAGCGCACTATCTGGAACATATGGTGCTGATGGGGTCAAAACGCTATCCGCAGCCGGATAACCTCGCTGAATTCCTCAAAAAACACGGCGGCAGCCACAACGCCAGCACCGCGTCTTACCGCACCACATTCTACCTAGAAGTGGAAAACGATGCGCTGCAACCCGCTGTTGATCGCCTAGCCGATGTCATTGCCGAACCGTTGCTCGACCCGGTGAATGCCGACCGCGAACGCCATGCGGTCAACGCTGAGCTGACGATGGCGCGCTCGCGTGACGGACTGCGTATGGCGCAGGTTGGTGCGGAAACGCTTAACCCCGCGCACCCGAGTTCACGCTTCTCAGGCGGCAATCTGGAAACCCTGCGCGACAAGCCCGGCAGCAAGCTGCACGATGCGCTTACTGCGTTTTATCATTGCTACTACTCCGCCAACCTGATGAAGGCAGTGATCTACGGCAACCAGCCGCTGCCGGAGCTGCAAAAAATTGCCGCGGCGACCTTTGGTCGCGTCGCCAATCACAACGCTAAGGTACCGGATATTAGCGTACCGGTGGTGACCGATAAACAAAAAGGCATCATCATTCACTACGTGCCGGCCCAGCCGCGCAAACAGCTGAAAATCGAATTCCGCATTGATAACAATAGCGATAAATTTCGCAGCAAAACCGACACGCTGATTGGCTATCTGATTGGCAACCGCAGCAAAAACACGCTGTCAGACTGGCTGCAAAACCAGGGCCTAGCCGATTCGATCAATGCCGGGGCCGATCCGGTTATCGACCGTAACAGCGGCGTATTCTCGATTGCGATTTCGCTGACCGATAAAGGCCAGACAAATCGAGATGAGGTGATTGCGGCGGTGTTCAGCTACCTCAACCAGCTGCGCAGCGAGGGAATTGATAAGCGCTACTTTGATGAAGTAGCGCACGTGCTGGACCTCAATTTCCGCTACCCGTCGATCACCCGCGATATGAACTACATTGAATGGCTGGTGGACACCATGCTGCGCGTCCCGGTCGCCGATACGCTAGTGGCCCCATATATCGCCGATGACTACGATGCGCTGGCTATCAGAGCGCGACTGGACGGCATGATACCGGAAAATGCGCGTATTTGGTTTATCAGTCCGAAAGAGCCGCACAACAAAACGGCTTATTTTGTTGATGCCCCCTATCAGGTCGACAAAATCAGCGCCCAGCGCTTTAATGATTGGCAGGTGGAAAGCGATGAAATCAAGCTGTCGCTGCCGGTGCTTAACCCGTATATTCCCGATGATTTCAGCCTGATTAAAGCCGGTAAGGCTTATCCGCATCCGCAAAAGCTGATGAATCAGCAAGGGCTGCGGGTGTTCTATATGTCAAGCCAGTATTACGCGGACGAGCCGAAGGCTAATATCACCCTCGTGCTGCGTAATAAGGCGGCGATGAGCACGGCCCAGAACCAGGTCATGTTTTCGCTGAATGATTATCTAGCGGGCGTCTTTCTGGATGAACTGAGCTCGCAGGCGTCGGTAGGCGGCATTAGCTTCTCCACCAGCGAAAACGACGGCGTGACCTTCAGCGCCACCGGCTTTACCCAGCGCTTACCGAAGCTGATGAGCCAGCTGCTGAAGGGCTACACCAGCTTCATGCCTACTCAGGCGCAGCTGGAACAGGCGAAATCTTGGTATCTGGAACGCCTAGATGCGGCAGACAAAGGCAAAGCCTTTGAGCTGGCTATCCAGCCTGCGCAGCTGCTCTCTCAGCTGCCTTACACCCAGCGCAGCGAGCGCCGCAGCCTGGTGGCCGCCATTAGCCTGCAACAGCTGATGGACTATCGCAAAATGCTGCTGGAGCAGTCTGCGCCGGAGCTGATGGTGGTCGGCAATATGACCCCAGATGCGGTGCGCAGTCTGGCCACCGAGGTGAAAACCCAGCTCAACTGTGAAGGCCATGAGTGGTGGCACAGCGAGCACGTCACCATCGTTAAGCCAACCCTGGCTAACCTGCAGGAGGCGGGCAGCAGCACCGATTCGGCGCTGGCTGTAGTCTACGTCCCGGTTGGCTTCGAGGAGTATCAGAGCATGGCCAGCAGCGCGATGCTGAGCCAGGTTATCCAGCCGTGGTTCTACAATCAGCTGCGCACCGAAGAACAGCTGGGCTATGCGGTGTTTGCTTTCCAGATGCCGGTTGGCCGCCAGTGGGGCATTGGCTTCTTGCTGCAGAGCAACGTCAGGCAGCCAGCTTTCCTGCTGAGCCGCTTCAAAGCCTTCTACCCCAAGGCGGAAAAACGCCTGCGGGAGATGAGCAAAGCGGACTTTGCCCAGTATCAGGCCGCGATGATCAACGAACTGAAGCAGCGTCCGCAGACGCTGGATGAAGAAGCAGGGCGCTTTAGCAAAGACTTTGACCGCGAGAACTATAAGTTCGATACTCGCGAAAAAGTGATTGCTCAGATCCAGGCGCTGACGCCGCAGTCGGTGGCTGATTTTTTTCATCAGGCGGTGATTGCACCGACCGGGCTGGCGCTGCTGTCGCAGATTTCCGGCAGCCACCGCGGTAAAGCCGACTATGCCAAAGAGAAAGGCTGGACCACGTGGAAAGACCTCTCCACGCTGCAACAGTCGCTGCCGGTGAGCCAGAATACGCCATGAGCCAACGGGGTCCTGAGCGGCTTGAGCCGTTAACTCTGCCGCTGCACGGTGAGCGGTTGATTGAAGCCTCAGCAGGGACCGGTAAGACCTTCACCATCGGGCTGCTTTATCTGCGGCTGCTGCTCGGTCTGGGCGGCGAGGCGGCATTCAGCCGCCCGCTGTCGGTTGAAGAAATCTTGGTGGTGACCTTTACCGAAGCGGCGACCGCCGAGCTGCGCAGGCGTATTCGCGCCAATATCCACGAGTTGCGTATAGCCTGCATGCGCGGCGAAAGCCGCAACCCAATGCTCTGCGCACTGATGGTCGAACTTCCCGATCGCGACCGGGCAGCCTCCATGCTGCTGGCGGCGGAGCGACAGATGGATGAAGCAGGAATTTTTACCATTCACGGCTTCTGCCAGCGCATGCTGAGTCTCAACGCGTTCGAGTCCGGTATGCTGTTCGAACAGCAGCTGATAGAAGATGAAACCCCGCTGTACCGCCGGGCGACCGCTGACTTCTGGCGCCGCCACTGCTACCCGCTACCGCTTTCGGTGGCCAGAGTGGTGCGCCAGCTGTGGGCTGGCCCGGATCAGCTGCTGAAGACTCTGTCGCCATGGCTAGGGGGCGAAGCGCCCGCGCTGAAATCAGCGCCGCATCCTGACGAAACGCTGGAGCAGCGCCACGTGAAGATCATTGCGCAAATCGACGCGCTGAAACAGGTGTGGCTGACGGCGGGCGATCTGCTGGCGCTGATAGAAGTCTCCGACGTTGACCGGCGTAGCTATAATAGTAAGCACTTACGTAACTGGCTGGAAAAAATCACCCAGTGGGCGCAGCAGGCGACGGAGGATTACGAGGTGCCGAAAGATCTTGAGCGCTTCGGCCAGCGCATGCTGCTGGATAAAACGAAAAAGGGCGAACCGCCACGCCACGCACTGTTTGACCAGATCGATGCCTTCCTTGCCGAGCCGCTATCGCTGCGTGACTTGGTGATTGCCCGCGCGCTGCACGAGGTACGTTTTGTCACCCAGCAGGAGAAACGCCTGCATGCGCAGCTGGGCTTCGATGACCTGCTGGGGCGCTTTGATGCCGCCCTGCAGCAGCCGGGCGGCGCTGCACTAGCGGCGGCCATTCGCCAGCGCTATCCGGTAGCGCTGATCGATGAGTTCCAGGATACCGACCAGCAGCAGTACCGCATTTTCCAGACGCTGTACATGCGCCAGCCTGACAGCGCGCTGCTGCTGATTGGCGACCCGAAGCAGGCGATCTACGCCTTCCGCGGCGCGAACATTTTCACCTATATGAAGGCGCGCGCCGAAGTTAGCGCCCACTACACGCTGGAGGCTAACTGGCGCTCTTCACCGGCGATGGTGGAGGGCGTTAATCAGCTGTTTCTACGCCAGAACAATCCGTTCCTGTTTAGCGAAATCCCCTTTATCACCGTCAGCGCGGCGCAGCCGAACCAGAGTTTATGTTTCAGCCTCGACGGCCAGCCGCAGCCCGCATTACAGTTCTGGCTGCAGTCGAGCGAAGGCGTGGGGGTAAGCGATTACCAACAGTTTATGGCCCGCCAGTGTGCAGCGCAGATCTGCCGCTGGCTGAGCGCCGGGCAGCAAGGCAAAGCGCTGATTGGTAGAGCCGATAAGCAGCGCCCGGTGCAGGCTTCGGATATCACTATTTTGGTGCGCAGCCGCAGCGAAGCCTCGGTGATGCGCGAGGCGTTAAACGGCCTCAATATTCCGTCGGTGTATTTCTCCAATCGCGACAGCGTGTTTACCACCACGGAAGCTTGCGAAATGCTGTGGCTGCTGCAGGCGGTGCTGGCGCCTGAGCAGGAAAGAGTGCTACGCAGCGCGCTGGCCAGCAGTTTATTTGGGCTGGATGCCTTGGCACTGGATGCCCTGAGCCGTGACGAGCTCGCTTGGGATGCGCTGGTGGATGAGTTTGCCGGATATCGCCAGCGCTGGCTGAAGCGCGGAGTACTGCCGATGCTGCGAGAGCTGATGGTGCAGCGCCAGATGGCAGAGAATCTGCTGGCCTCCGACAACGGCGAGCGCCGCCTGACCGATCTGCTGCATCTTAGCGAGCTGCTGCAGGAGGCTGCTGCCACTCTGGATAGCGAACATGCGCTGGTGCGCTGGCTGGCACAGCAGCTTGAGCAGCCAGACAGCGCGGTGGCTAATCAGCAGCTGCGGCTGGAGAGCGACCGCCACTTAGTGCAGATAGTTACTATCCATAAATCTAAAGGGCTGCAGTATCCACTGGTGTGGCTGCCGTTTGTGGCGAACTACCGCGAGGCGGATAACGGCGTCTATCACGACCGCCAGACCTTTGAAGCGCTGCTCGATCTGCAGCAGGGCGAAGAGAGTGTGGAGCTGGCGGAGCAGGAGCGGTTGGCGGAAGATCTGCGCCTGCTGTACGTGGCGCTGACCCGTTCGGTGTATCACTGCAGCGTCGGCATTGCGCCGCTGATTAAAGGCAACCGCAAAAAAGAGGGCAACAGCGACCTGCACCGCAGCGCGCTGGGCTATCTGGTGCAGCAGGGGGAAGCCGCTGATGCCGCGGGTTTGCGCACTGCCCTGCTGGCTCTGCAAAGTGAAGCCACGTCACTGGTGGAACCGGGCGAGCCTGACAACGCGCCGTGGCAGCCGCAGCGGGAGGAAGCGCAAAGCCTGAGTAGCCTGCAGATGGCGCGTACGCTGCGCGATGACTGGCGTGTGACCAGCTACTCCGGCCTGCAACAGCACTGGCAGCCGACGGCACTGGACCTGTTGCCGCAGCTCGATGTTGATGCCGCCGGGGAAGCTAGCGGCGAGCGGCTACCGCAGCTGACGCCGCACACCTTTCCGCGTGGTGCCGCGCCCGGCACCTTCCTGCACGGGCTGCTTAAAACGCTGGAGTTCACTGAAGCCGTTGACGATGCGTGGCTGATGCAGCAGCTGAGCGGACAGGGGCTGGATGAAGCCTGGCTCCCGGTGATGCGCGAGTGGATTACGCGCATTTTACACACGCCGCTTAATGACAGCGGTGCCTCGCTACACCAGCTGCCCTCCGATGCGCGCCGGGTGGAGTTACAATTTTACCTGCCGATTGAACGCCTGCTGAAAGCAGAAGCGCTCAACGCGCTGGTACGTCAGGACCCGCTGTCGGCGGGCTGCCCGCCGCTGAATTTCTATCAGGTGAAGGGCATGCTAAAAGGCTTTATCGACCTAGTGTTCTGCTGGCAGGAGAAATATTACCTGCTGGATTACAAATCCAACTGGCTGGGCGAAGAGAGCAGCGCCTATACCCAGCAGGCAATGGCGCAGGCAATGCAGTCACACCGCTATGATTTGCAGTATCAGCTGTACACCCTCGCGCTGCATCGATATCTGCGCCACCACCTAGCGGACTATGATTACCAGCAGCACTTTGGTGGGGTGATCTATCTGTTCCTGCGCGGTCTGGACGGCAGCGATGCTAGAAACGGCATCTACAACACGCGGCCCGAGTCGGAGTTTGTCGAGGCGCTCGACCAGCTGTTTGCCAAACAAGCGGAGAGTACCTATGACGCTGGCTGAAACACTGCAGCAGGCGCAGAGCCTGCGCCTGCTGCGCGCGCTCGACGTGCAATTTGCCCGCATGGTGGCCACCGAGCAGCAGCCCGCGCTGATGCTGGCGGCGGCGCTGGTCAGCCGCGATGCGGGAGAGGGGCACGTCTGCCTGCCGCTGGATCAGCTTCAGCCGGAAGCCTTTTTCGCCGGGCGCCATCCCGAGCTGGCACAGGCGCTGTGGCAGGCAGCGGGCGCACCGGACGACTGGTCAACGCTGCTGGCGCAGTCGGCGGTCAGTGACGGCAGCGCAGCAACGCCGCTGGTGCTGCATCAGCAGCGCCTGTATCTGCACCGCATGTGGCAGAGCGAAGGCGAAGTGGCGCAGTTTATTCAGCGCCAGCCGATCCCGCAGACGCTGGAAGAAGCGCTTATCCGTATGACGCTGGACCGCTACTTTGGTCAGCAGCCCGATGACTGGCAAAAGATAGCCGCGGCGGTGGCGCTCACGCGGCAGGTGGCGGTGATTTCCGGTGGCCCTGGCACGGGCAAAACCACGACGGTGGCAAAGCTGTTGGCCAGCCTGATTGAACTGTCACCGGGTACACCACGCATTGAACTGGCTGCCCCGACCGGTAAAGCGGCGGCGCGCCTGACGGAGTCGCTGGGTAAAACTCTGCAGAGCCTGCAGCTGGATGCGGCGGTGCTGAAAAGTTTCCCACAGGAGGCGATCACGCTGCACCAGCTGCTGGGCGCTCTGCCCGGCAGCCAGCGTATGCGCTATCACGCGGCTAACTTGCTGCACCTCGATGTGCTGGTAGTGGATGAAGCCTCGATGGTCGATCTGCCGATGCTGGCCAGCCTGATTGCCGCGCTACCGCCGCAGGCGCAGGTGATATTCCTCGGCGATCGTGACCAGTTAGCCTCGGTGGAAGCCGGTGCCGTGCTGGATGATATCTGCCGCTGTGCCGAGTCTGGCTACAGCGTGCAGCGTGCTGCCGAACTGTCGCGCCTTACCGGCTGTGAAGTGGCAGGGCGGGACGATTCTTACGCGCCCCAAGTGCGCGATACCCTCTGCCTGCTGCGCAAAAACTACCGCTTCACGGAGTCTTCAGGCATCGGCCAGCTGGCGCTGGCAGTGAATGCCGGTGAAGTGAAGCGGGTGGAGCAGGTCTTTGCCCAAGGCTTTAGCGATATCAACCGTCACGCGCTCAGCAGCAGCGAAGACTATCAGCTGCTGCTGAATGAGTGCGTGGCTGGCTATCGTGACTATCTGACGCGGCTGAAGAGCGGGGCATCACCTGCGGAGGTGCTGTCGGCCTTCAGCTGCTTCCAGCTGCTGTGCGCGCTGCGCGAGGGGCCATTTGGCGTGGCGGGGTTGAATGAGCGCATTGAGGAAGTGCTGCGTGCCGCCGGACTCATCCGCCGCAACATGGCGCTGTACGGCAAGTGGTATGCCGGGCGGCCGGTGATGATCGTCCGTAACGACCGCGCGCTGGGGCTGTTTAACGGCGATATTGGTATTGCGATGCTGGATGACGAGCAGCAGCTAAAGGTCTTTTTCCCGCTGCCGGATGGCACGATTAAAACGGTACAGCCCAGCCGCCTGCCGCCGCACGATACGGCCTTTGCGATGACGGTGCATAAATCCCAAGGATCGGAGTTTGAGCACACGCTGATGGTGTTGCCAAACCAAGTGATGCCGGTATTAACGCGTGAGCTGGTCTACACCGCGATTACCCGCGCCAAACAGCAGTTGACCCTGTACGCCGATAAAGCGGTGTTTAACAGCGCGGTGAAAATGCGCACCCGGCGCCGTAGTGGGTTAGTCGAAAGGTTAACGGCGGCATGAAACAACAGGCGAGGCATGCCTGACCCGAGTAAGCATGAGGTGGTGGGATTAACTCTGCCGGGTATGCACGCTGGCTTCGCGCAGGTCGACCATCAGCACTTTTGAACGACGCTGATAGTTATACATCTCTTTTTTGCTTTCCGGCAGCAGCTCAACATCCACCGGCATAAAGCCGCGTTCTTGGAACCAGTGAATGCTGCGGGTGGTCAGTACAAACAGCTTTTTCAGCCCCATCTGCCGTGCCTGCAACGCTACGCGCTCCAGCAGCGCCTCGCCGCGTGAAGAGCTGCGATAATCTGGGTGAACCGCCACGCAGGCCATCTCGCCAATCTGCTCTTCTAGGAACGGATAGAGCGCCGCACAGCCGATGGTTAGGTTGTCGCGTTCAATGATGGTGAACTTGTCGATCTCCATCTCCAGCTGTTCACGCGAGCGGCGCACTAGAATACCCTGCTGCTCCAGCGGGCGGATCAGTTCCAGAATGCCGCCGATATCGTTAATGGTGGCGCGGCGGATCTGCTCGGCGCTCTCCATGACAATCTGCGTACCGATACCGTCACGGGAGAACAGCTCCTGTAACAGGGCGCCATCCTCCTGATAGCTGATCAGGTGGCTGCGGCGCACGCCGCTGCGGCAGGCCTTCACCGCACCGCGCAGGAAGCGTACCGTGCCGGAGTGATAATCCTCGTCGCTCTCCAGCTCTTCAATGCGCTTTTGCGCCTCGTTTGGGAACAGCTCAGAGACAATCACGCCATCGCAATTGGTTACGCCCTGCTCGGAGCAGAAGCCGATCATCTTCTCGGCCTTGAGCTTAATCGCCAGTTGCGTCGCCACCTCTTCTGAGGCCAGGTTAAAGCTTTCGCCGGTCACTGAGACCGCCACTGGACCCATCAGCACGATAGTGCCGCTGTCGAGCTGACGATGGATCGCCTCTTCATCAATGCGGCGAATGCGCCCGCTATGGCAGTAATCCACCCCGTCATCGACGCCGAGCGGCTGGGCGATAATAAAATTACCGCTGACGACATTAATATGCGCGCCCTGCAAAGGCGTATTGTTGAGGCTCATCGATAGGTGGGCGGTAATATCCAGCTGCAGACAGCCTGCGACCTGCTTTACCTGCTCCAGAGACTGAGCATCCGTGACGCGGGTGTGTTTATGGTAGAGCGGTTCCAGATTGCGCTCGGCAAGGTTAGCGTCGATCTGCGGGCGGGCGCCGTACACCACCACCAAGCGGATGCCGAGGCTGTGCAGCAGGCCGATATCATTAATGATACCGGAGAAGTTATCGTGCTCGATGGCTTCACCACCCAGCATAATGACAAACGTTTTACCACGGTGGGCATTGATGTAGGGAACAGTATGGCGAAATCCCTGAACCAGTTCGGTACTACGTTCCTTCACGGCAAAACCTCTATGCATTATTATTCGGTAAAAGTGTGTTTTTATTCTTTCCTTGCCCTAGGTGCAAGTAACTCTTATCCTTACTTATCACCCGCTCGCGCATTTCCAACAGTCTAATGTATTGCATTTATTCGCTTTTTCGGGATGACACTGCCTAGTGGATTCGTTAAAGTTTTTCCAAAATTTTCTTTATTCGCTTTTTATTAGACAAATTACAGCATCTAGAGTTGTATGACCGATTCAACTTCGTTTAACCAGCGGCGATTTCTACAGGGTACCGGGGCCGTATGTTTGCTTAGCGTTAGCCGGGTAGGCTGGGCAGCCAGCAGTCACGTGGTCGCAATCCGCATCTGGCCTTTCTCAACCTATTCGCGCCTGACCAATAAGCAGTTTGCGCTGACATTGTCACGTTTGACATAACCAAGGTCATCTATCACTATCACCCGGTAGCGATCTAACTTTAGCAACACTTCGTTAAGTCTCAGCAGAGAACGGGCTTTTTGCAGCTCCTGCAGCAGTTCTCCAGCGCTGAAGAACCGCGCCCGGTAGCCCTGACCTACAACGCCGTCAACGATGACCGCTGCCAGATGGCTTTTGCCCAGCCCACTTGCCCCGAACAACAGCACATTCTCCCCCGCATCTACCCAGTCCGTCGTTTCGCACAGCTGACGGACCTAGGCTGCGTTCAGTTCCGGCACCTGTGCGAGGTTATATTCCGACACCAATTTACCCGTAGGTAACTTGGTGTCTTCTATATAACGCCGCAGCCGCTCGCTTTTACGATGCGTCGCTTCCTCACTGCACAGCGACAGCAGATAACGTGAAGGAGTCCAGCCTTCTGCCAGTGCGCGTTTTTCCTGGCTGTGCCATTCGGAAGCCATCCGCGTCAGCCTCAGTTTTCGCAGCAGTCTTTCCAGCGTATGGATATCAGTCACTGAAGGCATCCTTTTTGTAGCAACTGGTCATAACTGTCAACAGCAGTCAAACTTTGGGTCTTCCGCAACTTGGGTGGAACCTTTCAGGCCAGAGGACTCTCATTACCCATCGCCTCAGTAACTCGAACCCGGCGCGCCCGTACATCTGCCGCTTCAGCATTTTCAGGCGATTAACATGTCCTTCGACTACACCGTTACTCCATTTGCTGGTTATAGCTTCACATATTGCTGCTGCATCAGCTTCCATCCCGATTGCAACACGCTGGAGCTCAACAGGACCGCTTTCGCTGACATCAGTGAACCATCTGTTTAGCTGTGGCTTGTTTTTTGTTTTCAGGATCCGGTAGAAGTCCAGTGCCAGTTGTTGTGCTATTTCAGCTGCGGTTCTTTTTCACACATCAGCCCGATGAAGCGGGAGGCATAACTTTCTTCCCCTCTTATTATCCTCCAGGGCATCAACCAACGGCTCACACGCGGGCACTGTTGCAAAGATATTGATGAGTTAGCCTTTCGTGTTATTGAAAGGTCTTATCTTTCAAAGACTCTGCTCACCAGACGCATCTCGCCTAGGGGATGTCCCAAATAAAATGATTCTGCCTGACCTTTCCGTAGCGCCCGCATCACTTCAATGCCTTTAATTGTGGCGTAAGCCGTCTTCATTGATTTGAAGCCTAGCGTGGCGTTGATTATCCGTTTCAGTTTGCCATGATCGCACTCAATTATATTATTCCGGTACTGTATTTGCCGGTGATGCACATGCTGCGGACATTTACCTTCCCGCTGTTAATACCGATCGAATTCTGACCCACCCTGCCAAAGTAAAACTGACCCACCCCCTTTGAATTACTCGAACGTTGTTGCTTTCGTTTTCTTCTGGATTTGACCGCTTTTCAGCTTATCCTTCAGTCGGTA
>OFEI01000040.1_pt1 | contig 30789 bp, 37 predicted proteins | sample 1521041 | NCBI WGS metagenome assembly OFEI01 (sample SAMN05335687, study PRJEB24111) | insect metagenome | biome: ENVO:00009004; isolation source: gut from larvae fed green and black olives | host: Bactrocera oleae | place: Israel | collected 2011-11
CGATTACGGCGCAGTTCCCGCGAGACTGTTGACTTACAGACGCCTAACCGGCGACCAATCTCGGCCTGACTAACTTTGTCTTCACACAACAGAGCTATCTGGTATCGTAATTCTTCGGTTAACTGCTAATATTTCATAGTTACTCGCTCATCTTTAGTCGGAAGAGCAGGATAGCTTATCGGTAGCTAACCGTCCCTCCATCTACATGACCGAGCGTTGCACTTATTATCTGAATTCGCGCTTCGTAATCTGGAGAGCAACTACTTCCGGATCAACATTATTGGCGAGCTGCGATGCTACACGTTTCGCTGAATGACCTGTCCTGCTTGTCTGGTCAGACGTAACTTGATCCCAAGTATCAAGTGCCGCATCCTTTCCGCTTCGCGGTGTGTCTCTAATCTTTTTAACTGTCATATTACACCTCAGTAGATACTTCAATAAAAAATGTGTAATCATACATTTACTCAAAAACACATGTGTTCCCTTTGAGAACACTGATCTGGTGCATAAAATTTTTATGTACCAGATCAGTGTTGACCAATCAAAGCGCGGCAGGGATTTTCTCATCCAATTAGAGCCTTAGCCTTTGCTCTGATCTCAGCAAGTTCTTCAGGCGATACAGTGCCTTTTTTTGTTACTTTTCGCGCTCTCCAGTCAACACAGGTAACTTGATCGGCAAGAGCAACACTTTCGCGGCTATCCGATAGTTCTACCTCAAATGGATAGCCTTTAGCTTTAGTGGTACACGGAACGCAAAGCAGCAACCCTACAGGATTATTGTAAGAAAAAGGGCTGAGGACGACAGCAGGGCGATGGCCCCCCTGTTCGTGACCTTCTACGGGGTCAAAATCCAGCCAGATTAGATCACCAGAATTTGGTACGTAACGTGAAACCATTTAGATCAATTCCTTTCCGACTGGCGAACCAAAATCTATTTTTCCCTGAACGTTATCTGGTGTGATACCTGATAACAGTACATCCAGTGAATACTCTTTAGATTTCAATGGTACTAAAACAATTTGGCCAGCTTCATCAATTTTCAAATCGAGTTTATCTTCGACATTAAGTGCTGCTGCTTGCATTACGCTGGCTGGTATTCTGATCGATGGGCTATTGCCCCATTTTTTTAGCGTTACTGTTGTCATTAACATTTTCTCCCTCATATTTGTAGATATATTGTAGAGGATAAACAATGTATCTACAAGCATCCCCCTTCCTGCTAGACCGGGTTTTTAGCTAACTTTCAGTAGTGATGTAGGTAAGGGCGAAAAGTGCCTTTTCGCTGTAGTGGTTACAGTTAACTCCCTGCCTCCGGGCAAAGACCGGAGGTGCTACTTAAAGTTGTCGGGGAGCATAACGACCATGCCGAACCGGCGCGGCCGTCAGGCCGCTGCAAGGGCGGTCATTATCGGTTTTCCCCGTTATCCACAGAACTTATCCAGCGAATAAGTAGATCTTTAATGAAGTTAAGTAGGTCGAAGACCTGATTGTTTTGCAGCTAACTATTGGTTGATTGCAGATAGTCCCATTTACCTATTTGCAGGTAAGTGTGCATAAAAGATATAACGCCGGTGTTGATTGGGGTTTTGACCAAATATCGGTGAGGTTATCGTGATAATGGTGACTAAAAAACGAGCTGTTTTAGCAGATGGACAACGAACATCCTCCGCAGGGAATCGGATTAGTAAAAAGAGGGCGGGTTAGTGAGGCGGGGCTGTGCCTGGCTGCTCCATATTTACCAGTTCAAGCTGGTAAAGCTGAGTCCAGACCATTTTTTCAAACTGCTGAGGGGTTAGATGGTGTATATCACCCTTCATATCACGGAAAATACGCTCGGCCACCTGACGCTTTCGCTCATCGAACGGTAATTCGGCCAGCTTACGCCGTTGTTTGCCCTCAATAGCGCGTGTACGGCGGCTGAGTATCGTCTGATGGCGGCAACGTTCATACCAGCGCTTACGGGCTTCTTTTACTGTCATAGCCTCGCCGGGTTGTAGAATGCCGTCCTCAATAGCGCGTAGGCGTTCTTCTTGCTCTGCTCGTAGCTTGTCCATATCCACACCGGTAAGACGCCAGCCTTCTTCTGTAATGATTATATGCTTAGGAAAACGGCACCCGTTCACATAATCCCACTCAGTTTCAGGCGCAAGGACTATGCCAAACCTCGCCAGTTCGTCTATCAGACGCGACACCCTAGATACCGTCACGGCAGTTTCAGGGATGATCTGGCCATCTTCATTCCGTGGACTGAGTTCTTCAGCCAGCTTAGTGATGTTGATAGTGACAATACCGGTAGCAAGATCGGCTTTGTTGACGAAAAGCACAAACAACGCATCGAGCAAACGCCGGCGTACTTCACGGAAAGCTCTTTTTCTGTCTGCGACAGGTCGCAAAAAAGTGAAGATTGGATCGGCAGAAACACGACGACGAATAACCCAGGCACCAGAGGTTTTGTCCTGGCTCATAAGGTTACGTAAGGCTCGACCATGCTGTTTACTGAGGGGCTTATAATGCGCCGGACGCACGTAGAGCGGTAACGGACATTTACAGGCTGTAGAATGTTCGCCACGGTGACGTTTATCGGGGTTTTCTTGGGAAGATTTAGTCTGGTTACCCACGCCCGCCCGCGCTTATGGCGAGGAAGAGGGGTTGTTTTAGGTTATGCATTTGCTATAATCCTTTTCAGGCGCCGCGCCTGCTTTCGACCCCCTGAATATCCCTCGTTCCGCCAAGTTCGTCAGGATTTCAGGGGGTTTTTGCATTCAGGGTGTGGCTTTTGCCTATCACCCTTTCCCTAGACGCTATTACCGGGAACGTCCCACCCGTATGAATACTTGTAAACGCAGGTAAATTACCACGTAGTGAAGCAACGATCAATTCCCCCACCAAAAGATCCCGCAAAGAACATATCTAATTTACCTAATCAATTCATACAGATATTGAGTCTCAACATTATTAACATTGTGAATATCAACAGGGGTTTTCTCTTGCCTATGTAGGTTCAGAGTGAACGCATTTCTTTGTTAACTCAGTGGAAATTCGCTTCCTCGCTTTGAGTGTTCGGTGCTCGCCTATGGCTGCGCTCCGCCTCAATCAAAGGCTGCGGCGAGCGTTGCCCCTTCCCATTAGTCCTTCATACAGTCATTGAATTGGCTTAATAATCTTCGAACTTCATCACGTTGTTCACGTAATTTTTTATTCTCAACCAATATATGGTTGAGGGGATTATCATTACAATTCATCACCTTACGATGATTCTCTAAGATGTTTTTAGCTACCTCATCGTCAACTGTATAAAAATAGTACTCTGGATACCCCAAAACCTTGGCCACTCGAAGAATAAAGTCAAAAGGCGGGGTAAAACGTCCTGCCTCATAATTCGATATTCTAGAACGACTATTTACACTCTCTATTTCAACCAGTTGCGCTAGTTTTTCCTGTGAAAGACCAGCCAACTCACGAGCTTCTTTTAACCGTTTTGGCACCATAATACTCACCTTTTTTAGCTACTGATCATATCGGGTGAGTAGTTCGCTAGCGTTTCGTAAATCAAAACACGCTCATAATGTTTTGATTTACGAAACATTAATGCTATTATCTCTAAAGTGTTTTAGGTTGACGCAACAAAACAACTGGATATAATAACAGTACTGTATTTATATACAGTTGTTTTATCATGTTTATGAGTACGTTCGTTCTAGTTTTCGCCAAGCTAGAGCGGCGGAAAATGGGGGCTTGTGCCCACAAGGATGGGAAACATGAATTTATGGTATGTGTTGTACTGCAAGACTCAGGATGTTGACAAAATAACCAGAAGGGTCAACAGCTTAGGCGTTAGTGTTTTTTGTCCTCGTTATGTAAGAGTCTCTCACCGAACCGACTGTAATTCGGTTCGGATCGACGAAAAAGTGTTGTTCCCTAATTATTTGTTCCTCTCTTTTGATATCAACAAAATCCATACATCAACGATTTCCTCTATCCCTGGGGCCATCGGCTTCATTCGTTTCGGTTCAGATGCCTGTACGGTTCCCCAGAAAGTGATATCCGCGATTGAATGCGCCCGCTTGATAGCGCTGAACAATGATGATCAAGCTATTGAGTGCCGTAATATTTCGCCCGCTTTGCTGCTAAAAATTCAGGAAATCTCGCTTATCAGGTCGATAGAACAACGGCAGGTTGCCTTTTCACACCTTTTGCAATCGTCCAACCTTTAAACCCAACCTCATTCTTTTATACATACCGGCACTGCGGGCAATAGCCTGCGGTGCCTTTTTAATAGGAGTAGCCATATCCATGCCGAAAAAGAAGTTGGGCGAGCCAACGAGTACGGCGGTGATTTACATCGGACAGCAGCGTTACCAACTGTTAGCAAAACATGCTCGTGAAATCAGTTATTTATCCAACACCAATATCAAAACAACAACATTCCTTCACTACTTGATTGATGAATTCACCAAAAAAGGCCATGCCTCACTGCTTAACCAGTTGCAGAAGGCTCCCCCCACTGAAGAGGAATAAACCATCTAATAGGAGGACACATGATTTCATCCGCCGTGCTTCTGACTCTGGCCATGCAATGCGCCCCAACCATTCACCCGGATACATCGCATGATGTAGCCAGAGTTGAGTCGGGGTTAAACCCCTTTGCTATTGGTGTTGTAGGCCAGAAAAAAGGGCTTTTCCCCAGCAACATAAACGACGCTCTTGATCATATCGACCAGCTCAAGGCGAAAGGTAAAAATTACTCAGTTGGTCTGATGCAAATCAACCAGGCTAATTTTTCCCGTTACGGTGTCACTGCAAAACAACTGTTTAATCCCTGCACCAACCTGACCGTCTTCGAGAAAATCATCACTGACTGCTATCTCCGGGGCGGCACCCTGAAAAGGGCGCTGAGTTGCTATTACTCCGGCAACTTTGATACCGGCCAGAAGCCCGAAGCCGCATTTTCCAAAACCAGCTATGTACAGCGGATGGGTTACAAACCCGCGCAAAAATATGTCGTGCCTTCCAGCAAGGCCGATCAAGAAAAGCAAAACGCCACACCAGGCAATACAGCACCCACGCCGCAGATACGTTACCCCAAAGGTATTGTACGCGGCGATCTCATCACCTCCGACACGCAAGTGTCACCTAACCAGGCTACACCCGTTTCTTTCCCGTCACAGGTTGTGCGGGGGGAATTTGTAGTCATTACATCTAAATAAGGAAATATCATGAAAATTTTACGCTCTATTAAAAACGCTCCTGCCTACCTTGCTGCTGTTGCGGCCTCTGCTGCCATGTCATCACCGGCATTCGCGGACGGGTTCGCCAAAGCCGAAACGTTGCTGGAAAAAATCTCGTCTGGCCTCACCGGTCTGGCCATCGTCACCATTACCATCGCTGTTATCTGGGTGGGTTACAAAGTGTTATGGGACGGCAAAAGCCTTCACGACTGTAAAGGGATCATCATTGGCGGCATTCTTATTGCCAGCGGTGCAGAAATCGGCGCTCTGTTGATGAGCTAAGGGGCGGAAATGGTCACGCTGAATAAAGCCCTGACGCGCCCCGCTATGCTGTTTGGCATTCCGATGGTGCCGTTAGTTATCGTCAGTGGGGCAATTATCCTGCTGGCGATATACCTCACTAAACTTTTGTTGCTGTTCCTGCCGGTAAGCTGGTTTGTCATGAACCAGATGGCTCGAAAGGATGCCCACATTTTCGGATTAGCCTTTTTAAAACTGAAAACGCGGGGCAATAAGACGTGCAACACCCACTACGGCGCAACGGCGTTCCTGGCGAACGACTACGACGCCGTAGACATCACGGAGTTCATCAACACTATGCGACTTAACGAACGGGTCACGCTCACCAAGCACATTCCGTATTCGTCGCACATTCATGAAAACGTCATTAAAACCCGAGGTAGCGACCTGATCGCAACGTGGGAAATTGGCGGAACGGCGTTTGAATGTGATACGGAAGAAAATCTCGACATTCTGTCTGGTCAGTTTAATAACCTGATTAAGTCCTTTGAAGGCCGACCGGTGACGTTTTACGTTCACAATATCCGTGAAACGTACCACGATCACTTTGACGGGCATTCGGGTAACGATTTTGCCGATACGGTCAGCGAACGGTACTACTCAACGATTGAAAACCATCCTTTCCGCCATAATCGTCTGTTCTTCACCGCCTGTTATATGCCCTTTGTCGGACTGGATAAGGTCGAGCGCAAACGGATGTCCGACGGACAGAAGCAACATGCGTTAGACAGTGCATTAAAAGAGATGTTGGAGATCTGCCAGACGGTCGGCACGTCTCTGTCGCGTTTCACCGCGAACCAACTAGGGGCTTATGAAGAAAATGGCCGCGTATTTTCGTCACAACTGTCTTTCTATCGGCGGCTGTTAAGCGGCGTCTGGCAGAAAACAGCCGTTACGCGCACGCCATTTTATGAAACGCTCGGCACAACCGACCTGTTTTTCACCGGCGATGCCGGGCAAAGCAATAACGTGAGCGGAAAGACCTTCTTCCGTGGGCTGGAAGTGAAAGACTACGCGCCGGAATCCTTCACCGGGATAATGAACGTGTTGCTGTATGCACCGTGTGACTATGTGATCACCCAGTCTTTTACCTGTATGGCGAAAGATGAAGCGCAAAAGCACATCAAGCAGACGGCCAAGCGTTTACGCAGCACGGAAGATGATGCCATTTCGCAGCAGGAAGACTTATTTGTTGCCCTGGACATGTTGCAGGCCGGACACATTGCCTTTGGTAAATATCATTTTTCCCTGATGGTATCGGCACCCGGCACAGAACGGCTGATTAAAGACACCAACAGCCTGATCAACGCCTTCACCGATCTGGGTATCACCCCGACGCTCTCCACGTTGTCGCTGCCCGCTGCCTATCTGGCACAAATGCCAGGTGTGTACACGCTAAGGCCGCGACTTGTCCCCATCAGCAGCCAGAATTTTGCAGAACTGGCGTCATTCCATAACTTCTATACGGGGAAACGGGATAAGAACCCCTGGGGTGAAGCGCTTTGCGTTCTCAAAACCCCATCGGGCGGGGCGTATTACATGAACCTGCACAACTCAATGCTCAATAAGGATGATTTCAACGAGAAAAACCTGGGAAATACCAGCGTTATCGGCACAGCAGGTTCGGGTAAAACAATGCTGATGGCATTCATTCAGGTCATGATGCAAAAATACCGACAACCCCAGAGTTTTTCGCCGCAGGCTAAAACGCAGCGTCTTACTACCGTTTATTTTGATAAGGACAGGGGGGCAGAACTGAACGTACGGGCGTTGGGCGGCCAGTATTATAAGGTGAAAAGCGGTGAATCTACCGGCTGGGCTCCCTTCCGCCTTTCCCCGACTAAACGCAATCTGAACATGATCAAAAAGCTGATGCGCATACTCTGCACCCGCAACGGGCAAACCTTGTTCCCGCGCGACGAGCTGCGTCTTAGCCAGGCGGTGGATGCGGTCATGAAGGAGTTACCGGCTGAACACCGTGGGTTTGGTATTACCCGACTGCTGGAGAACCTCACCGAGCCGCCAACGAAGGAAGCGCAGGAAAACGGGTTACGCGTAAGATTGTCACAGTGGGCGCAGGGTGGCGAATACGGCTGGGTTTTCGATAATGACCTGGACACCTTTGATATTGGCGAATGCGACAATTTCGGCATCGATGGCACGGAATTTTTGGACGATGCTGACGTGTGTGCGCCGATTTCATTTTACCTGCTGTATCGCGTCACCAGCTTGCTCGACGGGAGACGGCTGGTGATCTTCATGGATGAATTCTGGAAATGGCTCAACGACCCGGTCTTTTCTGATTTCGCCTTTAACGTGCTGAAAGTCATCCGCAAACTGAATGGCCTGTTTATTCCTGGTACTCAGTCACCGGCGGAAATACTGATTAACCCGATATCTCCTGCCGTGGTGGAGCAGTGCGGCACGCAAATCTTTACGGCAAACCCGAAGGCTGACCGCAAAGACTATGTTGATGGTCTGAAAGTCGCCCCGGAGATCTTCGACATCATCAAGAACCTCGATCCGCTGTCACGCCAGTTCGTAATAGTGAAAAGCCCCCTGAAAAAGGGTGATTTACGCAACTTTGCAGCACTTGTCACCCTTGACCTGTCCGGGCTTGGTACTTACACAAAAGTGTTAAGTAGCAGCGCTGACAACCTCGAAATTTTTGATTCTGTGTTTCAGGACGGCATGAAGCCGGACGACTGGCTAGAACGCTACCTGCAACTCGCTCTCTGAAAGGAAATAACATGAAAATGAAAACTCTGTCCGCCGCCTGTCTGGCGGGGGCTTTGCTGTGTCCATCACTGACAGCCTATGCCGGTATTCCTGTCATGGTTGATGCTGATCCGTTACGTCAGATTCAATACGCGACTGACGCCCAAAACTGGCTTAAAACGGTAGAACAGTATAAATCCCAGCTCAATGCCTACAAATCGCAACTGGCGACCGCGACCGGCGTACGCAACGTGCAGGACTTTTTGAGCCAGGCTAAGGGGCTGTCGAATGACCTTAAAAACCTGCAAAAAAACGGCATTTCACTCAACGACCTACTGACGAACTCCGGCGGGTCATACAGCAGCGCGCTAAACGGCCTGTACAGCAAGTACAAGATGTTTGACACCTGTGATGCTACGCAGACCCAAAGCTATGCTGATACCTGTAAACAAATCGTCATTAACCGGGCGGTGGCCGTCGAAGATACCACTGCGGTACAGGAGAAGATCAACAGTACGGTGAGTGATATTTCTACCCTTGTAAGTCGTATCGAAATGTCGCAAGACGCTAAAGAGTCACAGGATTTGGCGAACACCATAACGTCAAAAAGTGTACAGTTAAACGCGCTGACCACGCAGTGGGAAATGAGCGTGAAACAGTCGGAACTGCGTGATCAAATGCTGACATCGCAGCGACAAAAAGCCCACCGGCAGCAACAACTGAGTGCGCCGGTAGCTGATTTAAACAACTTATGACAAGGATTTTTCATATGACGATTAATAACCGCACTATTTTATCTTCCCTGCTTGTTTTAAGCCTTTTTGCTTTAGGTGGTTGTGAAGAAAAGAAAACTGAGGAGTGGTATATGGCTCATCATGACGAATTACTAAAAGACTATGCCGATTGTTTGAAAACCAAAACATTCAGCAGTGAGCGATGCATTCCTGTAGTGAATGCAAAAAAGAGATCTATCAATGAACCTGACATTGCAGCAGGAATAAAAAAAATCCAAATGGAGTACATGCAAAGTAAAATAACCCCGGAGAATAACAAATCATGAGTAGCGAAGGCATTTTCACAGGAATGGATGCCGCGGTAATGAATGGTTTGAATAGTGTTATACAGGGGCAAATGTCCCTGTATTCAACAATGATGGCAGGGCTAGTTACCGGCTCTGCCACTCTGTACATTCTTTGGCGTGGTTATCAGACACTGGCGGGTAAGCTGCATACCCCGGTAGAGGACGTAGCGTGGGATTTGGCGCGGATGGGGATCATCCTGGCATTTGTCACTAATGCTGATGGTTATCTGGACGCGTCTGTTGCCGCCATTAATGGTTTAAAAGACGGACTAAGCGGAAGTGAAAATGTTTGGGTTTTATTGGATACTCTTTGGGGTAAAGCACAAATATTAGGGGAGAAACTTTTTAACCTCGATGATTCCACTTACGTGCAACTCAATGGCGGCATTGCAGAGCTATTGGTCTGGGGGGGGACAATAGTGACTTTGGTTATTGCCACTATTGTGAATATGGGAGCTGAAATAATGTTGTTGTTAATGACAACGACGGCACCCATATTTATTTTTTGCCTGATATACAGTTTTCTCCGCCCGATGTTCAATAACTGGCTCCAGGTAATTTTTACCGCGATCCTAACGCTCATGTTCTCGGCTTTATCTCTACGGATTGCGATTCAGTATTTAAGTAGTGTACTGGATAAAGCAAGTAGCGGAGCTGATGTAAACAACATCGTGACGCTGGCGGCACAAAGCTGTCTCGCAGGTATCGGTGCCGGGTTCGTGGTCTGGTTATCGGCAAAAATTGCCGGTTCACTGGCAGGGGCTAGCGTACAGGGTGTGGTACAGGGCGCGGCTAAAATGGGGCTAATGGCAGGCGGCGGCGCAGCGAAAAAAGCCGCAAGTACCGTAGGAAAGCCCGTGGGGAATGCTTTAGGCAGTATTGGCGATAAGGCAGCGAATAACCTCAAAGGCTCATCGGCCAGTAATGCCAAAGCATCGGCAAAAGCCGCAGTGGAGAAAATGAAAGCCCAAAATTAGCAGATATCCCGCCACACCTGTTCCCATCGCAAGACTCATTACTTTTTAATCCTTTCAGGAACCTAAACCATGAAACGCTTCATCATATTTATGATGTTGTGCACCCTTGCGGGCTGCGCACAGCAAAGCCATTTCCCGCCGGATGTTTCCGGCGACCTTCAACCCGTTAATTCCGCTTCCGTTATGCAGGAGGTGAATAATGTCTGAATTACAAAAAACGCTGAATACCTCGCAGTCGTTTGAAAAAGTGATGCTGACACGCGATGCGCGGGCTAAAAAACTCGCCTTTGTTATCGCCGCCGTCGCCACGGTATTTGCCTTACTTTCCGTTGTGGCCGTCATTGTCATGCTTCCGCTAAAACACACGGAAGTCGAGCTTTACACCGTAGACAGCCACAGCGGGCGGGCGGAATACGTCACCCGAGTGAAAGAAAAAGACATTTCTACCGAGGAGGCAATGGCTAAAGCCTTCGCCGCCAATTACGCCACGCTCCGGGAGGGATACAACTATTTCGCCCTGCAAAGCAATTACGACACGGTGCAGCTCTTTAACAGCGGACAGGTCAACGCGGACTATCTTGCCTGGTTCGCCGGACAGGATGCCCCCGACAAGGTTTATCAGAACGCGGCTAACGTGGTGGAAACTGAGGTCATTTCCAACATCATCAGCCAGGCTACCGCGCCCGATATGCTGGCAACCCTCCGACTGAAAAAAACCATCCGACACGTTGTAGACGGCGCGACGCGCGTCGAATTCTGGAACGTTCGTCTGACATACCACTATGTGCCACACAAGGCGCTGACCGACGCACAGCGTGAGAGTAATCCGCTGGGCTTCATCGTCACCAGTTACCAGCGTGACAAAGAACTGAGGAAAGAATAATGCGTAATCTATTCGTCATTCTCACTTTGATGCTCTGCTCATCGGCGTGGGGAGCCGCAACCCCACAGGGTAGCCGGTACGACAGCCGTATGCAGCAGGTGGCGTACAACGTGCAAAACAGCACGGTGATCAACACCCGCGCCGGCTACGTCACCACGCTGGTATTTGCCGATGATGAGGCGGTGATCAGCACCGAAGTCGGCTTTATTAAAGGATGGGCGGTAACAAAGGAGGCGAACCGCGTCTATATTCGCCCAGCTCCCATCACGCAGCCGGTGACGGATGCGGACGGCTCAACCGTCCAGCAGGCATTTTTACCCGAGTCGAAAGACTGGAAAACCAACCTGTTTGTCACCACGTCGGCACACTTCTACAGCCTGGAGCTTAACGTGCTCGATGAAGGCGCACCGGCAAGCAGTCTGGCGTTTGTTGTGACCTGGAATTATCCCGATGCCAGTCGCAAGGCCAACATGGAAGCCGTTAAAGCGCGGCAAAAGGAGCTGACGGAGGCGCAGGAAAAAAGCCGCATCGCCAAAGCGTTTAATGCCGCCACTACACCGCGAAACTGGAACTATGCGCAGCGTGTGAAGCAGGGCAGTGAAATGGCTATACCGGACTTTGCCTATGACGATGGCCGCTTCACTTACCTGGGCTTTTCACCGCTGAAAAAGATCCCGAGTCCCTTCCTGCTCGTCAACGGCAAAGAACAAACGACCATCCCGTCGTTCTCGCAACAGGGCAACTATCGCGTGATGGTCGTTCACTCGCTGGCTCCAAAGCTGGTCTTACGCTACGGCGACGCCGTGGTGGGCATTGTTAATCAGGGATTTGGTCTGGCAACGGTCAGCAACGGCAGCACCGTTTCACCGGCGGTTAAACTGGAGGAAAAACCATGACGGATACGCAAAACCCAACGCCTCTCGATGGGAGCGAAAGCCCCGTACCCGAGAGAGAAAAAACGGTGGCCGAGCTGGAAGTTGAAGCACGCGAACGGGCGCAGGCACAGCGTAAAGAGTCTGCACCGGTGGAGGACGTTAAACCCGACCAACCCGAGGTAAACAGCCTCAAAAAGCGCGGTAAAAACCGTCTTATGACGCTGGGAATACTGCTTCTGGCGGCGCTTATCGTATTAGCCTGGATGGGTGACTGGGCTTATAACCATTTCATGAGCGCCCCCGCTCCCAAGGCTGAACAGGCAAAAGCGGCACCGGATGATGTCAGTTACGGACGGAAACGCCAGGGCATGGGGATGGCTGAAAACCCGCTGGGGTTGCAGGACACCGCGTCAACCGATACCAAAACAAACCTTCCTCGCCCCGCCGCTCCGGCAGTTTCATTTAACAAGTCGATGGCTCTGGCGGCGATGTCCAGCACGCAAAGCAGCGGCCAAACCGCCACGGTTTCGCGCACGGCTGAACGCAGTACCACAGAGCACAGCGTATCTCCCGCGACCGCGCAGCCTTATACACCCTGCACGGTGACGCTGGTCATGGATGCCAGCGGAAAGCTGGCCTGTCCTGTCGGAGCGGAGGCATCACCTGGTGTGGCACCGGCAGTTTCCACAGTAACCGGCGTACAACGTATGCGGCTTGACCCGGATTTGTATATTCCGGTCGATACCTATATTCCCTGTACGCTTCAAAGCCGCTTTGTGTCCGACGTTGCCGGGCGTATTTCCTGCCTGATATCTGAGGACGTTTACAGCGAAAGCACCCATGTACGGCTGATACCCGCAGGCACCCGCGCCCGTGGCGTCTACAAGACCGGCACACTCAATCACGGCCAGGCGAGGATGTTCGTGATGTGGACGGAACTCAGAACCCCGGACAGGCTAAAAATCCCGATGGTTGATTCTCAGGTCGTAGGCCAGCTCGGTGAGGCCGGTATTGATGGCTGGATCGACACGCATTTCTGGGAGCGTTTCGGCAACGCAATGATGCTCAGTACCGTGCAGGACGTCGCAGCAGCGGCGGCAAGTTCCGCCCCGTCGAAAGACCGCAATACCGATTACACGGAAAATTCACGCGCTGCCGCCGCTGAAATGGCAAAAACGGCGCTGGATAACAGCATCAATATCCCGCCAACCATCTACAAAAATCAGGGCGATATCATCGGCATCATGACCGGTTCAGACATCGATTTTTCAGGCGTCTACAGCCTGAAACTCAAATAAGGAGGGCATTATGGGCGTCAGTAACATTTCACTCGACCAGCATAAACAACGCATGTTCGGGGATTTTCTTCACCTCGATGGCCTGACCGAAATCGCGGTAAACCGTCCCGGAGAGCTGTTTACCAAAATTCGCGGGGTGTGGCAAAAACACCCCGTTCCGCTCACGCTGGCACAGTGTCAGACGTTTGCCACCGCGCTTGCCAACTATCAGGGCGACCATATTGATGATACGTCGCCGGTGCTGTCCGCCACGCTCGAATCTGGCGAACGTTGCCAGGTGGTGATGCCTCCGGCTTGTGAGCGAGATACGGTGTCGATCACTATCCGCAAGCCTTCCCTGATACAAATTCCCCACCAGTCCTATATCGACGGCGGCTTTTACGACCGGGTCACGGGTAAGGAGAAAACAGCAAGCCATGATGACGAACTTTTACGTTTATACAATGCCGGAGCTATTCCCGCTTTTATGGAGAAGTGTGTCGAATATGGCAAGACCATCATCATCGTGGGCGGTACGGGGTCGGGGAAAACAACCTACCTGAAAACGATGATCGGGTATATCCCCGTCAACCTGCGACTGGTGACTATCGAGGACAACCCGGAGACGCGCTTTTACGGCCATGAAAATTACGTGCATCTTTTTTACCCCGCCGATGCGGGAGAAAAAGCCATTGTGACCCCGGCCAGTCTGGTACGGGCAAACTACCGCATGAACCCTGACCGTATTTTACTGGCCGAGGTGCGCGGAGGTGAAGCCTGGGACTGTCTGAAAATCATCGGCTCGGGGCATGAAGGGCTGATCACTTCTCTGCACGCCGGTAGCCCGGAAGAGGCCATTAACGGGCTGGCGGAACGCTGTTATCAAAACATGGAATGCCAGAACATCCCCTATTCGGTACTGCTGCGTAAGGTATTGAACAGCATTGATGTCATCGCCAGCATTGACGTGAGCGGCGATATTCGCCGCATGGGTGATATTTACTTTAAGCCGGTGCATCGCGCCGGTGTGATGGGGAATTTCAGGAATGAAACATTTTAAACCCCTGGTTGTACTCAGTGCATTGCTGGTACTCGCGGGCTGTTCATCCCCGCCCGAACCGGCAGCCGTCGAGTGGGATAAGCCTCTTTCGCCGACCAACGGCACATTGCCTTTATGGCAGGAAAACACGGTTGTTACACCGTCGCCGGTCGTGTCCGGGCAGTGGTCGAGAGTGATCACCGATTTTCAGGATGAAGGGCAGATTTGGACGCCTGATGTCTGGTATGCCGTTGCTCATTCCCCACACGTTGCCGTCTCTGCGCCGGATGCGACCGCGTTCTTTGCTGCTAAAGTCTGGTTGAGACAACACGGTACACAAGGGCTTATCTCTTATCTTCCAAAAACTCACTGCCTGACCTGCAACACCACCGATATTTATTTTTCCCGATAACGGCGGTGAGACAGATTTTTAATCTGTTTTTCCGGCGTTGAACAACCAGAGGGCGTTAGCCGTCTTTTGTTTGTCTCAAAATCACCTCAAGGAATAAAACGTTATGAAAAAAACCGCAATCGCGGCGGCACTCCTGTGCCTGACCGCTGGCTTTTCTGCGCCTTCATTTGCTGCTGACCCGTGCGAGGTCGTCCTGTGTATGTTCGGCAAAGTAACCGGTAATAGCGGCGGCAGTGAATGCAGCAGTGCCGAAAAAGCCTTTTTCAGCATTAATTCTTTTAAGAAGAAAGGCCGGTTTGATCCATCGAAGACATCAAACATGCGTAAAGCGCTTTTGGGGGAATGCAAAGCCGCAGACCCGGCAGCTATAGCCAAAATCATCAGTCAATTCGGGCGAATCAGGGGGTAATCATGAGACTTTTTATCGCAGAAAAGAAAGGATTGGGTGAAGTGATCGCCCTTGCCCTGGGCAACGGTGTAAACCGTGGCGGTTATATCGAATGTGGCACCGACGTGGTGACGTGGGGATCAGGCCACCTGCTCGAGCTGGTCAAGCCTGAAAGTCATAATCCCGCTTATGAAAAATGGAACGAGGCTGATTTACCGCTGAAACTGCGCCCGCACCGCTACCAGCCGATTGAGCGCACCGCAGGCCAGTTTAAAACGGTGGCGGCGCTGATTGAGAAGGCGAGTGAGATTGTTCACGCTGGCGATCCCGACGCCGAAGGCCAGCTTTTAATTGATGAATTTTTGACGTACACCGGCACGAAAAAACCGGTGAAGCGCGTCCTCATCAATGACCTGAACACGGAGAAAGCGCGACAGGCGCTGACGCAATTACGCGACAACAGCGAGTTTTACGGATTATCCCAAAGCGCATTAGCGAGAAGCGTTGGCGATCAACTCTTTGGCTTCAATATGACCCGTGGTTACACCCTCGCCGCCCGTAAAAAAGGCGGCAAAGATGTGTTATCGGTTGGTCGGGTACAAACACCGATACTGGGTCTGATCGTTCACCGTTATGAAGCCTTCAAAAACCATGCGGCAGCGTTTTATTACGCTGTCAGCGCCGGTTTTATGATTAACGGTTTTGACCTGACCCGTTGCGACGGAGGCGAGATACCGGCGCGATTTTCCGTACCAGACGATGCCCCTACGGACGATAAGAAACGCATTATCGATAAGCACTACGCTGATAATATTGCCAGTACGACACAGTACCAACCCGCCACTGTGACACAGGCACAGACTGAACCTAAAACCTCACCGGCACCGCTGCCCTTCTCGCTATTAGATTTGCAGGTTCACATGAGCCGTGAGCACGGTCTGCCCGCTGAAAAAACGCTGGCCGTGACGCAATCGCTGCGCGATAACTTTAAGGCGATCACCTATAACCGCTCAGATTGTCGATACCTGAATAACGAACAGTTTAATGATGCGCCTCAGACTATCGCGGCGGTGAGTGCAGCATTAAACGGCACATTTCCCCCGCAAGTTCTGGCCGACCTCGACAGCAACAGAAAAGGCCGTGCCTTTAATGAAGGTAAAGTCGGAGCGCATACCGCGATTATCCCGACCGGCACCGCGCCCGATACAGCAAAAATGAGTCAGGACGAACGCGCGGTATACACCGCGATTGCCACGCAGTACCTGGCTCAATTCTTACCGGAAAAAACGTATCTGGCGGCCAGCGTCAGTTTTTGCGCAGCGGGCAACACCTTCACGGCCAGTGCCAGGAAAACAACCGGGATGGGCTGGACGGCGCTTTTACAAGAGAGCGACGGCGACGCTGAAAGCGGCGACGGCGAGAATGAGCCGGGGAAAGATAAAGGCGATGGCTTATTTTCCATATTAACGACACTTAGCGTGAACGATGCCGGAACCTGTCAAACCGTCACTGTCAAAGCGGAGAAAACCAAACCACTGCCACTGTATACCGAAGCCACGCTGTTACGTGATTTACAGCGCGTGGCAAAATATGTGAAAGACCCGCGTATTAAAGCTTTATTAGTCAGCCGGGATAAAGACACTGAGGGGGAAAATGGCGGGATCGGCACACCGGCAACCCGCGCCGAAATGTTAAAAACCTTACTAAACCGCAACTTTTATACCGTGGAAAAAAAGAAGCTTATCCCCACGGAATTAGGCATCAGCTTTATTCATGCCCTGCCCTCCATCGCTACCGAACCCGATATGACCGCACTCTGGCACGAGCAGCAACAGCAGATCGAAAAGGGGAAAATGACCTGCGATGCGTTTTTAGACGAGCTGGAAATATTTATTGCAGAGCAGCTTCAACACGTCGATGTCAGCGCAGTCAACGTGACGGCCAGCGATAAAGAAAAAAGTGAAAAGAGCCAGTTTGAGCGATTAAACGCGCCCTGCCCATCCTGCGGCAGCAGCATCATTGTGACCCCTAAAATATTCCGCTGTACTCAGTGCGACTTTAAAATCTGGCCAACAATGGCGGGTAAAAACCTGACCAAAAATCAGGTTGAAACGATCATCAGCAAGGGCAAAAGCGCAGAGATAAAAGGCTTTACCAGCAAAGCGGGTAAACCGTTCTCGGCGTTCGTGGTGCTAAAAGACAAAGCCACCGGACAAACGGCGTTTGAGTTTCCCCCACGTAAATAAGCCTTTCACCTATATGGCAGCGTAATGCCGCCACACTCCATTAACTTAGGTAACTTTCATTATGTCAGACATTAAATATCAGGATGTTTACACCTATCTATCCTCTGGCCGCAACATGAACCAGTTTATTAAACGGTGCGACTACGCGCTATTAACCGACCTGCAAAACAAACTTGAGGTGCATATCAGCGAGTGGGAGGCGCAGCAGGAAAAAGAACAAGAAACCATACAATTACGCGACGAGAAGCGCCGCGAATTGTTAGCACTGATTGTCAGCGAGGGTTTTTCACCCGAGGAATTAATAACCACAGCGACGATAAAAACAAAATCCCGCCGCCGGATGAAATATCAGTACAGAGAAGGTGACGCCATCAAAAAATGGTCTGGTGTTGGTCGGGTTCCGCGCTCAATTCAGGAACGGTTAAATTCAGGTGCAACGTTGGATGACTTTTTAATTGCAGAGGAAATCAAAAATGAAAACCAGAATAAAACACCCCACAATTAAAGATGCTGTATATATAGCAGAGTCTGTTATTTCAAGAATGGAACATAGCGCTGGGCGACGCTGTGGTTTATACGATACCTTATACGACCAGTTTCTTTCCGAGGAAATACATGAATTCGCTGATAGTCTGAATGACGATGAACGGAATAAGTTTATAGAAATCGCCTCCGCACTACATCCACACCTAAAAGAATACGACTCATGTAAGACAAAAAGTATATTAAACAAAGTCCGCAAAGAGGAAATGTGACGTTATTTTTTAATCGTTCAATTTTGGAAAATTGCTAACGATGGTTTTAACTTATCGTTCAATTCAGAATGAATTGTTAACGGAAAGTGGATTGAGGCAGCTAAATTCAATTTTGAAAAAATTGTTAATTTGGCGTCGCCGAAACCACTAACGAGCGTTCACCCCCAGTGAACCGAGTTAGTTGGGGGGAGCCGAATAAATTTTGCCGCCCCAGCGAGCAAAAAGCTATCGCCCACGATAGCGGTTTATTTGGGGGGCATCGCCCCGCAAACCGTCCAAGCTTAGGAGCATTATTCGAGGAACGAGAATAATACGACTTTGCGCGTGACCACCCCCGTTACGAGTAGTGATTTCCGATATTTTGAGACGAAGGCGAAAAAATAGAGGTCAAAATCACTTCGTAAGGGGGGTGGTCACGCGCAGCGTGGACGGTTTGCCGCACTTGACCTTTGGGGGTTTTGGCGTGGCGTCCAGCCGCGACATTACCCCCTTGTCTCATGAAATAAGGGCGTCCAGCCCGCATAGAATGGGACATGCCTTTGTTGAGGGGACTCTAGCCCCCTCAGCATGCCCGCCTGCGGGCACAGTTTTAACGCTCTCAGATCCCCATGCAACTCGGTGAATCCACTCGGTGACAGCGTGTCACCGAGTGGATTCACCGAGATAGCTCACCGAAAGAAACCATTTAAAGGTTAAGACATGCTTAATAAAATCACAGAGAAGCTAATGCCCATAGTCGATAACGCCACGGCATTCTTCGGCTATATGCAACAACATCAGCTATTGTTAGCTTTGTTATCAGGACTAACATTACCCTTTATTGTCCCGCTAAAGCGGGATGAACATGAAAAAGCACCAATATGGCAGCGTGTTATTATCTGCTTCTCACTCTTATGCTTTATTTTTGGCACAATATCACCGGCTACCTCTTACGTCCTTCGCTTTCTATACCCGGCAAGACTGGAAGTAAGTACGCCAGTGATTTTGTGGACGATATTGATTTCATTTACTGTGGTCGGCGTGATATTTCATTACGTTGCACGCCGCGTTCTCTCACCAGAGATTGATAAACTCAAAAGGAAAATGGTTAAAAAAACCAGTCTGGAACGAAATACGCGCACTGATGTTCGAGAAATAAAAGCATTACTGCCCACAACTGAAAAATATTACCCCGAGCAATTCATTGATTTAACAAAAGGCGTTTTTATTGGACTAAATGAAAAAAGAGAACCTCAATATATTCCGCTCAGTGACTGGCAAAAACAACATGCCGATGTCATTGGTACGACGGGCGCAGGTAAAGGGGTTGCAACAGGATTACTTATTTATCAAAGTATTTTAGCCGGTGAAGGCGTTTTTGAAATGGATCCAAAAAATGATGAATGGGCACCCCACTTAATAAGGAAAGCATGTGAAGATGCAGGAAAACCATTCTACCTAATTGATTTAAACAGGCCGGAATATCAACTAAACCTTATTGATGGCATTACAGCAGAACATTTAGAGGAACTTTTTATTGCTGGATTTAGCCTGGCGGAAAAAGGAGAGGCCGCCGACTTCTATCGTATCGACGACCGCAGAGCCGCACGCGCTACCGCACAATTAATTAATGAAAACCCAACAGCCACGATCCGCGATTTATTCAACAGCGATTTCGTGCAGAGTATTGCCGAAACGATTAAAGGATTTTTCGGTAAAATAGAGGAACTGGCTTTATTAAACTCCATTAATGCCCCGGAGGGGTTAGCATTAAAAAAGATTTTTGACGACGGCGGTTGCTGTTACATCATCGGTTCAATGCGCAACAGTAAAGTGATCGCAACTCAACGCATGATTTTAGTGCGGTTAATGCAGCTTGCTGAGTTACGCGACCGAATCAGTACCACGCCACGCCCGATTGCTATTCACCTGGCCGAACTAAAATACCATTTATCACGGCCTGCGCTTGAGGGATTAGGCGCTGCCCGAGATAAAGGCGTGCATATCATTATGGATCACCAGTCCGTTGCCGATTTACGCGACTGCCCCGCCGATTTAAACGGCGACGCCGTGGTGGGTGCCGTCGTGGAAAATGCCAAATTTAAACTGGTGTACAAACTGCAAGACCCCGACACCGCACTATGGGTGGCGAAAATGTCCGGTACGATTTTAGTGGACGATGAAAGTCGCAAAGCAAAAACCAATCGGGTACTGACCGAAGTGATAGACGACGAGCGCACAATCCGACAGGCGGAGCGTTTTTATATCGACAGCAACATGCTGTTAAACCTGCCTCCGTTCGTCAGCTATATTTTCACGGCCACAGAGTTACCCCGAGCCTCCCTTATCTCACCCTTGAAAGTAAAAAAACAGCCGCTACAGGTTTATGACATCACGCCGATCACACCCATATCGATTAAAAAGCCGCTCGACTTTACTGAGGCACCCGCAGCGCAAACAACACCCGTTTTAGTGGCGGCAGAAAAAAACAGAACAGCCGAGATAGCACCAGTTGAGCCGGTTGCGGAAACAGCTTCTTTTGATTTCGATGAATAAGGGAATGCCATGTTGATAAGTAGCGATAAAGAACGTAAAGGCCGTAACAGTGAAAAAATGGCACAACTTCTTAATTTTTTGAAAGAGGAAACCTACAGCGATTTTGACACGCTAAAACAACTTTTTAGGTATAAGGCACATCAACCGCTTTACCTTCTGCTCGATAAACTGGAAGGAATGGGGCTTATTCAAAAATATGTTTTCGTCTCTCGCCTTGGCAGTCTCACGCTGTGGGGAATAACCCAGGATGGGATCGCCGTCGTACTCAGCCCCGAAGACAAGATTTTCCCCGCCCGATTTGAACCGGCAAAGTTAAAAGGCTGGAGCCTCGATCACCATCTGGATAATCAACTGGTACACCTGACGCTGGCACAAAAAGGTGCGACGGACTGGATTAACGGCGACCGTAACACCTTTTTAAATCAGTTTAAGGTGAAGCACCGGCCTGACGGATTAATCACGCTGCCAAATGGCAAACGGATCGCCATTGAAACGGAACGTAGCTTAAAAACTAAAGCACGCTATCAGCAAATTATCGCCAGTCACCTGAGAGCGAGAACGGAAAACCTCTGGTTTTTCGTTTTCTATATTGTGCCGGATGAGCAAAAGAAACGGGCATTAATGCTGCTGTTCGACACGATAAAGCAGGTTATCGAAAACAGCCAACATGTCACGCTGGAAGCGAAGCACCGTAACGTATTCCGCTTTTATACAATGGATGAACTAAAAGCCCTGGAGTTAACAACCTATGCTTAAAATCACTCTGCCTGCCCTTCTCCTGATTGTTTTCCCGGCCTTTGCTGCCCCCACCGTCAGCGTCGGTTTTTCTCCGTCACATACCGCACTGCAAAACGTTCTGTCGGTGGTCAATGACGCCTCAACGTCACTTGATGTTGAGGCGTATAGCTTCACCAGTAAGCCCATCGCGACGGCCATTATTGCCGCGAAACAAAGAGGGGTTAGTGTCCGGGTTGTCGCCGATGAGAAAGCGAACGGTGACCGTTATTCAGCGGTCACTTACCTGGCAAATAATCATGTTCCGGTACGTCTTAACAGTCGTTACGCCATCATGCACAACAAAGTGATGATCGCAGATGGCAGCACAGTACAAACAGGTTCGTTTAATTACACGGCCAGCGCCGACACACGCAACGCCGAAAACAGCATAGTGTTACGAGGCGTTCCGCAAATTGCGGCACAGTATGAGAAAGAATTTAACCGCCTGTGGGCAGAAAGCGAAGTTTTAGCACCGGCCTATTAAATGTCGGCAATTTTTAGCCAGCACTTACGCACTACCCTCTGCATTGTCCACATACCCACAATCGACCCCTACCGGCTTGCCCCGCCGGTAGAGGCGCTCCCGTTCGCGGGGGCGGCTTGTTGGCCTCCCCGCTTCACTGGCTTCTCTCATGTGGATATGTGGGCAATGCTCTCTCCCGTTCCCCTCAAAATCCCATCAAATAACGATGCGCTTTAGATGCGGCGCTGGCCGCTTTGAAAATGTAGCGCTTATCGTCTTTCAGTGATTTCAGCCATGATGCAATATAGCGTTCATGCTGAACCTCTCCCACAACGCCTAAATCAGCCATCAGGAAGGCGCTTCCAAGTTCGGCAATCAGTTCTTCAAAGGCGTACCCTTCCGATCCAAACCTCCCTTTCATTTCACGATTTAAGCGGCTTTTCGCCCCGCTCCAGTGCGTCAGTTCATGCAAGCCGGTGGCGTAAAAATTCGCGGCATCGGCAAACAAATGACGTTCAGGCAACCAGATTTCATCAGTTAGAGGTTTGAAAAATGCCTGTTGGCCACGTTCTGTAATGTTCGCGCCGGTACGCTGAAACAGTGCTTCAACCTGCGGCAGCGGATCAAATTCTCCTACCTCCAGTGGTTCAATCTCGGCGCCATTTTCGGCGCCCATATCTAGCCCGTCGATTTGCTCAACATTAAACACGGTAAAAGTTTTCAGCATGGGGATTTTTTCGATCTCTCCATCCTCAGCTTCTTTTTCTAGCGTCTTGTAAAAAATGGCCGTAGTACCGTGTTCACCCTTACGAACCTGTGCGCCCTGCTCCTGAGCCTGTTTGTAGGTCAACCAGCGAGAATCATTAAACCCCTGCTTTGCTGCACTGCAGCATAACAGCATGATATTCATCCCGCTGTAGGCTGTGCCGGTGGTGAAGTTTGACGGAATACCTGACACTGCCCCGTTACGCTTCCACGGACACACCCACGGCTTAACACCCATTTCTAACGCTTCGATGATGCTGTCAGTCACTACCTGGTAAACATCTGGTTTGGCCTTGCCTTTAGAAAATTTCGTTTTTGAGGAGCCTGACTGCTCCAGCGGGGATACGCTGGTCGCCGGTGCGGGATTAGGGGCGCTTGTTTGGGTATGCAGGTTCATAGTCATGGTTATTTCTCCGTCAGTGTGAATTTCGTCTTCGTATCGCCTGACGGTTCGGCCTCCCCGGAGTCGTTCTGGCCAGCAAGGGCGCGAAGCGGCTATGCATTACCTTGCTGACCAGGTTGTGACGGGGAACGATTACCGGAAGCTGATATGAGAAGAAGAAAGACTCACAGGAGAAAATGACGGCGAGCATACCCGGACTTAGCGCCCCTTATGCCGTAGCGGTGAAATGCCGTTATGTCAGCGATGGAAGCCCAGAGGGGTAAGACAGCTCGCCTGGCTCAATGCGGAAGCACGACGTAGCGCCCGGACGCCTGACGTTATATATTGGTTCATGATGTGAATGTTTTTAATAAAGCAGTAATAAGGAAATTTAAATGGCATCGATAAAATTCAACTTTAGTCGATTAAAAAATATATACTCAGATGCATGGTCGAAAAAAGACCCAACAATAGCGTTTGAAATTCGACTTGGCGCAGGATGTTTTGTTTTTATGATGTTTTTATCAAAAGAAGACAGTGATAAAAACGACAGGCTTTTTATTTATTTCAGAAACATTGAAACGCCCCATCAAATTAAATTATACGGCTATCATTTAGGTGGATCTTTCGACGCTTATATATCAAAAAAGGAGGAGGACTTAATCAGGCAGGAACTACAGTTACAAGGCGGAGGAAACCCATTTAATTTCAATGCGTTTCTGAACGAACTGAATGATAACATACCACAATTCCTACCACCAACAGTGAAAGGAGAAACATTAAGAAACACATGGAATTACATCAGAGATGATATGAAAAACATCATCGACGATGCAGACAAGACAATTCTCATTGGACTCAAAAGACTCCCAGAAGAAAGCAAACCAAGAGATAAGACCCTAAGAAAGTTATATTTATACATTAACGGACACGATAATGATATATCAGACTTCATTGAAGCCATAAAAGAAAGAAACATTACACTTGCTTGGACAAACGATCCAACTCGTACAGCAAAAAGTTTTGCCCAACTACTTACTGATTTTTCACGCATGCAATAGAAGTTACAGGGTTACTTTTAGATTCAGCAAGATAGACTTATCCACCATTTCTATGGATAAGTTTATCTTATGGTCTATTCTACTTTTTGGTTGGTGGTAATTTAGGACCAGGCATAGGAATAATAGTTCTTGGTGCAGTTTGAACAGGTGGAATTTCTCTACCAGTTGATGGTTGTGGGCGTGTTTGAAAACCGCGATTTTCGAACCCTTCCACACCTGCGACTTGTCTTCCATTGTTGGCTAACTCTTTATTCACTTTATCACCAGAATTATCTTTACTCATGGGACTCATCCTCTAGGTAGTTTTCAATAATCATCATCTTCCCATACTCTTTAGACAGATAGATGAAACTCGTAAGAAATAAAATATTTCCTGTCTCTGTATCAGTTATAGTTGCATCAAGCAATCCGATTTCTTGAGTTTTATCATTTTCATTATATAAATATATTTTTCCTGCAACGCTTAAGTTTTCGTCCCTTAACAGAACATAACAAAAACTTGACGTCTCAGACATTTTCTCTATGGATCTTATAAAAACATTATCGTCACCATACTTGTTAGAAATCCCCATTTTTAGAAAAATTTTATGGAAGATTCTTTTTTTATTTATATATACTACAAGCAGTCCAAGCGGTATAGAAGATGCCACTCCAAAAAAAACTTCATATGGAACTACTTTTATATCAGATTTATTCGCAATATCCCACACAGATAGAAAATACCAGCTTACAGGCTCTTTATTTGAAATTTTACTCTCCATAAACTGCCAAATAAAAATAATGCATTGATCTATAAAATAAATCATCAACCCAAATATTATTGATATAAGTATATATTTAAATGAATCCCATGATTTATGCTGTGTATATACATCATAAATAAAAGCCATAATGACACCAGGTATCATTATAGCAACAAGGGATACTGTTAACGAGTCCATATTCACCTATAGATAATTTATAAATCTCTCAATATACGATGTAGTTTATCTAAATCTTTCTCAACTAAATCCCGATCACTCTGTTTCTCTTCATCTGTCAACTCACTATAAGGAGTGGTCATTTGTTTTTCCCATCTCGATACAAGCTCATGCGGTATGGTAAGGGAACCATCATCATTCGTTACGCATTGTTCATGCAGGTATTTTTGCCAGCGAGACCATCTGCCATGCTCGATATCAGCTAGCTTTTCAATAACACACTTTATATTTTTACTTTCTAATTTCATGCTATCACCTCAAATTAATTTCTTATTCACAAGGTTCCAGTAATGTTGCCCTAATACAGTCAGTTTACAGGATTTAGAGTTTATGGCGGCATGCCACATATGCGTTTCACCTACAGGACGAACAAGATTTACCTTAACGAACCTCTGTAAAAGAGCAAAAATTTCAGTATTTTTCTTGTCGGGCTTGGGGAAATTAACATCATCATTCTGTTCTTTATTGCGCTCAGGTTCAAATGTGGGATCTAAAGGAAAAATATAATTTTCTGTCGTGAAAATTTGATCTAACCTATGTAGATCAGCTAACGAAATTGGTGGTTCAGCTTTCCTTAGAGATATAAATGATTGCACATTAGTCTTAAATACTGGCCGTTGCCCCCATTCTCCCAGCGACTGATCAACATGTGCATATATCCCCCCTGGTGTAACATAGCCTAATAAATTAGCAGCAGCACCATCCAGAGCATCAACGAATAAATTAGTGAATATTCCTCCCTTCTCCCCTCCTAAGGCATACTGCTTATCGGTTGAGGCAGTCATAATAGTTACACCGTCTTTTATTTCTGCCAAACTTTCATCTGTTGGGCGGTCACCTGCCGAGCCAGAGTGACAACTATCTAAAATAATAACTTTATTTTTAGCTTTTGATTTATTAGCAAAAGTTATTATATCGCTTAATTTCACACCATCGTCGCCAGTTTCACAATCCCCTGAACAAATGTAACCTCCTGCTTCATCGATATATCCATGCCCAGCAAAATAAAATAGTGCAATATCAGGTTTACCCTGAAAAAGTTCTGATATTGCAGAGCGTAAATCTCTTCTTCTTACTATTTCTTGCTCATTACGACTTACAATGAGGCGAACTCCAAAATTTTTACTGTCATCGAAATTACGTTCAAGAGAGGTTTGTACTGAAAGGGCATCAGTAACGCACCCTGACAGATGATTAATGTTTTTATAATAATCAATCCCAACTATCAGGGCTTTTCTCATTTATATATATCCTATAATTTGTTGATAAAATCAGTGATATTTTTATCAGACCAAGTGCAAGTATTTACACCGTCTATATTAGTTCTGTCATCTGAATAAGCCCAGATACCACGGATAAGTTTACCTTCTTCTTTTGCGCACTGTATTTCCCACTTTTGCCCACTGGATTTCAGTGAATTTTTACTAACCAGTACGACTACACCATCTGAACGCTTGATACGAGTCCTAACACGCGCTTTCCACTCGGTGTCATAAGGTTCTTTTACTGACATATCTATGAATTCATAAGGTTTTCTTGGGTGGAGCGATTGTCCTTTCAAAAAATTACGTTGAGTTTCATCCTCAATCGCGAAAGCTATGAATAAAACTTTTTTGTCAGCCATGTTAACTCCAATCATAAGAAAATTTTCAGGAGCTATAACAATACATTGCAGCTTAACGAACTTTAAGCATTTTTTTGACCTATGTTGCTTTATCTACCCCAAGTGGGACTCGGCAAAAAACTGTTCTGCCGAGTCTGCCACCACAACCCAAAGTTACCTGATCCTACCCACTATTTTTTGGACAATGCTACATTTTGTATGCTGTTCTCTACGGTTGTTACTATATGTAGAACCAGGCAGGGCAAGATTTCCAGTCAATCGTGAAGGTGAGGTTTGCTCTGCCCCACTTAGAGCTACGGATTTTGGTACTATATAAGTATACCTTCCTCGTACCGCTGCAAGCTGGTACTGTTTAAACACACACGACACACTTAAACAGAACCGGTTCTCAAAAATGACCCAAACAGTACCGACCTGCTTTGTTCGCGCCTATCTTCGAGCCTCCACATCCGAACAGGATGCATCACGAGCACGTAGCTCTATCGACACTTTCGCCACTGAGCGCGGGCTGGCCATCTGTAACTATTATATTGAAAATGAGTCAGGTTCACGGCTGGAGCGTCCTGAGCTTTTCCGGCTGCTGAAAGACTGTCGGCAGCGTGACATCTTACTCATTGAAGATGTTGACCGCCTTTCACGTCTGGCTGGGAATGACTGGATCACGCTCAAGAAAATGATTGCCAGAAAAGATATAAGAGTCGTGGCCGTTAATGTTCCCACTACCTGGCTACATTTATCTCCAGGGCTGACCGATTTTGATAACCGGATGTTTTCGGCCATCAATGACATGCTGCTCGATATGCTGGCCGCAGTGGCCAGACGCGACTATGAGCAGCGGCGGGAACGCCAGAAACAGGGGATCGCCAAAGCAAAAGCTGAGGGCAAATACCAAGGAAGAAAGGTTAACCAACATCGCTATGATGCCATTAACCGGCTGCTGGCCAGCGGCAGTTCCTGGAGCCAGGTTCAGAAGACCATCAATTGCAGTCGTGGCACCATTAGCCGGGCGATTAAACAGTGCCCCCCAGTTACAGCCCTCCCCTCTCTTTCCGGGCAGTCTGAGAGTGCTACCGCATTTTCCGTGACAGCCACTCTGTGGGTGCCGGTGCAGAACGGCAGCAAATTTACCCGTGGGAAGAAAAAGGTCAGAGAAGATATTGCCTGGCTGGTTGAGTACGACTATGACGGGAAGTTGTTGGACAATAATGAGTACAGCCTGATTTTTACGTATAGCGATGAAGCCGATTTGAAAGAGCAGATTGACGAACTTTTTGACGAGATATACCGCACCGCTGAGATACGTAACTGCGTGGTCGATGATATGACGCTAACCAATGATGCGACGAATCAGGGCTGGAATGAATACGATGGAGGTTGGCAATAATTTCCTGAGAGAAGCTTAAACCAAAATTCCCGCCAGTTCTAACATTCAAAAAAACACTCATATACTCATTCACACACAACAAACACATTTACTCATTTGTGTTTTTGTGTATAATTAAGCTCAAATGAGTAAACACACAAATGAGGTTTAAACATGAAAATTATCGCGTTCCTCAACCCCAAAGGGGGGTCTGGTAAAACGACTGCGGCGATCAACGTCAGTAGCTGCCTTGCCAGTTCGGGTAAAAAAATTGCAGTTGTAGATACAGACCCACAGATGAGCCTGACTAACTGGAATAAAGCAGAGAAAGCAGCATTCGATGTTTACACCGCAGCATCAGAGAAAGACGTTTACCAGGTAAGAAAAGATCTGGCTGAATATGACTTTGTGATTATTGATGGAGCCGGTTCTCTGTCAGTTATTACTTCCGCAGCGGTGATGGTCAGCGACCTGATTATCATCCCGGTAACACCCAGCCCTCTGGATTTTTCCGCTGCCGGTTCTGTCGTCACGGTACTGGAAGCCCAGGCTTATAATCGTCCGGTAGAAGCTCGATTCCTCATCACACGGAAAATCGAACAAGCCACCATGCTTAACGTTCTAAAAGATAGCATTGCTCAGACGGGTATTAAGCCGTTTAAAACTGCGATCACACAACGCCAAAGTTACGTTAAATCCGTCATGGAGGGTGAGAGCGTTTTCGATACCAACGATGGAGCAGCAAAGGGCGAGATAGCCATTCTGACGCGAGAAATACTCGAATCATTTGAGTAAAAACTCATATACTTATTTCAGCATATTAGAGGTTATGTATGGCACTAACTAAGCAACATACATCAAAAACAATGAGTTTCGGTGAGCATCGAGATCTTGAAAAAGTCGTCAATAGCACACCCACGGGAAAGCAAAAGAGAGTCAACGTTAACTTTGATGAAGAAACACATATCCGCTTCAAAGCGGCGTGTGCAAAACAAGGTACATCTATTACTGATGTTATAAAGGACTTGGTTGATAGCTGGCTGAAAGCAAATGACAGGTAACTTACTCAAACACACATATGAGTAAAAACCCATATATAATAATAAGAGAGTATAACCATCCAGAGATACTCTCTTGTTAAGCAGATCAATGCTGCTGTGGCTCTGGAACGTCATCGTTAACAGACGGGCTACTTCCAGCATCGGCTTCTTTCTGCGCGGCAATGAGCCCATTGGACTGCTTGCGAGTGAGCACCGGCCGCGAACGGTTAGCTGCGTAAAATTTTGCGACAGTTACAACTTCCTCACCGGTAAACGTCTGTGGATCGTCCGGGTTATTTTTAAGGCTGTTCTTCGTAATCTGGAGAGCAACTACTTCCGGATCAACATTATTGGCGAGCTGCGATGCTACACGTTTCGCTGAATGACCTGTCCTGCTTGTCTGGTCAGACGTAACTTGATCCTAAGTATCAAGTGCCGCATCCTTTCCGCTTCGCAGTGTGTCTCTAATCTTTTTAACTGTCATATTGCACCTCAGTAGATACTTCAATAAAAAATGCGTAATCACACATTTACTCAAAAACACATGTATTCCCTTTGAGAACACTGATCTGGTGCATAAATTTTTTATGTACCAGATCAGTGTTGGCCAAGCAAAGCGCGGCAGGGATTTTCTCATCCAATTAGAGCCTTAGCCTTTGCTCTGATCTCAGCAAGTTCTTCAGGCGATACAGTGCCTTTTTTTGTTACTTTTCGCGCTCTCCAGTCAACACAGGTAACTTGATCGGCAAGAGCAACACTTTCGCGGCTATCCGATAGTTCTACCTCAAATGGATAGCCTTTAGCTTTAGTGGTACACGGAACGCAAAGCAGCAACCCTACAGGATTATTGTAAGAAAAAGGGCTGAGGACGACAGCAGGGCGATGGCCCCCCTGTTCGTGACCTTCTACGGGGTCAAAATCCAGCCAGATTAGATCACCAGAATTTGGTACGTAACGTGAAACCATTTAGATCAATTCCTTTCCGACTGGCGAACCAAAATCTATTTTTCCCTGAACGTTATCTGGTGTGATACCTGATAACAGTACATCCAGTGAATACTCTTTAGATTTCAATGGTACTAAAACAATTTGGCCAGCTTCATCAATTTTCAAATCGAGTTTATCTTCGACATTAAGTGCTGCTGCTTGCATTACGCTGGCTGGTATTCTGATCGATGGGCTATTGCCCCATTTTTTTAGCGTTACTGTTGTCATTAACATTTCCTCCCTCATATTTGTAGATACATTGTAGAGGATAAACAATGTATCTACAAGCATTTCCCTTCCTGCTAGACCGGGTTTTTAGCTAACTTTCAGTAGTGATGTAGGTAAGGGCTAAAAGTGCCTTTTCGCTATAGTGCTTTCAGTTGACTCCATGCCTCCGGGCAGAGACCGGAGGTGCTACTTAAAGTCTGTTGGGGAGCGTTGCGACCATGCCGAACCGGCGCGGTCGTCTGGCCGCTGATTTGGGCGATATGCGCATGGTGAAGCAACCGATCCAGCATCGCTGCCGTCAGCGTTTCGTCATCACCAAACGTTCCGGACCACTGAGTAAACGGCAGGTTGCTGGTCAGGATCACGCTGCCTGACTCATAGCGTTTAGCAACGACCTGAAAGAAC
>OFEI01000041.1_pt1 | contig 28004 bp, 43 predicted proteins | sample 1521041 | NCBI WGS metagenome assembly OFEI01 (sample SAMN05335687, study PRJEB24111) | insect metagenome | biome: ENVO:00009004; isolation source: gut from larvae fed green and black olives | host: Bactrocera oleae | place: Israel | collected 2011-11
GCGACAACATCAAAATGGTTGTTACCTTAATCCACCCAATCGCAATGGATGACGGCTTACGTTTCGCAATCCGTGAAGGTGGTCGTACCGTAGGTGCGGGCGTTGTTGCTAAAGTTATCGCTTAATTGATATAACTTTACCGAGAAAGAGCGCTTAGGCGCTCTTTTTTTTTATGGAAAATTAATATTTTATTAGCAATAACTAGACTCTCAACTTTTGTATTCTCTTATTGAAAATTTTTAATAAGAAAATATCGTTTGTTTTATTTTACCTGCTGATTATAATTTTTACTCCCTTCTAAGCTAGGTAAATGGAGTTTCATGAAATTCTCCGCACTAATATATAAAGTACTTTATATATTTCTGATTGCAGTATGTAATGACGTTAAAAATAGTATTATTGGTTATATTGAAGATGAATATATTTACATGTCATCTGAAATTCCTGCCGAAATAAAAAATTTAGATGTTAGTAAAGGTGATGTTATTTCTGCAGGTGAGATATTATTTAGAGTAGATAATTATACACTTAATAAAAAAAAGGAGAGATTAGAAAAAAACAAACAATATGAAGAAGCTATACTTGAAAATATGCAGAAAGGAATAAGGCAGAGTGAAATTGATATAATCAGTATAGATATTAATAGAATATCCAGTGAGCTAAGTAAAGCAGAATCTACTTTAGAAAGAAAAAGGAAGTTACGAAATAAGAATTTTGTTTCTAAAGAAGATATTGAGAGTGAAGAGCTTAATTTAATCAAGAAAAGAAATGAGTTACAAAAAATCAAGGCAGATTTGAATAATCGTATGCTTCCATCAAGAAATGATGAATTACTCGCTCAAAAGATAAAAATAAATACCATAGATGTAGATATAGATGATAGTAAATATGAAATATCAAAAGCTATTATTAGAAGTCCAGTTGACGGAGTCATACACGATATTTTAAAAAAAGAAGGAGAGTTCGCATCTACGGGTAATCCGGTACTTATTATTACACCTAATGGATATAAAAAGGTTAAGTTTTATATTAATAGATCACAACTCTACAAAGTAAAACATGGAGAACCTATTATTATAACAATAAATGATCTAGATGAAGAGTACGAGGCAACGATTAATTTCATTTCTAATAAGCCTGAGTACACGCCCCCTATGCTTTACGATAATAAGAATGACACTTTAGTTTATTTGATTGAAGCTAAATTTAATAATAATCAGTTAAGACTTCCAGCGGGTATACCAGTGGAGGTGCAATTATAATGCAAGAAAGTATTATTCTTAAAAATATTTATAAATCTTTCAATTCTAAAAAAGTTCTCGATAACGTGACTATTAATATCCCTAACGGGAAAATAGTAGGGTTTATTGGACCTAACGGTAGTGGTAAATCGACAATTATAAATATTATTTGTGGCATGATTCCTGCTGATAGTGGCGAAGGCTACTGCATGGGGTATAACATCTCTACAGAACAGTCCTATATAAAGAAAAATGTAGGATATATGACTCAATACTTTACATTATGGGACTCCCTAACGCTATTTGAGAATCTAGTGTTTATAGGAAAAATTCGTAAGGTGCAGGATGTAAAGCTAGAGGCTGAAAAAATTATTGTTAGATTAGGTCTAGATCGATTCAGAGATACATTATCGCAACATTTGTCTGGGGGATGGAAACAGAAATTATCATTAGCGTGTGCAATTATTCATCGACCTAAAATACTTTTTTTGGACGAACCTACAGCAAGTATAGATCCACTCGCCCGTAAGGAATTTTGGGATCTCATCTTCGGTCTCTCAGCAAAAGGAATAACTATTTTAATTGTAACCCATGCTATTGATGAAATAGAAAAGTGCGACAGTATAGTTTACTTAAAAAGTGGATCGTTACTATTTTCTGGGGGGCTAGATGAGTTGTTTAGCTCACAAAAGCTATCAACTTACTTAATTTCAGGGGGAAATATTGAAAATTTTAGAGATAAAATATCTCTTCAAAAAAGTATTCAAATTATCCCTAGAGGGGAGTATTTGTCTGTTACCGGTAATTTAGATTGTGAACAATTGAGAAGAGAGTACCCAGACCTTATCTTCAGTCAGGTACCAACCCCATTAGACACTCTGCTATACAGCTTATCCTATAGTTAAGGTCAAGCATATTAATGATCAATATTATTATAATATGTGCACTACTGAAAAAAGAAATTAAAGAAATTACTAGAGATAGAATTATTATTCTAATGGTAGTGGTTATGCCCATTTTAAATTTAGTTATAATGGGATATTCAGTGAATTTAGATGCTAAGAATGTCGCTACAATCATCATAGACAAAGACAGCTCTTTGTTTTCGAGGGATTTAATACATTCTATGCGTAATAGTGGATATTTTGATATCAACCTTACGCATGATGAAATTCTTGCAAGAAGAGCCTTCTCTAAAGGTTTGGCAAAAATAATTATACATATACCTGATGATTTTTCTAAAAATATTATAAGTAATAAAAACTCTGAAATTTTCGTAGAAACTGATGCTACAGAACCTAGCAGTACAGCAAACGCATTACAAACACTACAATATCTTGTTGATAATACACAAAGCCATGAACTAAATAGAATATCATCAATGGTCAGTCAATCACCCGGCAAAACAAGTCTAGTTTTACGGAAGTGGTTTAATCCGCGAGGTGATTCGCATCTTAATATCATTCCGGGTTTGATTGGTATGATTCTGTCGATAATGCCAATGTTGATGGTTTCATTATCGATCATCAGGGAGAGGGAGAAGGGCACTTTACGACATATCCAAAGTTCGGGTATTAGTCCTTTTCTTTACTTACTTGGCAAGTCTATCCCTTATGTAATGATTGGGCTGCTGCAACTGATACTGATGCTAGGCTGCTTTTAGATGTTCCGATTAAAGGCTCATCTATCGAACTGTTCGGAGTATCATTTTTATTTATTGTGTTGAGTATCACTATCGGTATAGGTCTTACTACCCTCATTAGTAATCAGCTACAAGCCATGCAATTACTCTCATTTTATTTCCTATTTTCAAACATGTTGTCAGGATTTCTTTCCCCATTTGAAGCTATGCCACAGTGGTCGCAATGGCTCGGCAACCTTATACCATTAACGCATTTCATACGTTTAATTAGAGGTATCATGATTAAGAATAATAGCGTTACGTTGATGGGCAATGATGTACTACATCTAGTGATAGTCTTACTCGCAACATTAATTACTAGCCATTATCTTATCGCCCGAAGTTGGACTAAAAACGAATAGCGATTAGTAGATATCTAGAAGATCCGGAAAGAAAAGATAAGCACAGTACATTGCCGACACGGATAAAAAAGAACCATACGGAATAGTTATTGAGTTCAGAGAATTTAGATCACGGTGCTTACAGAGGTAGAAGGTTAAGGCAGTAAGCGACGCTAAAAGAATAAGAGTACAAAGTTGCTCAATAGTAAACCAGCTAGCTAGAGCTGTTAGATACTTTACATCACCTAGCCCTAAGCCTGGCCTATGCCTCAACGCTTGATAAAGCGCTTGTACCCACCACAGTGTCCCATAACAGCAGGAACACCTAACGAGTACATCAATGAGCCCATGACCGAAAAGGGTTATTGATGTGGAGAGCCCAAGAATGATAAGTAGGAAGTTAAGCGAGTTAGGAAGGATCAAGTAAAACCAATCAAAGCATGCCAGAAGAAGCAATAGGCCAATAAATAAAGCGAAGATAATCAGAGGCAGGGGTAATAGTCCACGCTGAACCTGTATAGCAAGATAAACGCCAAGTGTAAGAGTTAACCCCTGATCGACCTTTTGTAGATAAGGCGGGTGTTGAGTTTTCAAAAGAGGGCTGTTATCAGAGTAGCCTAGGATTGTTGTAGTAATCCCACTATTGAGCTCGGGGAGTGAAGGAGAGAAAGCCAATAATGAGCCCTTGATAACTTTAAGAAGAAGCAATGTGAGCGCGAGTAAGTTTGGGATGAGCATGATACTGCCTTGGGCCATTAACATCATGGGGAGATTTTAAAAGCTATCATGTGAGAGGCCACTATGAGTCTAGGGTAATGAGAGTTAGCGTCCAAGGAAGAGAAGTAATGTAGATAGGTTAGTGTATTGACGGTTAATTAGGTCACAGAGTACAAAAAGCAGACAAGGGTTGCATCGAAAAAATTTATAAGTATAATGCGCTGGCTTGCTCGTAATAGGAGCGCGATTCGAGCAGAATCGCAGAGTAGCGATTTGCTACCTCTAATAATACTCCCGATTGGGGAGTTATATGCTGAACGATTACACTCTCCCATCAATCGTAATGGGTGCGAGGAGTAATCATTTTCGTTTATAAAATGTTTGGAGCTCTGGTCTCATGCAGAACCAAAGAATCCGTATTCGTCTTAAAGCGTTTGATCATCGTCTGATCGATCAATCAACCGCGGAAATCGTGGAAACTGCTAAGCGCACTGGTGCGCAAGTACGTGGCCCGATCCCGCTGCCGACTCGTAAAGAGCGCTTTACCGTTCTGATCTCTCCGCACGTCAACAAAGATGCGCGTGATCAGTACGAAATTCGCACTCACAAACGTCTGGTAGACATCGTTGAGCCAACTGAAAAAACCGTTGATGCTCTGATGCGTCTAGACCTGGCTGCAGGTGTTGACGTGCAGATCAGCCTGGGTTAATCAGGACATCGAGCGATTGAGAGGTTGATACAATGATTGGTTTAGTCGGTAAGAAAGTGGGCATGACGCGTATCTTCACTGAAGAAGGCGTTTCAATCCCAGTAACCGTAATCGAAGTTGAAGCAAACCGTGTTACTCAGGTTAAGAGCCTGGAAAACGACGGTTACCAAGCTATTCAGGTCACTACAGGTGCGAAAAAAGCAAACCGTGTAGTTAAACCAGAAGCAGGTCATTTTGCTAAAGCTGGCGTTGAAGCTGGCCGTGGCTTATGGGAATTCCGTGCAGAAAGCGCTGAATATACTGTAGGTCAAAGCATCAGTGTTGAAATTTTCGCTGACGTTAAAAAAGTAGACGTAACTGGCACCTCAAAAGGTAAAGGTTTCGCAGGTACCGTTAAGCGCTGGAACTTCCGTACCCAGGACGCTACACACGGTAACTCCTTGTCTCACCGTGTTCCGGGTTCTATCGGTCAGAACCAGACTCCGGGCAAAGTGTTCAAAGGCAAGAAAATGGCAGGTCACTTAGGTAATGAGCGTGTAACCGTTCAGAGCTTAGAAGTCGTTCGCGTAGACGCTGAACGCAACCTGCTGCTGGTCAAAGGTGCTGTTCCGGGAGCTACCGGTAGCGACCTGATTGTTAAACCAGCTGTGAAGGCGTAAGGGGATAGCAATGGAATTAGTATTGAAAGACGCGCAGAGCGCGCTGACTGTTTCCGAAACTACCTTCGGTCGTGATTTTAACGAAGCGCTGGTTCACCAGGTTGTTGTTGCTTACGCAGCAGGTGCCCGTCAAGGTACTCGCGCGCAAAAAACTCGTGCCGAAGTCACTGGTTCTGGAAAGAAACCATGGCGTCAAAAAGGTACCGGCCGCGCTCGTGCAGGTTCTGCTAAGAGCCCAATCTGGCGTTCAGGTGGAGTTACCTTCGCTGCACGTCCGCAGGACCACAGTCAGAAAGTTAACAAAAAGATGTACCGTGGAGCGCTGAAAAGCATTCTGTCTGAGCTGGTACGTCAAGAACGTCTGATCGTTGTCGAGCAATTCTCTGTAGATGCGCCTAAAACTAAGCTGCTGGCACAGAAATTGAAAGACATGGCATTGGAAGATGTACTGATCATCACCGGTGAATTAGATGAGAATCTATTCCTGGCAGCACGTAACCTGTACAAGGTTGATGTGCGTGATGCAGCAGGAATCGATCCAGTTAGCTTGATTGCCTTCGACAAAGTCGTAATGACTGCTGACGCAGTTAAGCAAGTTGAGGAGATGCTGGCATGATTCGTGAAGAACGTCTGCTGAAAGTAGTGCGCGCACCGCACGTTTCTGAAAAAGCGTCTGCCGCGATGGAAAAAACAAATACCATCGTACTCAAAGTTGTAAAAGACGCGACCAAAGCAGAAATCGTAGCTGCCGTAGAAAAGCTGTTCGAAGTTGAAGTTAAAGATGTGAACACTTTACTGGTTAAAGGTAAAGTTAAACGTCACGGACAGCGTGTTGGTCGTCGTAGCGACTGGAAAAAAGCTTACGTGACCCTGAAAGAAGGCCAGAATCTGGACTTCGTCGGCGGCGCAGAGTAAGTCGGAGGAGAGAAACAATGGCAATTGTTAAATGTAAACCGACATCTCCGGGTCGTCGCCACGTAGTTAAAGTGGTGAACCCAGAGCTGCACAAAGGCAAGCCATACGCCCCACTGCTGGAAAAAAACAGCAAGTCTGGTGGTCGTAACAACAATGGTCGTATCACTACCCGTCATATCGGTGGTGGTCACAAGCGTGCATACCGTATTGTTGACTTCAAACGCAACAAAGATGGTATCCCGGCAGTTGTTGAGCGTCTTGAGTATGATCCGAACCGTTCTGCAAATATCGCACTGGTTCTATACAAAGATGGTGAGCGTCGTTACATCCTGGCCCCTAAAGGCCTGAAAGCTGGTGATCAGATCCAATCTGGTGTTGATGCAGCAATTAAAGCAGGTAACACCCTGCCGATGCGTAACATCCCAGTAGGTTCTACTGTACACAACGTAGAAATGAAACCAGGTAAAGGCGGCCAGCTGGCTCGTTCTGCTGGTGCTTACGTGCAAATTATCGCGCGTGATGGTTCTTACGTTACCCTGCGTCTTCGTTCTGGTGAAATGCGTAAAGTTGAAGCTGACTGCCGCGCGACATTAGGTGAAGTTGGTAACGCTGAGCATATGCTTCGCGTTCTTGGTAAAGCAGGTGCAGCTCGCTGGCGTGGTGTTCGTCCTACCGTTCGCGGTACTGCAATGAACCCAGTCGATCACCCGCACGGTGGTGGTGAAGGTCGTAACTTTGGTAAGCACCCGGTAACTCCGTGGGGCATTCAAACCAAAGGTAAGAAGACCCGTAGCAACAAGCGTACTGATAAGTTTATCGTACGTCGCCGTAGCAAAAAATAATATTAGAGGATAAGCCATGCCACGTTCTCTCAAGAAAGGTCCTTTTATTGACCTGCACTTGCTGAAGAAGGTAGAGAAAGCGGTGGAAAGCGGAGACAAGAAGCCTTTGCGCACTTGGTCCCGTCGTTCAACGATCTTTCCTAACATGATCGGTTTGACCATCGCTGTCCATAATGGTCGTCAGCACGTACCAGTATTTGTTTCCGACGAAATGGTCGGTCACAAGTTAGGTGAATTTGCGCCGACTCGTACTTATCGCGGCCACGCGGCTGATAAGAAAGCTAAGAAACGCTAAGGCAGGAGGAAGAGATGGAAACTATCGCTAAACATCGCCACGCTCGTTCTTCTGCGCAGAAGGTTCGTCTCGTAGCGGATCTAGTACGCGGTAAGAAAGTGTCGCAGGCTCTGGATATTCTGACATACACCAATAAGAAAGCGGCTGTATTAGTTAAGAAAGTCCTAGAATCTGCCATTGCTAACGCTGAACACAACGATGGCGCTGACATTGATGATCTGAAAGTTACGAAAATTTTCGTAGACGAAGGCCCTAGCATGAAGCGCATTATGCCGCGTGCAAAAGGTCGTGCAGATCGTATCCTGAAGCGCACCAGCCACATTACTGTGGTTGTGTCCGATCGCTGAGACTCTGGAGACTAGCAATGGGTCAGAAAGTACATCCTAATGGTATTCGCCTGGGTATTGTTAAACCCTGGAACTCTACTTGGTTCGCCAATACCAAAGAATTCGCTGACAACCTAGACAGCGATTTTAAAGTACGTCAGTTTTTGACTAAAGAACTGGCTAAAGCGTCTGTATCTCGTATCGTTATCGAGCGTCCAGCTAAAAGCATTCGTGTAACCATTCACACTGCTCGCCCTGGTATCGTTATCGGTAAAAAAGGTGAAGACGTAGAAAAACTGCGTACGGTCGTCGCGAAAATCGCTGGCGTTCCTGCTCAGATCAATATCGCTGAAATCCGCAAGCCGGAACTTGACGCTAAATTGGTTGCTGACAGCATCACTTCACAGCTGGAACGTCGTGTTATGTTCCGTCGTGCTATGAAGCGTGCAGTTCAGAACGCAATGCGTCTTGGCGCGAAAGGGATCAAAGTTGAAGTTAGTGGCCGTTTAGGCGGAGCAGAGATCGCACGTACCGAATGGTACCGTGAAGGTCGTGTTCCACTGCACACACTGCGTGCAGACATCGACTACAACACCTCTGAAGCGCACACCACTTATGGTGTAATCGGCGTTAAGGTATGGATCTTCAAAGGTGAGATCCTGGGTGGTATGGCTGCTGTTGAACAATCGGAAAAACCGGCTGCTCAACCTAAAAAGCAGCAGCGTAAAGGCCGTAAGTAAGGAGAGTCGCTATGTTACAACCAAAGCGTACGAAATTCCGTAAAGTGCATAAAGGCCGTAACCGTGGTCTAGCACAAGGCACGGATATCAGCTTCGGTACTTTCGGTCTGAAAGCTGTTGGCCGTGGTCGTCTGACTGCTCGTCAGATCGAAGCAGCACGTCGTGCTATGACCCGTGCAGTTAAGCGTCAAGGTAAAATTTGGATCCGTGTATTCCCGGACAAACCAATTACTGAAAAGCCGCTTGAAGTGCGTATGGGTAAAGGTAAGGGTAACGTGGAGTATTGGGTTGCCCTAATCCAGCCTGGCAAAGTCCTGTATGAAATGGACGGCGTACCAGAAGAGCTGGCCCGTGAGGCATTTAAGCTGGCAGCAGCAAAACTGCCTATCAAAACCACCTTTGTAACTAAGACGGTGATGTAATGAAAGCAACTGAGCTGCGTGATAAAAGTGTTGAAGAATTAAACACTGAGCTGCTTAACCTCCTGCGTGAACAGTTTAACCTGCGCATGCAGGCTGCATCTGGACAGCTTCAGCAAACCCATCTGCTGAAACAAGCTCGTCGTGATGTTGCACGTGTTAAGACTTTACTGACTCAAAAGGCGGGTGCGTAATGACCGATAAAATTCGTACTTTGCAAGGTCGTGTAGTTAGTGACAAAATGCAAAAATCTGCAGTTGTCGCTATCGAACGTTTCGTGAAGCACCCGATTTACGGTAAATTCATCAAGCGTACGACTAAGCTTCACATCCATGATGAGAACAATGAATGTGGAATCGGTGACGTGGTTGAAATCCGCGAATGCCGTCCATTGTCTAAGACTAAGTCTTGGACACTTGTTCGTGTTGTGGAAAAAGCGGTTCTGTAATAGAATCACTTTTCTGTGAAAACAGATAGACGGCTCGCAGGAGCCGTTTATTTTTTCTACCCATCTGCGAGAAGCGGTGTTATAATGCCGCGCCCTCGGTAATGGGGCTTTTATACGACCTAGTAATTGTAGGTCCCGAAGTAGTAGTTGACATTAGCGGAGCACTAAAATGATCCAAGAACAGACTATGCTAAACGTCGCCGACAACTCCGGTGCACGTAGCGTAATGTGTATCAAGGTTCTGGGTGGCTCGCACCGTCGCTACGCAGGCGTCGGTGATATCATCAAAGTTACCATCAAGGAAGCAATTCCGCGTGGTAAAGTTAAGAAAGGTGATGTCCTGAAGGCGGTAGTGGTGCGCACCAAGAAGGGCGTTCGTCGCCCCGACGGTTCTGTCATTCGCTTCGATGGTAATGCATGCGTTATTTTAAACAATAACAGTGAGCAACCTATCGGAACGCGTATTTTTGGGCCGGTAACTCGTGAACTTCGTAATGAAAAGTTCATGAAAATTATCTCTCTGGCACCAGAAGTACTCTAAGGAGCGAGCCATGGCAGCTAAAATCCGTTGTAACGACGAAGTTATCGTGTTAACCGGTAAAGATAAAGGTAAACGCGGTAAAGTAAAAAATGTACTGTCTTCCAACAAAGTTATCGTTGAAGGGATTAATCTGGTTAAGAAACATCAGAAGCCTGTACCGGCTATGAATCAACCAGGTGGCATCGTTGAGAAAGAAGCAGCAATCGAGCTTTCTAACCTTGCACTCTTTAATGCGGCTACTGGTAAGGCAGACCGTGTAGGCTTTAGATTCGAAGACGGCAAAAAAGTCCGTTTTTTCAAGTCTAATAGCGAAACTATCAAGTAATTTGGAGTAGTACGATGGCGAAACTGCATGATTACTACAAAGACGAAGTAGTTAAGAAGCTCATGACTGAGTTTAACTACAATTCAGTCATGCAAGTCCCTCGGGTCGAGAAGATTACCCTGAACATGGGTGTTGGTGAAGCGATTGCTGATAAGAAACTGCTGGATAATGCAGCAGCAGATTTAGCATCAATCTCCGGTCAAAAGCCGCTAGTCACCAAAGCACGCAAATCTGTTGCAGGCTTCAAAATCCGTCAGGGCTATCCGATCGGCTGTAAAGTAACCCTGCGTGGCGAACGTATGTGGGAATTCTTTGACCGCCTGATCACTATTGCTGTACCTCGTATTCGTGACTTCCGTGGTTTATCTGCGAAGTCTTTCGATGGACGTGGTAACTACAGCATGGGTGTCCGTGAGCAGATCATCTTCCCAGAAATCGACTACGATAAAGTCGATCGCGTCCGTGGTTTGGATATTACCATTACCACTACTGCGAAATCTGATGATGAAGGCAGTGCTCTGCTGGCAGCCTTTAACTTCCCGTTCCGTAAGTAAGGTAGGGTTACTAATGGCTAAGCAATCAATGAAAGCACGCGAAGTTAAGCGTGTAAAATTAGCAGACAAATTCTTCGCGAAACGCGCTGAACTGAAAGCGATCATCTCTGATGTGAATGCTTCTGACGAAGATCGTTGGAATGCTGTTCTGAAGCTTCAGTCACTGCCGCGTGATTCCAGCCCGTCCCGTCAGCGTAATCGTTGTCGCCAAACTGGCCGTCCACACGGTTATGTAGGTAAGTTCGGGTTGAGCCGTATCAAGCTACGTGAAGCCGCTATGCGCGGTGAAGTACCTGGCTTGAAGAAGGCTAGCTGGTAATTGTCACCAATTGAATCACGGGAGTAGACACTGATGAGCATGCAAGATCCGATCGCGGATATGCTGACCCGTATCCGTAACGGTCAGTCCGCGAACAAAGTTGCGGTCACTATGCCTTCCTCCAAGCTGAAATTGGCTATTGCCAACGTGCTGAAGGAAGAAGGTTATATTGAAGATTTTAAAATTGAAGGCGACATCAAGCCAGAACTTGAAGTGACTTTAAAGTACTTCGAAGGAAAGGCTGTTGTAGAAAGCATTCAGCGAGTAAGCCGCCCTGGCCTGCGCATCTATAAAAGAAAAGATGAGCTGCCAAAAGTTATGGCTGGTTTAGGTATCGCAGTTATTTCTACATCGAAAGGTGTTATGACTGATCGTGCAGCGCGCCAAGCTGGTCTTGGTGGCGAAATTATCTGCTACGTAGCGTAATCGGAGGGTAAAATGTCTCGTGTTGCTAAAGCACCTGTCGTTGTTCCTGCCGGCGTCGACGTAAAAATCAACGGTCAGGAAGTATCGATTAAAGGTAAAAACGGCGAGCTGTCTCGTACTATCAACAAAGCTGTTGAAGTTAAACATGCAGATAACGCTTTGACTTTCGCACCTCGCGAAGGTTTTGCTGATGCATGGGCGCAAGCAGGTACTGCACGCGCTCTGTTGAACTCAATGGTTATCGGTGTTACCGAAGGCTTCACCAAGAAGCTGCAGTTAGTCGGTGTTGGTTATCGTGCGGCTATTAAAGGTTCTTCAGTGAACCTCTCACTGGGTTTTTCTCACCCGGTTGAGCATAAATTGCCTGCGGGAATTACTGCCGAATGTCCAACACAAACTGAAATCGTACTGAAAGGTGCTGATAAGCAGGTAATTGGGCAGGTTGCAGCGGACTTGCGCGCCTACCGTCGTCCTGAGCCTTATAAAGGCAAGGGTGTCCGTTACGCCGACGAAGTCGTGCGTATCAAAGAGGCTAAGAAGAAGTAAGGTAACACTATGGATAAGAAATCTGCTCGTATCCGTCGTGCGACCCGTGCGCGTCGCAAGCTCAAAGAGCTGGGTGCTACACGCCTGGTGGTACATCGTACCCCGCGTCATATTTACGCACAGGTAATCGCTCCGAACGGTTCCGAAGTTCTGGTTGCTGCTTCTACTATAGAAAAAGCTATCGCTGAACAACTGAAGTACACTGGTAACAAGGACGCAGCAATCGCAGTAGGTAAAGCTATTGCAGAGCGCGCTATTGAAAAAGGCATCACAGGTGTTTCTTTCGATCGTTCTGGTTTCCAATATCATGGTCGTGTCCAGGCACTGGCAGATGCTGCCCGTGAAGCTGGCCTTCAGTTCTAAGGTAGAGGTCTAAGATGTCACACATCGAGAAACAAGCTGGCGAACTGCAGGAAAAACTGATCGCGGTAAACCGTGTTTCTAAAACTGTTAAAGGTGGTCGTATTTTCTCCTTCACAGCATTGACTGTGGTAGGTGATGGTAACGGTCGCGTTGGTTTTGGTTACGGTAAAGCGCGCGAAGTTCCAGCAGCAATCCAGAAAGCGATGGAAAAAGCCCGTCGCAACATGGTTAATGTCCCGCTGACTAACGGTACCCTGCAACACCCTGTAAAAGGTGTTCATACTGGTTCCCGTGTGTTCATGCAGCCGGCTTCTGAAGGTACAGGTATCATTGCCGGTGGTGCAATGCGTGCAGTACTAGAAGTTGCTGGAGTTCATAACGTTCTTTCTAAAGCATATGGTTCTACTAACCCGATTAACGTGGTTCGTGCAACTATTGATGGTCTGAGCAATATGAAATCTCCAGATATGGTCGCTGCCAAGCGTGGTAAATCCGTTGAAGAAATTCTGGGGTAATTATCATGGCTAAGACTATTAAAATTACTCAAACCCGCAGTGCAATCGGTCGTCTGCCAAAACATAAGGCAACACTTCTGGGCTTAGGGTTACGTCGTATTGGTCATACTGTAGAACGTGAGGATACTCCTGCGGTTCGCGGTATGGTTAACGCGGTTTCCTACATGGTTAAAGTGGAGGAGTAACAGATGCGTTTAAATACTCTGTCTCCGGCCGAAGGGTCTAAGCACGCCGCTAAGCGTTTAGGTCGTGGTATTGGTTCTGGCGTCGGTAAAACCGGTGGCCGTGGTCACAAAGGTCAGAAGTCTCGTTCTGGCGGTGGCGTACGTCGCGGTTTTGAAGGTGGTCAGATGCCTTTATATCGTCGTTTACCAAAATTTGGTTTCACCTCTCGCAAATCTATGGTCACTACAGAGATCCGTCTGTCTGACCTTGCGAAAGTTGAAGGCGGTATTGTCGATCTGAACACTCTGAAAGCAGCCAACATTATTGGTGTACAGATTGAATTTGCGAAAGTGATTCTTTCTGGCGAAGTTACTACACCAGTAACTATTCGTGGTCTGCGCGTCACCAAAGGTGCTCGTGCTGCTATCGAAGCTGCTGGCGGTAAAATCGAGGAATAATTGAACTGATGGCTAAACAACCGGGATTAGATTTTCAAAGTGCCAAGGGCGGGCTAGGTGAACTAAAGCGCAGACTAATGTTTGTAATTGGTGCCCTGATTGTCTTCCGAATTGGTTCTTTTATTCCAATTCCTGGTATTGATGCCACAGTTCTTGCTAAATTGCTCGAGCAACAGCGTGGTACCATCATTGATATGTTTAACATGTTCTCTGGTGGTGCTCTGAGTCGTGCTTCGATCTTTGCCCTGGGAATAATGCCGTATATTTCTGCGTCCATTATTATTCAGCTGTTAACTGTGGTTCATCCTGCATTAGCAGAAATAAAGAAAGAAGGGGAGTCTGGTCGTCGCAAGATTAGCCAGTATACCCGTTACGGTACTCTCGTATTGGCAGTGTTTCAGGCGATTGGTATTGCTACCGGTCTACCTAACATGCCAGGCATGCAAGGGTTGGTCATCAACCCGGGTATTGCTTTCTACGTTACCGCTGTTGTAAGCCTTGTCACGGGGACAATGTTCCTTATGTGGTTGGGCGAACAGATTACTGAGCGAGGTATCGGTAACGGTATCTCGATCATTATCTTTGCTGGTATTGTTGCGGGACTTCCGCAGGCCGTTGGCCATACCATCGAGCAAGCACGGCAAGGCGGCCTACACTTCCTCTTATTGTTGTTGGTTGCAGTTTTAGTATTTGCAGTGACTTACTTTGTTATTTTTGTTGAGCGTGGACAACGTCGTATCGTAGTCAATTACGCGAAGCGTCAACAAGGTCGTCGTGTTTATGCTGCACAAAGTACACATTTACCTTTAAAAGTAAATATGGCGGGGGTTATCCCAGCTATTTTTGCCTCAAGTATTATCCTGTTTCCAGCGACTTTAACATCCTGGTTTGGCGGGAGTACTGGATGGTCTTGGCTAAGTGCTATTTCGGATAATTTAGCACCAGGTCAGCCACTTTATGTGTTACTATACGCAACTGCTATCATCTTCTTCTGCTTTTTCTACACGGCATTGGTATTCAATCCGCGCGAAACTGCAGATAATTTGAAGAAGTCAGGCGCATTTGTACCGGGTATTCGTCCGGGAGAGCAAACGGCGAGGTACATCGATAAAGTGATGACACGCCTCACTCTTATTGGCGCCCTGTATATTACGTTTATCTGCCTGATCCCGGAGTTCATGCGTGATGCGATGAATGTTCCATTTAGCTTTGGTGGTACATCACTGCTAATTGTCGTCGTTGTTATCATGGACTTTATGGCTCAAGTGCAAACTCTAATGATGTCAAGTCAGTACGAGTCTGCATTGAAAAAAGCAAACCTAAAAGGCCAAGGCCGTTAATTTAGGCGCTTGAGAAGTTACGGAGAGTAAAAATGAAAGTTCGTGCTTCCGTCAAGAAAATGTGTCGTAACTGCAAAATTGTCCGCCGCGACGGCGTCGTGCGTGTGATTTGCAGCGTAGAACCTAAGCATAAACAGCGTCAAGGCTGATTTATTGCAGATTTTTCTTGCAAAGTCGGGTTGAGCTGGCTAGATTAGCCAGCCAATCTTTTTTATGTAAGTGTATTCTTCATTTGAGTATCCTGAAAACGGGCTTTTCAGCATGAGAATACAGTTAATTAGTAATAGGAGTGCATAGTGGCCCGTATAGCAGGCATTAACATTCCTGATCATAAACACACCGTTATTGCATTAACTGCAATCTTCGGAATCGGTAAAACTCGTTCGAAAGCCATTTGCGCTTCAACGGGTATTGCTGAAGATGTTAAGATCAGTGAGCTGTCTGAAGAACAGATTGAGCAGCTGCGTGAAGCAGTTGGCAAATTCGTTGTTGAAGGTGATCTGCGTCGTGAAGTTACCCTGAGCATCAAGCGTCTTATGGACCTTGGTTGCTACCGTGGTTTGCGTCATCGTCGTGGTCTTCCGGTTCGCGGTCAGCGCACCAAGACCAATGCACGTACCCGTAAGGGTCCGCGCAAACCGATCAAGAAATAATCGGGGTGAGTAAATAATGGCAAAGGCACCAGTTCGTGCACGTAAGCGTGTAAGAAAACAAGTCTCAGATGGCGTGGCTCATGTCCATGCGTCTTTTAACAACACCATCGTTACTATTACTGATCGTCAGGGTAACGCACTGGGTTGGGCAACAGCCGGTGGTTCCGGTTTCCGTGGTTCACGTAAATCTACGCCGTTCGCTGCTCAGGTCGCTGCAGAGCGCTGTGCAGAAGCTGTAAAAGATTACGGTATTAAAAACCTGGAAGTTATGGTAAAGGGTCCGGGGCCAGGACGCGAATCAACAATTCGTGCACTGAACGCCGCAGGTTTCCGCATCACTAATATTACTGATGTGACTCCGATCCCTCACAACGGTTGTCGTCCGCCGAAGAAACGCCGCGTATAACGCGCCTGTTTCTAGGTTAGTTGGAGAAAGAAAATGGCAAGATATTTGGGTCCTAAGCTCAAGCTGAGCCGTCGTGAGGGCACTGACTTATTCCTTAAGTCTGGCGTTCGCGCGATTGATTCCAAGTGTAAGATTGAACAAGCCCCTGGTCAACACGGAGCGCGTAAACCGCGTCTGTCTGACTACGGCGGTCAGTTACGTGAAAAGCAAAAAGTTCGTCGTATGTACGGTGTTCTTGAGCGTCAATTCCGTAACTATTATCAAGAAGCAGCTCGTCTGAAAGGCAACACCGGTGAAAACCTGTTAGCGTTGCTTGAAGGTCGTCTGGATAACGTTGTTTACCGTATGGGCTTTGGAGCTACTCGTGCTGAATCGCGCCAGTTAGTTAGCCATAAGTCAATCCTGGTAAATGGTCACGTTGTTAACATCGCTTCTTATCAGGTATCTCCGAATGATGTAGTAAGCATCCGTGAGAAAGCCAAAAAGCAAGCTCGCGTTAAGGCGGCTCTTGAGCTGTCAGAACAACGTGAAAAGCCAACCTGGCTAGAAGTTGATGCAGCTAAGATGGAAGGTGTGTTTAAGCGTAAGCCTGAACGTACTGATCTGTCTGCGGACATTAACGAGCATCTGATCGTCGAGCTTTACTCTAAGTAAGGCTTGAGTACCAAAGAGAGGACACAATGCAGGGTTCTGTGACAGAGTTTCTAAAACCGCGCCTGGTAGATATCGAGCAAGTTAGTTCGACGCACGCCAAGGTGACCCTTGAACCATTAGAGCGTGGCTTTGGCCACACTTTAGGTAACGCACTGCGCCGTATTCTGCTTTCATCCATGCCGGGTTGCGCGGTGACCGAGGTTGAAATTGATGGTGTACTTCATGAGTACAGCACCAAAGAAGGGATCCAAGAAGATATTCTCGAAATCCTGCTCAACCTGAAAGGGCTTGCGGTAAGAGTTCAAGGTAAAGATGAAGTTATTTTAACTTTGAATAAATCTGGCATTGGCCCTGTGACTGCAGCCGACATCACCCATGATGGTGATGTCGAAATCGTCAAGCCGCAGCACGTAATCTGCCACCTCACTGACGAGAGCGCATCTGTAAATATGCGTATCAAAGTTCAGCGTGGTCGTGGTTATGTGCCGGCTTCTGCCCGAATTCATTCGGAAGAAGATGAGCGCCCAATCGGACGTTTGTTAGTTGATGCTTGTTACAGCCCTGTAGACCGTATCGCCTACAATGTTGAAGCAGCTCGCGTAGAACAACGTACAGATTTGGACAAGCTAGTCATCGAAATGGAAACTAACGGCACAATCGATCCTGAAGAGGCGATTCGTCGTGCAGCGACTATACTGGCTGAACAACTTGATGCTTTTGTTGATTTACGTGACGTACGTCAACCAGAAGTTAAAGAAGAGAAACCAGAATTCGATCCGATCTTGCTGCGCCCTGTTGACGATCTGGAATTGACTGTCCGCTCTGCTAACTGCTTGAAAGCAGAAGCTATCCACTACATCGGTGATCTGGTACAACGTACCGAGGTTGAGCTTCTTAAGACGCCTAACCTTGGTAAAAAATCTCTTACTGAGATTAAAGACGTGCTGGCTTCACGTGGACTTTCTCTAGGCATGCGCTTAGAAAATTGGCCACCTGCAAGCATTGCAGATGAGTAACCGGATCACAGGTTAAGGTTTCACTGAGAAGGATAAGGTCATGCGCCATCGTAAGAGTGGTCGTCAACTGAACCGTAACAGCAGCCATCGCCAGGCTATGTTTCGTAACATGGCTGGTTCATTAGTCCGTCACGAAATTATCAAGACGACTTTACCAAAGGCTAAAGAACTGCGTCGCGTTGTTGAGCAGCTGATTACACTTGCTAAGACTGACAATGTTGCAAACCGTCGTCTAGCATTCGCCCGTACTCGTGATAACGAGATCGTGGCAAAATTATTTAATGAGTTAGGCCCGCGTTTCGCGAGCCGCACTGGTGGTTACACTCGTATTCTTAAGTGTGGCTTCCGTGCTGGAGACAACGCCCCGATGGCTTACATCGAGCTCGTTGATCGTCCTGAAGCTCAAGCTGAAGCTGCAGAGTAATCTGTCAGCCAATGCAATTAAAAAACCCGCTCCGGCGGGTTTTTTATTTCCTCTAATTTAATAGAGTGATCCTTATGATGTTTCTTGATTCACTTGTAGAACGCCATATCAATGAAGCACAACAACAAGGTAAGTTTGATAACCTACCGGTTGCAGGTAAACCATTAGTGCTTGATGATGATAGCCAAGTGCCAGAAAATTTAAGAATGTCTTATCGAATACTGAAAATGAGTGGCTTTCTCCCTGAAGCGCTGCAGCTCCGACAAGAGGCTATAACTCTACAGAACCTTGTTCATAAAGCGACTGATGCTGATGAGTGCTCAACCTACCATGCTCATTTGGAATTAATTAAACTGAAAATATCTCAGACAGGGTTATCGACCCGGTTTCTTGACGATATTGCCTATGGAGAGGAAGTGAGAGGAAAATTGTTAGGTAAGGATGATTTATAGAAGAGCCATAACGCTGTGCTATGGCTCTTTTAAAAGACTTATTGTTTGGTTTTTAGCAGATCGCGAATTTCTGTTAGTAATACTTCTTCTGCGCTAGGCTTAGCTACTGGCTTCTCGACTTCTTTCTTCTTATAAAGCTTATTCATTACTTTAATTGCAAGGAATATAGCAAATGCGATGATAATAAAATCAAAAATCGATTGGATAAAGATACCGTACTGTAACAATACTGCTGGAGTATCGCCCACTGCCGGTTTGAGTGTTACTGCCATATTCTTGAAATCGATACCACCGATCAGCAGTCCTAGTGGCGGCATAATGATATTTGCAACGAGGGAAGAAACAATCTTTCCGAATGCTGCACCAATGACCACACCGACAGCCAAGTCGACAACGTTTCCACGCATAGCAAAATCACGAAACTCTTTAAATAAACTCATGCAGGCTATTCCCTTATAAGATGAATGAAACGGTACTTTACTAAAATATTTTTTATATTACTACGTATGCTTACTAATCAATAATAGCAGCACATCACAAGAAGAATGGGCTCGGTTGGAATAGTTTCTCTACATCACTCACATATTTCTTGTCGGTCAAAAACATGATGACATGATCAGCTTGTTCTATCCGAGTAGAGTCATTGGCGATAATTACCTCATCCCCTCTAACAATTGCCCCAATTATCGTGCCTGGTGGTAACTTGATTTCCCGTATTGTTCGTCCAACTACCCTAGATGTACTCTCTTCTCCGTGAGCAATAGCTTCGATAGCTTCAGCGATACCTCTGCGTAGTGAATGTACGCTAACAATATCCGCTTTCCTTACGTGACCAAGTAAAGCTGAGATAGTGGCTTGTTGCGGAGATATAGCGATGTCGATGACACTACCTTGTACCAAATCAACGTAGGCGCGTCGTTGTATCAAGACCATTGCTTTCTTCGCCCCCATCTTTTTGGCCAACATAGCAGACATAATGTTAGCTTCATCATCGTTGGTAACCGCAATAAAAAGATCGACTTGATCGATATTCTCCTCAGCTAGGAGTTCTTGATCCGACGCATCACCATAAAATACGGTGGTATTATTAAGCTGTTGTGCTAACTCCGCCGCACGTTCCTTATTACGCTCAATAAGCTTAATACTGTATTGCTTCTCAAGTTTCTTCGCTAATCCAAACCCAATATTTCCGCCTCCGACCAGCATGATCCTCTTATAAGGCTTTTCAAGGCGCTGCATTTCACTCATTACGGCACGGATATGCTGATTGGCGGCTATAAAGAAAACTTCGTCACCGGCTTCAATGATTGTGGTACCTTGAGGTCGAATCGGTCGATCTTGTCTAAAGATTGCGGTGACTCTGCTCTCAATGTGCGGCATATGTTCACGCATGGTAGAAAGGGGATTGCCGACGAGTGGCCCACCATAATAGGCTTTTACTACCGCAAGGCTAACTTTGTCATCGGCAAAGTTTACGACCTGTAATGCTCCAGGGTATTCGATCAGCCTAAAAATGTTATCGATCACTAACTGTTCTGGTGCAATTAGATGATCGATGGGAATCGCTTCAGGCACGAAAAGCCTATTCATGTCATGTAAATAATCTGATGCTCGAATACGAGCGATACGATTTGGAGTATTAAATAGGGTATAGGCAATCTGGCATGCAATCATATTGGTTTCGTCAGAACTGGTCACTGCCACCAACATATCTGCATCTTCGGCACCAGCCTCTTCTAAAGTACGAGGATGTGAACCCGATCCTGTTACTACGCGAAGATCGAACTTGTCTTGTAGGCTACGTAGTCGTGTTGGATCAGTGTCCACGACGGTCACATCATTATTCTCGCCTACTAAATTCTCTGCAAGCGTACCACCAACTTGGCCAGCACCCAGGATAATAATTTTCATCGTCGTGACACTCTTATTGTTGAATTATTTTTTTAAAATTTTTGCGTAGAAGAATCCATCTCCACCATTCTCGGAGGGAAGTACCTGTAGGCCATTCTCCGTACCTCCTGGTAAGAGTTGGTATGAGGCGTCTGGATGCGCTGCGAGGAATGCTGCCACTTGTAAACTATTCTCTTCAGGGAGGATAGAGCAGGTCGCGTAAAGTAAAATTCCACCCGGCTTCAGACGTTTCCAAGCCGCTTCGAGTATTTCTTTCTGCAGTGCAGCCAAGTCAGAAATATCATTATCTCTTCTTAGCCACTTAATATCAGGATGACGTCTAATCACTCCAGTCGCAGAGCAAGGTGCATCTAATAAAATACGGTCAAAATATTCGTCACCTAACCAATCGTCAGGATAACGTCCATCACCACATACTAATTTCGCGTTCAGTTTTAGGCGTTCAAGATTCTCAGCGACTCTCGATAAACGTTGTTCATCTATGTCGACTGCGGTGACTTTAGCCGTGTTGGCGAGTTCCAATATATGCGTTGTCTTCCCCCCCGGCGCTGCACAAATATCTAAAATTACCTCTCCGGGCTGGGGATCAAGATATAAAGAACAACGCTGAGCAGAAAGGTCTTGGACAGTTACCCAACCCTCTTCAAAGCCGGGTAGAGAAGTCACGCCCGCAGGTTTTTCTAGGCAAACCGCTTGTGGTGATAAATCGGTTGTTGTAGCGGCAATACCAGCTTCCTGTAGTAATGTCAGCCAGCTATCTCGTGAGTGATGCAACTGATTTACCCTTAACCACATGGGAGGGCGACTATTATTTGCCTCTAAGAGAGATATCCAGGTATCGGGCCAAGCAGCTTTTACCCTATGAATTAACCACGAAGGATGGAGATACTGTACCGACTCGGATACCTTATTGATATTAAAATCAGTTTCACGTCTCTGGTAATTTCTTAATACGCCATTGATAAGACCTTTAAGGCTCTGGCGTTTTAAAAAAACTGCTGCTTGTACCGTTTCAGCCAGCGCAGCATGTGGAGGGACACGGGTATGACGCAATTGGTAGATGCCTACCATCATTAAGTAATGGATGACCCGTTGTTTACCCTTCATAGGTTTATCCATTAACTGAAGAATAATATGGTCGAGTTGCGGTAAGTAACGAATCACACCAAAACTAAGCTCTTGTAGTAAAGCTCGGTCTTTATCGTTCAACTTTCGTTGCGCAGGAGGAAGAATAGTTGATAAAGATTGTCCTTTATCGATAACCTGCTCAACTAGCTGTGCAGCAATACCACGCAGGTTAGTTATATTTTTCATTCATAGCTCGTAGTGTGATAGAAAGCGGAAGACTTCTAATTTAGAACTGTTCCAGGTATGAACCACTCTTGTCGCGAATTGAGTAGGTCTTGTACCGACATTGGTTTTTTTCCTGGTGGTTGCAACGTCTCGATGTTGAGAATTCCATCGCTGGTTGCGACCTTAATGCCTGTTTTATCTGCAGCGAGGACAGTGCCTGGCTTGCTTTTCTCATCAGTGGGTAATACAGATGCACGCCAGATTTTGATATTCTGCTCGCCGACGACAAGATAACTAAAAGGCCAAGGATTGAAGGCCCTAATACAACGTTCTAAGTCAGTAGCAGATAAGTTCCAATCCAAGCGAGCTTCATCTTTAGTGAGTTTACGCGCATACGTTGCCAGTGAGTTTTCCTGTTTCTCTGGCGACAACTGTCCTTTCGCAAGTAGATCCAAACTATCGAGAAGTGCCGGAGGTCCCAATTCTGCAAGCTTATCGTAGAGCGAGGCACTGGTATCTTCTGGCTCTATTGGACAAGATACTTTGAGGAGCATGTCGCCAGTGTCTAACCCTATGTCCATCTGCATTATAGTGATGCCCGTCTCTTGGTCCCCAGCCCATAAAGCGCGTTGAATAGGGGCAGCCCCTCGCCAAGCGGGTAGTAGAGAACCGTGCACATTCAAGCAACCATATTTCGGCATTGTGAGTACTTCAGCTGGTAGTAATAATCCGTATGCGACGACGATCATTACGTCTGCATGGAGATTGGCGACCAATTGCTGCTGCTCAGGATTGCGTAATGATGCAGGTTGAAAAACCGGCAGGCCATTGGCTTCAGCCAAGGCTTTAACTGGCGAAGGCATCAGTTTTTTCCCCCGACCTGCAGGTCTATCGGGTTGAGTGAAAACACCGACGACTTGGTGGGCAGAACCGAGCAATACCGCGAGGTGTTTTGCAGCGAAATCGGGAGTTCCAGCAAAAATTACTTTCAAGGGCTTTGACACTATACCGTTCTCTAAATGTTAAGTAGTGGTTTAGCTGCGACTCTGACGAGCAAGCTTCTCGAGTTTTTGACGAATACGTTGGCGTTTCAGAGGTGAAAGGTAATCGATAAAGAGTTTTCCCTCTAGATGATCGATTTCATGCTGGATACAAATTGCGAGCAAGCCGTCAGCTTCAAGCTCAAATTGTTCGCCTTCACGATTGAGTGCGCGTACGGTTACCTTCTCTGCCCGGGGGACGAGGGCACGTTGTTCTGGGATAGATAAACATCCCTCCTCAATACCGGTTTCGCCACATTGGGTGAGGATTTCCGGATTAATGAGAACTAAGCGTTCGTTGCGCTCTTCCGAGACATCGATGACAATGACACGCTGATGAATATCGACCTGTGTTGCAGCTAATCCGATACCTTCTTCTGCATACATAGTGTCAAACATATCATCAACAATTTGTTTGATCTCAGGTGTAACTTGAGTAACGGGCTTCGCAACTTTGCGAAGTCGCTCGTCAGGATAATGTAGTACTTGTAACACTGACATAAATTTCCAAATTTCTGTTCAAAAAAGGGTGAATTATTTGCTCTTATTGTAGCCCTTTCACTGCATGATTGACAGCCTTGATACGGCGGTGGGGGCGGGTAATATGCAAACGGCTATGAAGGAAATAGAAATCTGGTTAAGAAGTTCATCGATACGAAATATTAAGTTTCAGCACCGGCTCCAGCTTATCGAGTCTTTACTCGTTTTACCTCATATCACCCGAGATACACTCAAATACGTGAATCTAACGGAACAACAAATTCGCCAATACTATGAATTCCCTGTGGAAGAGTTGTTGCGTACTGAAGAGTGGCTTGAAGATAAAAATCATCATTTTATCCACTATAAGCATGACGCTTATCCTGACTATCTCAAAGAATGTATGGCCTCTCCTCTGTATTTATTCGCTAGCGGTAACATCAAGCTTTTAGGCCAGGTACAGCTCGCCATTGTAGGAAGTCGTAGCTGTACTTATTACGGTAAATATTGGGCCAAGGTCTTCACCAGCGGAATAGCGAAACATAATATCGTTGTAACGAGTGGGCTTGCTCTAGGTATAGATGCAATTGCGCATCAAGCAGCATTATTGGCGAATGGTATGACGATCGCAGTACTTGGAAGTGGTCTAGAAAACATCTATCCCCGTGAAAATGTCGGTCTTTACGAGCAGATTATTGATAGGGGTGGATTAGCTATTAGTGAGTTCATGCTAGCAACTCCACCTAAGGGATGTCATTTTCCTCGAAGGAATCGGATTATTAGTGGCTTAAGTGTTGGGACACTGGTTGTCGAAGGTTCTCTTCGCAGTGGCTCGCTAATTACCGCTCGTTATGCCTTGGAACAAAATAGAAATATCTATGCAGTACCTGGTTCCTTGCATAGCCCAGCCTCTACAGGTTGTCACTGGTTGATTCAACAAGGGGGCTTACTCGTCAAAGAGGTTGCCGACATCATTGAGGATTTACATTTGGCACATCCTTCTGTGCTATATCCCCCTTTTAATTCATTAAATTTTGCAGAGAGTGACAAAGTACCATTGCCATTTGCTCATCTCTTGGCTAACGTAGGAGATGAGGTAACATCTGTTGACGTTGTCGCTGAACGTGCCGGCCAATCTGTACCAGATACAGTGATCGCATTGCTGGAACTGGAGTTAACAGGTTGGATCGCAGCTGTACCCGGCGGCTATGTCCGATTAAGGAGGGCAAGCCATGTTCGACGTTCTAATGTATTTGTTTGAGACATATATCCATAGTGAAATTGAAACTCAAGTGGATCAGGATAAGTTGACGAATGACTTAACCGATGCAGGTTTTCACCAAGAAGATATCTACAATGCTTTGAGCTGGTTAGAAAAGCTTGCAGACTACCAAGATGGGCTAGTTGAACCGCTTTTGATGCTCAATGATCCGCTTTCTGTTCGTATTTATACTGAACAAGAAAGTGCGAAATTGGATGCAGAATGCCGGGGCTTCATATTACTACTTGAGCAAATGCAAGTGCTTAATATCGAAACTCGTGAAATGGTTATTGAGCGTGTCACGGCCCTCGATACTCAGTCGTTCGAATTGGATGATCTTAAGTGGGTAATCTTGATGGTCCTTTTCAATATTCCTGGGTGTGAAAACGCTTACCAACAGATGGAAGATTTGCTGTTCGACGTGACGGATAGAGTCGTCCACTAAGAACCGCTGTTAACTGTGAAATCATGTCTAGAGCCGAGTTATTTTCTATATCGCAGCAAGAGCTCTGCCCGCAATGCGGAGCAGAGCTCGTCATACGTTCGGGCCAACATGGTCCGTTTCTCGGATGTTCAGCCTATCCGCAATGTAATTACCTACGCTCGCTTAACCCGTCTTCTGATGGTCACATCATAAAAGTACTCGAAGGACACGAATGTCCAAAATGTGGTGCAGATAAAGCCTTACGCAAAGGCCGTTACGGGATGTTTATCGGATGTACCAATTATCCTCAGTGTGATTATTCAGAAGCGATTGCGCAAACTGATTCAACTGATATTACATGTCCAGAGTGCCGGAGTGGGATCTTAGCTAAAAAACAGTCCCGCTTTGGGAAAACGTTTTATGCCTGCTCTAATTATCCCAAGTGCCGCTACGCACTAAATTACCCGCCCATCGAAGGCACCTGTCCTCAATGTGGATTCAATCTGCTTTACCATAAGAAGAGCGTCAAAGGTTTAAAAACTTTCTGCGCTAATAAATCGTGTGGGGTAGAGGTTAGCTTCTCCCCTGAAGAGTGAATACATGCCTAATACTAATTATACAGAGTCATTTGACCGCTGCGTCACCGCGATAAATCAAGGGGAGGTTATCGCTTACCCTACCGAAGCCGTTTTTGGCCTTGGATGTGACCCCGATAATCAGCAAGCAGTAGGTAAGCTGTTATTACTCAAGCAGCGGCCGATTGAAAAAGGACTCATTCTTATTGCTGCTTCATATGAGCAACTACGCCCTTACATAGCGGTTGAAAAAATTACGGCATTACAAGAAAGAAGGATGTTGAGCCACTGGCCCGGTCCTGTGACTTTTGTGGTACCAGCATCCCCTAGCGCACCGAAATGGATAACAGGCCGATTCGATAGTATCGCTGTAAGAGTCACTAACCATCCGGCCGTTCGACAACTTTGCGAAGCAGTCGGTAAGCCGTTGGTATCAACTAGCGCAAATCTCTCAGGCCAACCCCCTGCAAGGAGCTGGGATGAGGTAGTTGTACAATTCGGAGATGAATTTATTATTCTTAATGCAGTAACGGGTGGTCGGGATAATCCATCTGAAATAATTGATGCGTTAACAGGCGAACATATTCGCGAGGGTTAATTGAATGATTAAAGATGAATTCATTGTCATAGGTAATCCTATCGCACATAGTAAATCCCCCACTATCCATCAATTATTTGGCGAACAAACCGCAATTCCCCATAGGTATGGACGTTTACAGGTTGAATTGGGGGATTTTGAAAATACGGTACGTGAATTTTTTACCCAAGGCGGGAGGGGCGCCAACATAACGATGCCTTTTAAGCAGGAGGCTTTTGTTTTTGCAGACCTATTATCAGAACGCGCGCAGTGTGCTGGTGCTGTAAATACACTCAAACTTCTTGAGAACGGAAACATCCTGGGTGATAACACTGACGGCATTGGGTTAGTCGCAGATATACATCGACGCTTTAATTTACAACAAGGGGCGAAGATATTAATTTTGGGAGCGGGTGGTGCAGCAAGAGGGGTTATCCATCCTCTACTTAATTGTGGCTACCAGCTCTCACTATGTAACAGGACGCAATCGAAGGCAGAGATGATGATTGATGACTTTGCTAAGGTCGGTTCGCTCACTTTACATAAAGACGGTGATAATAGAGACGACTATGATCTTATCATCAACGCGACCTCTAGTGGGGTAGGTGGGGAGCTTCCACCCTTAAACCCCCGTTGTCTATCACCGTCTACTTTCTGTTACGACATGTTCTATAAGGCAGGGAAAACACCCTTCATCGAATGGGTGACCAGTCACGGTGTAAGAGATTCAGCAGATGGACTCGGGATGCTCGTAGGCCAAGCGGCGCATGCCTTCTATCTCTGGCATGGTGTTATGCCAGAAATCGAACCCGTTATTAGTAGTCTACGTAAGGAAATGATCTGATGAATCAAGCGATTCAGTTTTTGGAAGATGAATTTATTGATGAGTCTAAAGCTGCGATTGTATTTTCTGTTTTTGTTGATGGTTACAAACGGATATGTGCCATCACTATAAATACACTGGCAGACCAATTTGCAGAAGGGGAGCCATTGCTCGTTTTTGAGCGCTTTCGTTGGGATATTGAAGAAATCGCTGAGAAAGCGATCCTTTCTCAGCTTGACGATTCTGAAGGATATTATTGGTTATCTAAATAGTCTTGCTTCCACACCTTATAATTGTCAGCAGAATATTTTAAATATTCTAGCTCGTCTCCAGTTAACAGACGTATTTGCCGAACAGGGCTCCCCATATATAAGTAGCCACTCATCAGCTTCTTCCGGGGAGGGACCAGAGACCCAGCGCCAATCAATACGTCATCGCCGATCACGACATCATCAAGAACAATACTTCCCATCCCGACTAATACGCGGTTACCGATAGTACAGCCATGCAGCATCACCTTATGGCCAATAGTAACGTCGTCCCCAATGATAAGGGGGTGGCCGTAAGGATTTGCCTCTGAGCGGTGAGAAACATGTAAAACAGAACCATCTTGTATATTGCTTCGCGAGCCTATAACAATGTGATTAACATCGCCTCTGATAACGACTAACGGCCATACACTGGCATCCTCTTTGAGGATTACGTCACCGATAATGACAGCAGAGGGATCAATCATTACTCCTTTTCCAATCTGGGGTGAGCGATCTTTGAAGACACGCAGGTTGCTATACATACCTTTTACCTTAATTTAGCGAGATTCTTCTATAAGGTCGCATATTTATGCAGCGTTATGTTCCCTTTTTATACGGAGTGATTCATTAATCACCACTCAGTAAAAAAGTTTAAATAATCCCTTGCGCTCTCAGCGGAACTCCCTATAATGCGCATCCACTGACACGGCAAAGCACGATACGCAGCGCGGTGACAGGGACTGAAGCGATTCGGTCCAGGAGAAAAAATCAAAATAATGATTGACTCCTGAGGTGAAGCGAGTAATATACGCCACCTCGCGACAACGAGTTAAAACGTTGATTCGCAATGCTCTTTAACAATTTATCAGACAATCTGTG
>OFEI01000042.1_pt1 | contig 26731 bp, 37 predicted proteins | sample 1521041 | NCBI WGS metagenome assembly OFEI01 (sample SAMN05335687, study PRJEB24111) | insect metagenome | biome: ENVO:00009004; isolation source: gut from larvae fed green and black olives | host: Bactrocera oleae | place: Israel | collected 2011-11
CTCTGCGGCAATACGGGCTGTGGAGCCTGCAATAAACTGTTCAAGTAACCGTTCCTGTTTGTACTGACTGAGTCTGCTTTTTCTCATGGCACTATCCTAGATGATCTTAGTTATCTAGGACAGCCCCAAATAATGGGTGATGATTTTGATTCCGGATATATTGAGGCCTTAAACTCCCTTGAAGAATCAGTTGGTGTTGCTATAAAGTTGGCCGGGGCTTTAAATATCGAATCTCAAGTGCAGATATCTTTTGACGAGTTAGGTCGAATTCAAGATTCTCTTCAATCCATTGAGCCTCTATTAAGCCATAATAAGAAAAATTATGATGTTATAAGGTTTAATGTAGAACCAAAAGAAATTGCTGAAAAAATAACAGGTAATGTTGTTTGCATAATGGTTTTATCTTCTAAACTTGGAAATCTCATGATTTATGCAATTATATCTGTAAAAGGCCGAGCAGATCCCCTTGGCGATTGGCATGCCATTGGGAAACCGACAGTTACAATTGAGGAATTAGTTGACGTTCCTGCTGGAGAAAATGCTACGCAACAGATAAAAGATTCTGTCGATTCCATAGTGGAGAGTTATAGCAGTGAAGGATTAACCACCATTAATTTCTTTAAAGCTGATTAATAAAAAGCCCGGAACATCCGGGCTTGTTTCAATTACCACTCTCTAAGTCGTAATTTTTAAAAATTATAACTTCCTCGCCAGTCCAGTCGTTGATTTCTTTCATACGCTCCTGCAGCGGCGTCAGCTCGTTCCTGACAAACACCTGTGACGCCTTCACCGCGTCCCCGAACCCGCCGGAGTTATCAGGGATAATTCCCATCATCTGTGGCGGCACGCGATGCGCGCTGAGCAGGTCGTCCCGGCTGGCTTTTTTGATGTTAAAGAAATCATCTTTCGTTGCCACCTCGCTGAGCGGCAGGATCTTGATGCCGTCCGGCTTGCCGTTCGGCGCGTACATAAACAAGTTGCGGAAATTGCCAATTCCTTTGGTATCGCGCATTGCCTGACGCATCCGGTCTACGTCGCTGGAACTTTGCGCCGCGTCGGTCATATACAGGATGTAACCGGCGTGAGCGCCATTCTGGTAATACTTACGGCGAAACAGCGTGGCCGCTTCATTCAGCCAGGCGGAATTCAGTGCGCTGAGGTATTCCGGCAGGCCGTACAACTCCTGATTAATGTCCGGTTCAATCAGGTGAAACACGCTGCCCGCCGCGAACTGGTGCGGCTCCTTCCAGTCATTGATAAACCAGTATTCACCGTCTTTAACCCCCTTGCGGGTGAACTTCGCCGGGGTGGTTTCCAGTCTGAACGGCTTGCCCAGGCTGTTGCGGCGCAGCTCGGCAAACGCATTGCCGAACACCAGATAATCCAGCGCAAACTTGCTGAACTCCTGTTGACTCATCATCGGGTGCGGGATAAAGGTGGAGGCCAGAATGTTGCGCTTAACGTAAATCGGCGAGCTGTGATGCACCGCCGAGCGCAGACTTTTCGCCAGTCCGTGAAAGCTGACCGGCGGCTCATACCAGCGCCCGTTTCCGATGCACTCGGCATAATCCAGTATATCGCGCTTATCCATCACCGGCGTGGGATCGCCGAAGGTGAACGCCTCAACCTGCTGAGGCGCAGCCGGTACGGTCTGGGGTTGTGCTTTAAATGCCTTACGGCTGCGTTTGTTCATCAGTAAAATTCCAGAATTGAAGGGTTAGCGCCGCCGCTGGCAGCGGTAAGCGGTTCATTTAACAGGGCATGCATAATTGCCCAGGCGACGTCGGCGTGGCTGGCGTCCTCGCTGCGGCTTGCCTCATAAGTGGAACGGTTGCCGCTGGCGGTCATGGTTTTGCGGATAGCCATAAAAGACTGCGTGATATCCGTGCTGCCAGCGTCGTACTCAAGCCGCCCGCTGCCGATGGTGTCTTTTGCCTTCAGTACCATCCCGGTTTTCACTTCCGGCGAGTAACGGATCTCCCTTGCTGCCGGGTAGAACTGGCGTACCAGCTGAAAAACACCCTGGCCGATGCCGGTCGCATCCACGCCGATATACTCCACGCAGTATTTTTTCGTTAAATCCTCAATGGATTTCGCCTGTGCGGCAAAGTCCATGCCCCGCCACTGATGATGTTCCAGCACGCGGAATTTACCGCCTGCAACCAGCGGCGGCGCGAGTACGGCGCAGCCCGCGCTGTCGCCGGTGTGCGACGGGTCATAGCCAATCCATACCGGGCGGTAATCGAACGGGCGCAGCGCGTACGGATTAAAGTCCGTCCATTCTTCCAGACTGTCGATCATGCAGGTCTGCAGCTCGGCGAACGGGAACACGCTCGCTTCATCGTCTACAAACTCACACATCAGCAGGTTCTGATATTCCGACGGACTGTATTCAAGGGAGAGCTGGTCCAGGTCAAACAGGTTACAGCCGCCGGTCAGCGCATCCTCAACGGTGACAATCTGCCGCCACTGTCCGTCACCGCACAGCGCACCTTTCGCCAGGTGCGAGTGTGTCAAATCCAGTTCAATGCGGTCGCCCTTGCTACGCCTGCCCTTGTTAAACAGCTCGCCCGACCAGAACGGATAGGCGCTGTGCGAGAGGCTCGATGGCGTGGAGAAATAGGTAGTGCGCCATTTCTTGTGCAGTGACATGCCGCTGGCGACCTTGCGCAGCTCCTGGAATTTCGGGATCCAGAAATATTCATCCAGATACAGGTTGCCGGTGTAGCTCTGCGCGGTGCGCACGTTCGTCCCCAGGAAAATCAGCCTTGCGCCGTTCGGCAGCACAATCGGATCGCCTTTCAGGTCGACGTCAACCTGACGGGCGAAGTCGATGATGTAATTTTTGAAGACATGCGCCTGGGCTTTACTGGCCGACAGGAAAATCTGGTTGCGCCCGGTGGTCAGCGCGTCTATCAGCGCTTCGCGGGCAAAGTAGAATGTTGCGCCAATCTGGCGGGACTTCAGGATATTGCGAATGCGGTGCGTCAGCCCGGCCCTGTGCCAGTTGAGCTGGTACTCAAAGCAGCTATTCATAAACAGGCCGGTAAGCTTTTCGGTCTGCTCCTCGCTGAATTCGTTTTTAATCACCGGCTGGCGCTCACCCCTGTTGCGGTTGCGCACGTTGGGGTTTAAGTCCGCCTCGTTACCCGAACTGCGGTAGCGCTCCACGCGGGCCAGTCGCTCTATCTGACGGCCAAGCGCGTCTATTTCCTTGTAATCCCCGTTGCCTTTCACCTCTTTCATGATGAGCTGGATTAACCGCGCCTCCATGCTGGCCTCAACGCGACTGATGGGCGCAATGTCTTCCCACGCGTCGCGCAGCTTCCAGCTCTGCACGGTCGGTGTTTTCTGGTTAAGCGTCTCCGCAATCTGGCGCACGGAGTAACCCTGCCAGTAAAGCAGTGCGGCCTGACGGCGCGGATCGCTGATGGTGGTTGTGGGTGTCATGTTCATAGCGACAAGGCTACCGGTGCGCAAATGGCCGCGCCTGCTGTCCCTGTTTGCTGATGGCTGAGCGGGCTGGCTTTCGTTGAGCGGACAGGCCGTGGCGGTGAAACTGGCCCCGACCTGAACCAACTCACTGACCGGAGCCTGATTAATGGCAACACTTAAAGCAAAGCGTTTTCGCATCGCAACAGAAGGCGCAACCACCGACGGCCGCGTGATTTCCCGCGACTGGATTTCGCAGATGGCAAAAAACTATGACCCGGAGATGTACGGCGCCCGCATCAACATGGAACACATCAAGGGTTACACCGCTGACAGCCCGTTTCGCCGTTATGGCGACGTCACCGCCCTGAGCGCGGAAGAAGTCACCGACGGCCCGCTGAAAGGCAAGCTGGCGCTGTACGCTGACATCAGCCCGACCCCGGAGCTGGTCGAACTGACCAAAGCCCGCCAGAAAATCTACACCTCCATTGAGGTTCGCCCGGAATTTGCCGACACCGGCGAGGCGTACCTGATTGGCCTGGCGATTACCGATGACCCGGCGAGCCTGGGTACGGAAATTCTGAGCTTCAGCGCCACGGCGTCAGCTAACCCGCTGGCCTCCCGTAAGCAGCACAAAGACAACCTGTTTACCGCCGCCGAAGAAACGCTGATTGAGTTTACCGAGGAAGCCGATCCGGCCCCGTCACTGCTGGCCCGCGTGTCGGCGATGTTTTCCGCAAAAAAGAAAACCGACGGCGAGCAGTTTGCCGACGTCAGCGCAGCCGTGACCGCCGTGGCGGAGCAGGTACAGCAGAATGGCGAGGAGCAGACGCAAAAGCTGTCGGCGCTGGAGCTGGCCTTAACTGAGCGGCTCGACGCGCTGGAGCTGCAGGCCGGTGAAGACCGTACCGCCTTTACCGCGCTACAGGTGCAGCTGGGCAAAACCGACGGCGGCTTTTCCCGTCGCCCGGCCTCAACCGGCGGCGATAACAAGGCCAGCGTGCAGACCGACTGCTGATCAGCCCGTAATAAAAAAAACTAACTGAATACAGGAGCGCAAATGCGCCAGAACACCCGCTTTAAATTTAACGCTTTCATGTCCCGCCTGGCCGAGCTGAACAACGTCGATACCGGCGACATGAACAAGAAATTCACCGTTGAGCCGTCGGTAACACAGACGCTGATGAACCGCGTGCAGGAGTCCTCTGATTTCCTGACCCGCATCAACATCGTGCCGGTATCTGAAATGAAAGGCGAAAAGGTCGGTATCGGCGTGTCCGGTTCGATTGCCAGCACCACCGACACGGCGGGCGGCGACGAGCGCGAAACCGCGGATTTCTCCGCACTCGACAGCACAGGCTATGAGTGTGCGCAGGTTAACTATGACTTCCACATCCGCTACAACACCCTTGACCTGTGGGCGCGCTACGAAGATTTTCAGGCCCGCCTGCGTGACGCCATCATCAAACGCCAGTCTCTTGACCGCATCATGATCGGCTTTAACGGCGTGGCGCGCGCCAAAACTTCCAGCCGCGCCAAAAACCCGATGTTGCAGGACGTGGCCGTGGGCTGGCTGCAGAAGTACCGCAATGACGCGCCGAAACGCGTGATGAACAAAACTACTAACGAGGATGGCTCAGTATCCGAGGGCGTACTAATCGGCAAAGGCCGCACCTTCGTAAATCTCGATGCCGTGGTGATGGACGCGACCAACAACCTGATCGAGCCGTGGTATCAGGAAGACCCGGAGCTGGTGGTGATCTGCGGTCGTCAGCTGCTGGCCGATAAGTATTTCCCGCTGGTTAACCAGTCGCAGGCCAACACCGAAGCACTGGCGGGCGATCTGATTATCAGCCAGAAACGTATCGGCAACCTGCCAGCGGTGCGCGTGCCGTACTTCCCGGCGGATGCAGTGCTGATCACCCGTCTGGACAACCTGTCGATTTACTTCCAGGAAGGCACGCATCGTCGCCTGATTGACGAAGTGGCGAAGCGCGACCGCATCGAAAACTACGAATCCATTAACGAGGATTACGTAGTTGAGGATTATGCGGCCGGTTGCCTGATTGAGGGGATTGTCCTGTCTGATTTGCCAGATGAAGTTAAAGCAGATGCTGCCACTACCGAAGCCGCTGCGGAAACCCCGGAGGCGTAACGCATGTTAAGTCCTGCCCGACGTCACCTTATGCGGATGGAAGCGGTTGAAGCCTCGCAGCAGGCCAGTAACCCGCTGCGCCACGCCAACGGCTACGAACTGATGCTGCTGAAGCTTAACGACGACAAACGCCGCCTGAAGAAAGTGCGCTCGCAGGAGCGCAAGGCAGAACTCAAGCGCGACATGCTGCCGGAGTATCTGCCGTGGGTGGCGGGCGTGCTCGCTAAAGGAAAAGGCGCACAGGATGCCGTACTGATGACCGTCATGATCTGGCGGCTGGATGCAGGCGACGTGCCGGGCGCGCTGGAGATTGCCCGGTACGCGCTGGCGCACGGTCTGGTGCCACCGTCCGGCTTCAAGCGTGACGCAACGGGCTATCTGCTGGCTGAAGAAGTTGCTGACGCCGCGACCCGCGCCTGGGTGCTGAAAACGCCGGTGGATACCGGGCCGCTACTGGCGACGATTGAGCTGACGAAATCCGAAGACATGCCCGACCAGGTGCGCGCCAAGCTGCACAAAATCACCGGGTACGTTCTTCGTGAGGCGGGCAGGGGTTTGGATGCGATGCAACACCTTACACGGGCGCTACAGCTAAACGAGGGCTGTGGCGTCAAAAAAGACATTGAGCGGCTGGCGACTGAGCTGAAAAAGCAGGCCATTGCTCGCCGCTGACCGAAAGCGCCCCGCGCAGGGCGGCAGAGCTGCAACGCATTTTAATGCCTGCGCGGCTCTCCACCGCCCACCTATTTTAAGGCCGACTATGAACATGCTTGTGATACCCGCCCCGCGACCGGCAGATGCTGCCGAGCCGCCGGTAAAGAACACCTTTTTCTGGCCTGACGTGGATTTGCAGCAGCTGCGCGACACGCTGCGTTATGAGGGTACCGTGACCGCACAGCGCCTGCGCCTTGCGGTGAAAACGGCAATTTCAGAAGTGAACGCCGAGCTGTACGAATGGCGCTATGAGCAGATGGCGGCGGGCTTTAAAACCCTGCCTGACGTCCCGGCGGAAAGCTTTGACGGTGAAAGTGAAAAGGTTGCGCACTACTTCGCCGCCGTTTCTGCCATTACCGCCGCGACCATCGTCGAGCGCTATCGCGGCTATGACGCCAGCGGAAAAAAAGGGGCAGAGGTTGAGGCGAGCGCGGACGAGTACTGGCGCGACGCGCGTTTCAGTATCAGCCGTATTGCCGGGTGTTCCGGCTGCATTGTGAGCCTGCTGTGATTATTTACGCGCAGCAGGGCGACACCGTGGATCAGATTTGCTGGCGCTGGTACGGGCGCACGCAGCAGGCCGTCGAGCTGGTCTATGCGGCCAATCCGGGGCTGGCCGAAAGCGGGCCGGTACTGATGCACGGCTGCGAGGTGACGCTGCCGGATCTGCCCGCAACGTCTGCGGATGAAACCGTTAACCTGTGGGACTGAAAAAGATGGAGAAAATCAACTCGCTGATCAACTACCTGATCGGGCTTGTGCTGATGTGGTTTGGCCGTCACACGCCACAGGATATCGCCTTTATGGTGGGTTCCGGGGTCGCCGTGGTCACGCTGGTGATCAACGTGGCGACGTTTTTTATCAACTGGCATTACCGCCGTAAAACGTTTGAGCTGCAGCGTCAGAACGTGCAGGGGGTGAGCGATGAAGGCCGCTAAGCGTTGCACCGTGGTGGCCGTGGTGGCAATCGCCGTGCTGCTGCCACAGTTTAAAACGCTGAAGATTTCCGAAGGCGGATTGCAGCTTATCGCCGATGCCGAGGGGTGCCGCACCTCGCCTTACCAGTGCAGCGCCGGGGTCTGGACGAACGGTATTGGCCACACCGCAGGCGTGACGCCGCAAAGCCGGGTCAGCGAACGGCAGGCGGCGGTCAATCTGGTGTATGACGTGGTGCGTGTCGAGCGCCAGCTTGATATTTGCGTACCGGTGGAAATGCCCGCGCCGGTGTATGACGCGCTGGTCAGCTTTTCGTTTAACGTCGGTACCGGTGCGGCCTGCCGGTCAACGCTGGTCAGTTACCTTAAGCGCCATCAGTGGTGGCAGGCGTGCGATCAGCTTGACCGCTGGGTATACGTGAACGGCGTCAGAAACAAGGGGATCGAAAACCGCCGCGCCCGTGAAAAAGCCTGGTGCTTAAAGGGGGCATCATGATGCGCCTGTTTGCATTCGCGCTGGCCGCTGCACTGATGGCACTGGGCTTTACCGGCTGGCGACTGAATGCGGTAAATGACGATCTCACCCGTGCGCAGCGCATCATCGGCACGCTGTCCGCCGGGATTGAAAGCCGCGACAAGGCGATTATCCGCCTGAATGATGAAGCGCGGGAGGGAGCAAAGCGCGAAGCCACGCTGCGACTGCTGCAGGGGCGGGCCGGTGCGGCTGCCCTTAACCGTGAACTGACCATACAGAGAGAAACCGATGCAAATCCGAACCTGCGCGACTGGTCTGCTGCTGCTTTGCCTGTTGATGTTATCCGGCTGCAGTCACGGCCCGCGTTCAGTAACGCCCGAGATTATCTTGACTGGCTGTCCGCGCGTGACAAGCTGCCCGCTGCCGGGCAACAGCCTGCAGGTTCAGGGCGATCTGGCGGCGGATAACCGCCAGTTAGAGGCTGCGCTTGCGTCATGCGGGTTGCAGGTTGAAATCATCAAAGAGTGTCAGGAGCAGCACGATGCAGAAACCGAAACAGCTACGGCAGGCGCTGACCAACAGCGTGCCGCTGCTACAGCGAAACCCTGACGGGCTGAATATGTTTATTGACGGCGGTCGCATTGTCTCCACGCTCGCCAGCTCGCTGTCTTTTGAGTACCAGTATCAGTTGAATCTGGTCGTAACCGATTACGGCGATGATATTGATCTGCTGATGGTGCCGCTGCTGGCCTGGCTGCGCCAGAATCAGCCCGACATAATGGCGACTGAAGAAAAGCGCCGCACGGGCTTCACCTTTAAAGCCGACGTCATCAGCGACACGCTGTGCGATATCAGCATTGATCTGCAGCTGACGGAGCGGGTGATTGTGAAGCAGGAGGGCGGGGCGCTGCACGTCACCCATGTGGGCGAAAATCCCCTGCCGGAAAGCGATGCGCGGCCGCTGCAGCTGTACGTTAAGGGTGAGCTGATCGGCGAGTTACTGCCGTGAACGGGCTGCAGGCATTCGACGAGCGGCTGGGCGCGTTGATTGGCAACCTGTCACCGGCAGCGCGAAAAGAAATGGCCCGCACCATCGCAAAACGACTGCGCGCCGGGCAGCAGCAGAATATAAAACGCCAGCAGGCACCCGACGGCACGCCGTTCAAGCCGCGCAAGGCACCTGCACGGAAAAAGAAAGGCCGGGTAAAACGCGAGATGTTCGCCAAAATGCGCACGGCAAAATACCTGAAGGCGAAAGGCAGCGCTGATGATGCCGTTATTGAGTTTACCGGCAACGTGCAGCGCATGGCCCGCGTGCATCACTACGGGCTGCGTGACCGGCCAGCCCGTGGCGGAAAAGATGTGCAGTATGATGCCAGACCATTAATGGGCATTAGCGAAAGAGACATACACATCATTAATGATATTATTATGCGTTATCTCGAATAGCTATTTTATTTTAACTGCTTTTATTAATGTCGCGATTTGTTCAATTCCATCAAAAGTTGATGGTATTTTATCTTCGGATGTCATTATATTTGAAAATATCACATCCTCAAATTTACTCAGTAGATTTGAGTTGTCTTTAGAAATTTCGCTACTATACCTAGAATAATCCTGAATAAACTGACATAAACTTTTTCTCAACTCAATTTGCATTAATTGTGCTCGGACGGAGTTGTAAGTTGCAAGGGAAACTCTGAAATAGTACAAAAGAACCAGAGTGATTGCTGAAGCAGGTGCGAAAATAATTAATTCGTTCAAACTTGCAAAAGCGTATGTTTTGTTAACGAAGTGCCAGAGGCTATACATCATTACGGATGGAATTGCTACACCGATTATCAACATAAAAAACCTTGCCCATCTCAATTCGGATTTTTTCATCTTCCCTAAATTACTAAATCCCGAGTATAAAGCTACGAAGTTAAAACCAGTCTTGTATTTTTCCAAGCTTTCACGGAGGTTATTTACTTCGTTTTGTTTTTTTAAAATCTCCTTATCCCAAACTTCCTTGTATTGAGATGCTAGTTCTTTTGTCCGTAAAAAATCTCGCATAGTACCGAAATCTTGGCCTGACATTATAAATTTCAATATCGATGTAGGCATTTCATATAAAACATATTTTATTTGGTCTGATTGCACCTCAGAAAACTTATCAATGTTTTCCTTCATAAATTCTCTGATTGTGGAGTATGGATCCATCGACTCATATGACTTGTAAAGCTGATTCTCGCAGTAAAACCTGAAAAGAATAATGAAAATTAAATTGTGGTGATTTTCATTTTCGAATTTTTCATTTGCTTTGGTTAAAGCGGAAGTAAATTGTTCAGAAATATGATGTATATTGAATTGGGAGTTCAAGTCCCATTCTTCGCAATCAGTAATCATTGATTGAATTATATTTGCCATGAAACCTGAACGTTGTTCCTGAAACTTACCCTCAAGATCCATTTTTAGAACTATTTTGAGATAGCGTGAGTTCAACTCTTTGATTTGTTCGTTAGCAAAATATTTTTTCATATGAATGACCGTTTTTTAATTGTCCGCTGACTTATAGGCAAACACTGATAAGTGGCTGGTTTCTCTGTGCCAGCACATTATGCCTCGCATGAACTCACAAATCCCAGAAATCCTGCGCCTGCTGCGCAACATGATCCGCATCGGCACCGTTTCCGCCATCAATCTGGAAGACGGGCTATGCCGCGTGGATACCGGTAATAACACCACCAACTGGCTGCACTGGCTGACCGCCCGTGCTGGTCGCACCCGCTCATGGAATGCGCCTTCCGTCGGTGAGCAGGTGCTTGTCCTGTGCCTGGGCGGTGAGCTTGATACCGGCTTTGTGCTGCCGGGCGTGTTCTCTGACGATAACCCGGCCCCGTCGGCGTCTGCTGATGCGCTGCACTGGTCATTTCCTGACGGTGCAGTGATTGAGTACGAACCGGAAAGCGGTGCGCTGAAGGCAACCGGCATCCAGACCGCGACCATTCAGGCAGCGGTAAAAATCCTGCTGGACTCGCCGGAGGTTGAGTGCTCGGCGCTGCTGAAAACCGCCACGCTGGAAGTGACCCAGGGCGGCACGATGAAAGGCAGCATTAAGCACAGCGGCGGCAGCTTCAGCTCTAACGGCGTTGTCGTTGACGATCACAATCACGGTGGCGTGCAGCGCGGCGGTGGCAGAACGGACGGCCCACAATGACAGCAGCAAAATATACCGGTATGAACCGGGAAACCGGCGGGGCGCTGACCGACCTCGATCACATCCGTCAGTCGGTGCGTGACATTCTGATGACACCCCTCGGTACCAGGGTGATGCGCCGGAACTATGGCTCACTGCTTTCTGCACTTATTGACCAGCCGCAAAACGAGTCGCTGCGCCTGCAGATTATGTCGGCCTGCTATATGGCGATCCTGCAGTGGGAACCCCGCGTAAAGCTGACCGGCATCAGTTATGAATCCGCGTTTAATGGCGGCATGGTGGTTGAACTCACCGGCACCCGCGCTGATAACGCGCAGGATTTTTCCCTGACCATCCCTGTGAGCTGAAACTATGGCAACTATCGACCTGAGCCAGCTACCCGCGCCCGACGTGGTGGAAATACTGGACTATGAAACGCTTCTGGCTGAACGCAAAGCCACGCTGATTTCGCTTTACCCGGCTGAACAGCAGGATGCCGTCGCCCGCACGCTGGCGCTGGAGTCCGATCCGGTGGTGAAACTGATACAGGAAAACGCGTATCGCGAAGTTATCCTGCGCCAGCGCGTCAACGAAGCGGCCAGCGCCGTCATGGTGGCGTATGCCCTGGCGGATGATTTAGACCAGCTCGGCGCAAACAGCGGCGTAACCCGCCTAACGCTGACGGCGGCGGATGAAACCACGATCCCGCCCACCGCTGCCGTGATGGAAAGCGACGATGATTTTCGTTTGCGTATTGCTGCCGCCTTTGAGGGGCTGAGCGTGGCCGGGCCGTCCGGCGCTTATGAGTACCACGCAAAAAGCGCTGACGGACGCGTGGCCGATGCGTCAGCGATCAGCCCGTCGCCTGCCTGCGTGACCGTCACCGTGCTGTCGCGGGAAGGAAATGGCGTGGCCGCTGCCGACCTGCTGGCCGTGGTGGATGCGGCGCTTAATGATGAAGACGTGCGCCCGGTAGCCGACCGGGTCACGGTGCAGACGGCGGAGATTGTGGATTACGCCGTGGATGCCGTCCTGTATCTCTTTCCGGGGCCGGAAGCTGAGCCAATACGCGCCGCAGCTGAGGAAAAGCTTGCCGCGTTCGTCAGTACCCAGGCGCGACTGGGCAGGGATATTCGTAAGTCGGCTTTATATGCGGCCCTGCATGTTGAGGGCGTGCAGCGTGTGGAGCTGGCGGAGCCTGCCGCCGATGTAGTACTGGATAAAACGCAGGCCGCGTACTGCACCGGCTGGGCGATTACGGTCGGGGGTTCGGATGAATGATCGCCTTCTGCCGGTCGGTTCGTCAGTGCTGGAAGTTGCCGCCGCCGAAGCCTGCGCACAAATCGAAAGCATACCAGTACCGCTGCGTAAGCTCTGGAGCGCTGCCGACTGTCCGGTGGAGCTGCTGCCTTATCTTGCGTGGGCGTGGTCAGTTGACCGCTGGGATTCCGGCTGGAGTGAATCAACAAAGCGCGCCGTCGTCTCCGCCTCGCAATACGTGCATAAACATAAGGGGACGCTCGGCTCAATTCGCCGCGTGGTGGAGCCGCTCGGCTATCTGATCCGCATCATTGAGTGGTGGCAGACAAACGAGGCGCCAGGCACGTTCCGCCTTGATGTGGGGGTACTGGATACCGGCATCACGGAGGAAATGTATAACGAGCTGGAGCGCCTGATAGCGGATGCGAAGCCGTGCAGTCGCCATCTGATCGGCCTGTCTATCAACCTTGACGCCAGTGGCGTGCTGCCGGTGGCCGCCGCCTGTTACACCGGCGACGAGCTGACCGTTTACCCCTATACCCCTGAAACCATCACCGTCAGCGGGCCGGGCTATTCCGGTGCGGCGGTTCATATAATTGATAACCTGAGAGTGAACGCATGACCGTAAAATATTATGCGCTGCTGACCAATCTGGGCGCGGCAAAGCTGGCAAACGCCGCCGCCCTCGGCACCAAACTGCAGATTACGCAGATGGCCGTCGGTGACGGCGGCGGCGCGTTACCCGCGCCCAACGCCAGCCAGACGGCGCTGATTAATGAGCAGCGCCGCGCCCCGCTGAATCAGCTGAGCATTGACGCCGCCAACAGCAGCCAGATTATCGCCGAGCAGATTATCCCGGAGATTGACGGCGGTTTCTGGATACGCGAGATTGGCCTGTTTGACGCTGACGGCGTGATGATTGCCGTTGCCAACTGCGCGGAAACCTACAAGCCGCAGCTGCAGGAAGGGAGCGGGCGCACGCAGACCGTGCGCATGATCCTTATCGTCAGCAGTACGGACGCGGTGACGCTGAAGATTGACCCGTCAGTGGTGCTGGCAACGCGTAAATATGTTGATGACGCGGTGATTGAGGTTAAAGCCTATACCGATAAAGTGATGGCGGGCCATCTTGCCGCAGCGGATCCGCATACGCAGTATGCCCCAAAGAAAAGCCCCGTTTTTACCGGTATCCCGAAAGCGCCGACGGCCGCCGCCGGTGATAACTCACAGCAGCTGGCTAATACCGCTTTCGTGGCTGCTGCGCTGGCCGCGCTGACGGGGTCGGCACCGGCGGCGCTGGACACTCTGAACGAGCTGGCCGCCGCGCTGGGTAACGATCCGCATTTTTCGGCAACGGTACTGAATGCGCTGGCCGGAAAAATGGATATTGCGAAAAACGGCAGCGATATTCAGAGCGTCCCGACGTTTCTTAAAAACCTTGGTTTGGGCGATGCAAAGTATGTGACCAGCCGTGGGAGTAACGTCAATGGCGTCTGGAGTATCTGGTCAGATGGCGCGATAGAAATGAGCGGTCACAACCCGACCATTACCGGCGGGCTGGCAACGGTTGTTTTCCCGATATCCATACCCAAGGTCGTTCGCCATATCTCTATCGCGGAAAGGCTTTCCACGGATGCAGGTGCGTCGGTACAGCGCCTGCATACTTCGATGATCCTTGACGACACGGTTACCACCACCGGATTCAAAGCCCGCTGCCAGATGGCAAGCGGCGAACAGTCAAGTAATGGCTTTTCATGGCAGCTTTACTGCCCACCAAATTAATCAGGAGCACACTGTGCGATATTTTAATCCGGCATCTCTTACCGAAGTATTACCGGGCGTTCATGACATCACCGGCGCGGTTGAACTCCCTGATGACAACTGGTTTTTTACAACGCAGGAGATCCCCGAAGGAAAACAGCTCGGCGCAGGTGAAAGCGGCGAGCCGGTATTGATTGATATCCGTTAGCCCGTTTTCCAGGGCAGGAATGTTTCTGCATTTCTGCCCAAGAGCCGCAGTGTTTCGTGATTCTGTCCTGTCACCGACCAGTAAACCCTGAAAGAATGCACCCTTCCGCCTGAGCGGGCAATCTGAGCGCACCCATTACACGGAGTGCATCAGATGTCTGATTATCATCACGGTGTCCGCGTCGTCGAAATTAACGACGGCACGCGCACCATTTCCACCGTATCAACGGCAATCGTCGGGCTGGTCTGTACCGCCGAAGATGCCGACGCCACCGCGTTCCCGCTGAACACGCCGGTACTGTTAACCAATGTGCAGGCCGGTATCGCCAAAGCCGGTAAAAAAGGCACGCTGGCTGCCTCCCTGCAGGCCATTGCCGACCAGGCTAAACCCGTTACCGTCGTGGTGCGCGTGGCCGAAGGCGTGACCGAAGCGGAAACCATCTCCAATATCATCGGCACCACCGACGAAAACGGCCAGTACACCGGGATAAAGGCGCTGCTGAGCGCGCAGACGCAGCTCGACGTCAAGCCGCGCATCCTCGGCGTGCCGGGCCTCGACTCGCTGGAAGTGGCGACTGCGCTTGCAAGTATTGCGCAGCAGCTGCGCGCCTTCTGCTACGTCTCCGCCTGGAACTGCAAAACCGTCTCCGACGCGATGAAGTACCGCGAGAACTTCAGCCAGCGCGAAATCATGGTTATCTGGCCGGATTTCATCGCCTGGAGCACTACAGCCAACGCTGCCGAAACGGCGTGTGCCACGGCCCGTGCGCTGGGCCTGCGAGCAAAAATCGATAACGACACCGGCTGGCACAAGACGCTCTCAAACGTCGGCGTGAACGGCGTGACCGGTATTTCTGCCGGGGTGTTCTGGGATCTGCAGCAGACCGGCACCGACGCCGATTTACTCAATGAAGCCTGCGTGACCACGCTTATCCGCAAGGACGGCTTTCGCTTCTGGGGCAACCGCACCTGCAGCGACGATCCGCTGTTTGCGTTTGAGAACTACACCCGCACCGCGCAGGTGCTGGCCGACACGATGGCCGAGGCGCACATGTGGGCCAATGACAAGCCGCTGACGCCGGTACTGGTGCGCGAGATTATCGCGGGTATCAATGCCAAATTCCGCGAGCTGGTCAGCGCCGGTTATCTGCTGGGCGCAACGTGCTGGTATGACGAAACGGCCAACGACAAGGACACCCTGAAAGCGGGCAAGCTGTCGATTGATTACGACTATACCCCCGTTCCGCCGCTGGAAGATTTAACGCTGCGCCAGCGCATCACCGACACCTATCTGGCGAACTTCGCCGCGTCCGTAAACAGCTGAGGACTGAACAATGGCACTGCCAAGAAAACTCAAGGGGATGAACCTCTTTAACGACGCCAACAGCTATCAGGGTGTGGTGACCAGCGTCACGCTGCCGAAGCTGTCCCGCAAGCTTGACCCGTTCCGGGGCGGTGGCATGAGCGGCGCGGCGCATATTGATATGGGCCTCGACGACGACGCGCTGGATATGGAGTGGAGTATCGGCGGCATGGATGAACTGGTACTGACGCAGTGGGGAGTCGCATCCGTACCGCTGCGCTTTACCGGCTCTTACCAGCGTGATGATACCGGCGAGGAAATCGCGGTGGAGATTGAGGTGCGCGGCAAACACCAGGCATTTGATTTTGGTGAAGCCAAGCAGGGCGAGGACACTGAAACCAAAATCACCACCAAATGCACCTACTACAAGCTGACTTTTAACGGCAAAGAGCTGATTGAAATCGACACCATCAACATGGTGGAGAAGGTCAACGGCACCGACCGTCTGGAGCAGCGCCGTAAAAATATCGGCCTCGTTTAACCCCCTGAGCCAGCGCCCGGCGCTGGCCTTATCCCGACTTTACGCAGAGAAAAATCATGGAAAACAAAGAAAACGCCGTCACCCTGGAAACGCCGGTCGTACGTGGCGAGCAGACCATTACCACCGTTGAGGTGATTAAACCCAATTCCGGCGCGCTGCGCGGCACCCGCCTGGCCGACCTTGCAGGCTCTGACGTGGATGCGCTGATTACCGTGCTGCCGCGCATCACGTTCCCGGCGCTGACGAAGGCGGAATGTCTGAACCTCGATCCTGCCGACCTGATTGCGCTGGCCGGTAAGGTGATCGGTTTTTTATCGCCAAAGTCGGACGGGTAAGCTGGCCCGGAGGGATGACCATCAACGACCTGATGGCCGATATCGCCACCGTGTTTCACTGGCCCCCCTCTGAAATGTATGTCATGCCGCTGGCCGAGCTTATCGACTGGCGGCATAAGGCTATTATCCGCAGCGGAGTGAATCCCGATGAGTAACAGCCTGAAACTCCAGGTGCTGCTTAAGGCGGTAGACCAGGCGTCACGACCGTTTAAGGCCATCCAGAACCAGAGTAAAAAACTGTCCGGCGATATCCGCGATACGCGGGAAAGTATCAGGGGACTGGATGCGCAGGCGGCGAAGATAGACGGTTTCCGCAAGGTCAGCGGCCAGCTTGCCGTCACGCAGCAGAAGCTGAAAGATGCCAAAGCCGAAGCGGCCGCGCTGGCCGTGCAGTTTCGCAACACGGAAAAGCCCACCACGGCGCAGGCCCGCGCGCTGGAAAAAGCCCAGCAGGCGGCAAACGAGCTGCAGACCAAAAGCAATTCTCTCCGCCTGTCCGTGCAGCAGCAGCGCGAGGCGCTGAATGCGGCGGGGATTTCCACCAAAAGCCTGAGCAGCGAACAGCAGCGGCTGAAAGCCGCGTCCGCGCAGGCAACCATGAGCCTGAGCCGTCAGAAAACCGAACTGCAGCGCCTCGGTCAGCAGCAGGAGCGGCTTAACCATATCAGCGAGCGCTACCGCAAAGGCCAGGAATTATCGGGCCGGATGCGTAATGCCGGTGCGGCCGGTGTGGGGGCGGCAACCGTCGGCGCGATTGCCGCCACGTCGGTGCTGCGCCCCGGCTACGACTTTGCGCTGGCGAACTCCACGCTGCAGGCAACCCTCGGCCTTGATAAAAACTCGGCTGACTTCCAATCGCTGAGAACCCAGGCACGCAGCATCGGCGACAATACCGCTGCATCGGCAAACGATGCCGCGCAGGCGCAGATCATTATCGCCAAATCGGGCGGTTCGGTGGATGACATCAAAGCCGCCACGCCGGTAACGCTGGATATGTCGCTGGCAAATAACCGTTCAATGGAAGAAAGCGCAAAGCTGTTAATGAGCACAAAGAACGCTTTCGGACTGGCTAACAGCCAGGTGGCGCACCTGGGTGACGTGATCTCCGCGACGCTGAACAAAACCGCCGCCGACTTTGACGGGCTGAATGACGCGCTGACCTATATCGCGCCGGTTGCCAAAAATGCGGGCGTGAGCGTGGAGCAGACCACGGCCATGATCGGCGCGCTGGCAAAAGAGGGCACAACCGGCAGCATGGCCGGGACGGGCGTGCGCGCCATGCTGCTGCGCGTGCAGGCACCTACCGGCGCAGCGGGTAAGGCGATCAAGGAGCTGGGCGTCAAAACCGCTGACAGCAAAGGCAACATGCGCCCGTTCTTCACCATCCTGAAGGAAATGCAGAAATCCTTTGAGAAAAACAAGCTCGGCACCGCGCAGCAGGCAGAGTACCTGAAAACCATCTTTGGCGAAGAGGCGGCATCCTCGGCGGTGACGCTGATGAAGGGTGCGACCAGCGGGCTGCTGGACGACCTGACCCGCACCTTTCAGGGATCGGACGGCAGCACGGCGAAGCTGGTGAAGGTGCAGCAGGACAACCTCGGCGGCGACCTTAAAGAGCTGCAGTCGGCGCAGGAGGCAATTGGCACCGACCTGTACGACCAGCTTGATGAAAGCCTGCGTAAGCTGACCCAGGACAGCACGAAGTTTTTGCTGACGGTGGATAACTGGATACAGAAAAATCCGGCGCTGTCAGCAGGCATTGCTAAAGCGGCGATGGCGGGGCTGATTTTTGTCGGTGCGCTGGGCGCAATCGGGCTGGTTGCCTGGCCGGTAATGGCCGGGGTGAATGCGCTTATCGCGGGCGCGGGCCTGCTGGGTACCGCGTTCAGCGTGGCGGGCAGCGCCATTGTGGCGGCGCTGGGCGCGATCACCTGGCCGGTTGTGGCCGTGGTCGCTGCCGTGGTTGCCGGTGCGCTGCTTATCCGCAAGTACTGGGAGCCGGTTAAGGCGTTTATTTCCGGCGTCGCCGAGGGATTTACCGCCGCCGCAGGCCCGATAAGCGATGCGTTTGTTTCACTTCAGCCCAGCTTTAACTGGCTGAGCGACAAGGTTAAAGACCTGTGGGGCTGGTTTAAAAAGCTGCTGGAGCCGGTGAAGTCCACCCAGACCGAACTGAAAAACGCCGGAGATATGGGTAAGAAGTTCGGCGAGGCGCTGGCCGAGGGGCTGAAAATCCCCGGCGAAGCGCTGGACCAGCTGATGGGCGGGATCCGGTGGGTACTGGATAAGCTCGGCGTTATCGACAGCAAGTCTGACGGGCTGAAAGACAAAGTTCCCGAACACGATCCGGTCGCACCGAACGGCCTGCCGTGGAGTCTGGCCGACACCGGCCCGGCTTATCAGCCCGTGTCGTCACCGGCGGCGAACGGCGGGTATCAGGACAAAAGCCAGAACAGCTATCAGTACGATATTCACATGCATCCGGGTATGACCAAAGATGATGCGCTGGCGCTGATTGCACAGCAGCAGGCGCGCAACGACCGCAACCGGCAGGCACAGAACCGCAGCAAAATGGGATGGGAATAACGATGATGATGATTTACGGCATGATGCCGTTTATGCGCCAGACGCTGCCTTACTCTGAACTGCAGCAGAGCGTGGATTACCGCTGGCCCACTAACAGCCGCGTCGGGCAACGGGCATCGGCGCAGTTTATCGGCGTGGGGGATGAAAAAATCACCCTGACCGGCGAACTGCGCCCGGAGGTGACGGGCGGTGCCATCTCGCTGCTGACGCTCAAGGTGATGGCCGATGAGGGCCGGGCATGGCCGCTGATTGGCGGCAACGGCACCATTTACGGGATGTACGTGGCGGAAAGCTTTTCGGCGACGCACAGCGAGTTTCTGAGCAACGGCAGCGCGCAAAAAATCCTGTTTACCCTGAGCCTCAAGCGTGTTGACGAGTCGTTAACCTCCATGTTTGGCGATCTGAAAAAACAAGCTGACGGGCTTATCAGCGGTGCAAACAACCTGCCGGGCCAGGTCACGACCGCCATCAGCAGCGCGAAAACCGCCGCCAGCGGCATTATCTCCACCGTGGGCGGGCTGCTGGGATGACGATTACCGGGTTACCCGTGCAGGCAGGCGCGCAGATACAGCCTGACTTTATGCTGACCGTGAACGCAAAAGACGTGACGGCCAGCATCCGCGACCGGCTGATTTCGCTGACGCTGACCGATAACCGGGGCTTTGACGCTGACCAGCTCGACCTTGAGCTGGACGACGCCGACGGACAGCTGGCAATGCCGGTGCGCGGGGCGGTGATTAAGCTGTTTCTGGGCTGGAAAGGCCAGGCGCTTATCGGCAAAGGTGAATTCACGGTTGACGAGGTGGAGCACCACGGCGCGCCGGATACCATGACCATCCGGGCGCGCAGCGTGGATTTCCGCGGCACGCTGAACTCCCGGCGTGAGGTCTCTTATCACGACACCACCCTGGGCGCGGTGGTGACGCAGATTGCTGAGCGCAACAACCTGAAGGCAATGCTGGCCGTAGGCTTTGCCGCGCTGCCGGTCAGTCACATCGACCAGACGCAGGAAACCGACACGAAGTTTCTGACGCGGCTTGCCTCGCTGTACGGTGCGGTGGCAGCCATCAAGGCCGGTCGCCTGCTGTTTCTGCGTCCGGGGAGCGGCGTCACGGCCAGCGGTAAACCCATTCCACAGCTGACGATTACACGACAGGACGGTGACCGCCACACCTTCAGCATCGCTGACCGGGGCGCATATACCGGCGTGACGGCCAGCTGGCTGCATACCAGAGATCCGAAGCCGAAAAAGGTAAAGGTCAAACGCAAGCCGCGAGAAAAACACCTGCGCGCCTTGGAGCACCCGGCGGCGAAAAAGAAAAAGGTGGCTACGAAAACGCCGGAAGCACGCGAGGGGGATTATCTGGCCGGCACCGAAGATAACGTGTTTATGCTGACCACGGTTTACGCCACCAAAGCCGCCGCGATGCGCGCCGCAAAGGCCAAATGGGACAAGCTGCAGCGGGGTGTTGCTGAGTTTTCGCTGACGCTGGCGATGGGCCGGGCGGATCTCTTCCCGGAAACGCCGGTCAGGGTCAGCGGGTTTAAGGCGGTGATTGACGCGCAGCCTTGGCTAATCAGTAAGGTGACACACAGCCTGAGCGGCAGCGGCTACACGACGGCGCTTGATTTTGAGGTGTTGCTGTCGGATGTTGAGTACGATGCGGAATCAGATAATGATGATTCACTTTGAGTGAATTTTGTTGTCATTTTTGTAGGTTTGGGTTATTAAGGCGGGGTACACAAGGAGAACGCTACCATGATGCATTGCCCACTTTGCCAGACTGCTGCACATGCCAAAAGCAGTCGCTACATTTCACGCGAAACAAAAGAACGTTATCACCAGTGTCAGAACATCAATTGCAGCTGTACTTTCAAAACGCACGAAAGCATCGCCGGGATGATCGTCTCCCCAGGGCAAACAAACAAGGTGCCGATTTTTACGCACAATGACAGACAACCATCATTGCTTCACTGACAGGCCCGCGAAAGCGGGTTTTTTTGTATATAGAACTCAGACTAAGAAAAAGAGTTTCGTTCTGATAATTCCGAATGTAATCTGTACTTCCTGACGTTAGGCGGGGAAATCCGCACTCTCTGTACACTTGCCGTTAAACGGTATGCCGTTAAGCGGCTTTGCGTAGCGTTACGCGGCATTACGCTACTCGAAGTTGCCGTAGGTTGCGGATGGCTCTTAAGGGGTCGCCGGGTTATTTAGTTTGGACTATGCGCATGCGCTAAGAAGCGTCAGGACTGTATAGAGGGATCAAGAATGTCTAATAACACTCTTGGCTTAGTGGGGAAACTTTTGGTTGCGAAAGCGATCCTTGTCGTTCTCAATGAGCTTTTAACATTCATTTTGAACGTACATGAGTTACTCCACGTAGTCTTAAACTACCTCAATAGAGGGATTATTCGCAATGGAAATGTGGAAACATAAATTCGAAGTTAAGAAAAATAGGTGGGTGCATGTTCCTACTAAGGAAATGTCCTTGTTTAGGAAAAAATTGCATCAAATCATAAGAAAAAAATGGAAAGCGCCAAACTACTATTACCATTTGCGAAATGGCGGTCATGTGACCGCTGCTAAAATTCATTTGGGAAATGATTACTTCTCTCTAATCGACATTAGTAATTTTTTTGAATCCACTTCACAAAGCAGGGTTACAAGAGAATTAAAAACAATTATTCCTTATGAACAGGCACGTGAAATCGCAAAGATTTCTACAGTAAGAGTTCCTAATAGCAAAGAAAAAAATTTTTCCATCCCTTATGGTTATCCGCAGTCACCTATTCTTGCATCTTTATGCCTTCACAACTCATATGCGGGTGGGATATTGGATGCAATAAATAAAAGTGGTGATGTTATAGTTTCGGTTTACATGGACGATATTATATTTTCCAGTAAAACTTTAGAAGCTATAAATCAAGCATTTGATTTGTTTTCGAATGCTTTAGTTAAATCACGATACAAAGTAAACACAGCTAAAACTCAGCGGCCGTCAAAACTTTTATCTGTGTTTAATCTTGAACTTTCAAGTAACTACCTTAAAGTTTCTTCGGTTAGAATGGTCCAGTTTATCAAAGCCTACATAGAATCTGATAATCATTTTGAGCAAGAAGGTATAGCAGCTTACGTCCATTCTGTGAATCCAGATCAAGCAAACCGTCACTTCCCATAAGGCACTAAACCCGCTGCTATCATGATGTCCCCTGTTTATTCTTCCTTCTTTCGACAGAGACACTGTGTAACACCAAGGTCCAAATAAAGGCAACTACGGAGCCAATGATTATCCACTGTAATAAATCAGTCCCAGCATCATACATTTTCAAAAAACTATCTAGCTGCTCAGCGGGAACTGAAAGTTTTGCTTGTACTGAATCTTTTACAGCTTTAGCTCCAAGCCAAAACGAGGTAATAACAAGATAAACAATGCCTGATAACAGCGCTAACTTAGTAAAAATCCAATCTAGGTAAAATTTGGGGTCATGGTAAGCAACAGCACTAACAGCAGATAGACCTACAAAATAACCACCAACGACCCATCTAAATGTCTCTGCATCCAGCACCATGTATGACCTCTAGCTCAAGCTCAAAGTTAGGATTACAAAATCTTGTGCGACACTTTTGCGACGCTGCTGCTAATGAACAAAAAAGCCACCCGCTTAAAGGTGGCTTAATCTCCTGATTTAACAGGTAAAATTTGGTGGCCCCTACTGGACTTGAACCAGTGACCAAGCGATTATGAGTCGCACGCTCTAACCAACTGAGCTAAAGGGCCGGGAGCAAGATGATACATAAGTCAAACTAGCCACGCAATCCCGAGGGTTTCTGTAGCTCTCCCATTCCTGCATCTGATATCGTTAAATGGTAGAGTCTTGGGACATGGTGTAAATTCGGCAGGATGGTAAGCACCTTTGGCTTATCCGGTCAGGTAATGGTTAATCAGACAATTATCTTAAAAGGAACAAACTGATGGCTGACCACAGCATGACATTCAGCAACACTCTGGCGCAACTTGGCGGTGAGGATTTTTTACGTGAGCTCACCGAGCTTATGCTCAACCGCATCATGGAAGTCGATGTCATTCAGCATATCAACGCAGAACCCCATGAGCGCTGTGATGAGCGTGAGATCTACCGCAACGGCTACCGGACAGTATAATACCCGGCTCGGCACGCTCGACCTGCGTGTCCCCAAGCTGCGTGAAGGCTCGATGGTTAGAAAACGGAACTGTTGCAAAGATATTGATGAGTTAGCCTTTCGTGTTATTGAAAGGTCTTATTTTTCAAAGACTCTGCTCACCAGACGCATCTCGCCTAGGGGATGCCCCAAATAAAATGATTCTGCCTGACCTTTCCGTAGCGCACGCATCACTTCAATGCCTTTGATTGTGGCGTAAGCCGTCTTCATTGATTTGAAGCCCAGCGTGGCGTTGATTATCCGTTTCAATTTGCCATGATCGCACTCAATGATATTATTCCGGTACTGTATTTGCCGGTGATGCACATGCTGCGGACATTTACCTTCCCGCTTCAGCAATGCCAGCGCCCGCCCATACGTCGGGGCTTTATCTGTGTTGATCAACCGTGGAATTTGCAGGCGCTTCGTATTATTCAGAAGTTTACCCATAAAGCGATAGGCGGCTTTGGTGTGACGACGTGAAGACAGGTAAAAGTCCTCGCCGCCGAGTTGCATCAGGGTGTTGCTGAATGTCATGCTGTTGTCGGCCATCGGTTGACTTCTTCTGAGATAATTGTCTAATTAACCATTACCTTACCGGATAAGCCGATGGCACTCACCATCCTTCCAAATTTACACCACGTCCTAAGACTCTACCCTGATTTACTAGGTGTTTTTAGATCGGCACTATCACCATTGAGTATCATCAAGCTTTTATCATTACTAATGAAACTAGTCCAAGAGTCAGCTAAAACCGGGGTCATAGGATGGCTCGAAATAACCTTAGAGGTACTAGTTTTTTGCGAATCATCCTTGGCTAATTTTAGCTCAAATGGCGAGTCGAGATAGCGTTTTGCTTTAATAAAACGAGATTCAAATAAAGTAGAAAAAGTGCCACTGCTCTTACTTGAACCCCACACAGAATTTTCCAAAGGAGTTCTTTCTGGTTTTAAAATATGTTTGTAAAATGTGTGCCTAACAGCACCCGTTCTTTCTCCCTTAAAACTACAAAAAATATTATTGAATTCTAATGTTCCTAAAAAAAGGCATAAGAATTGCTCTTACAAATTCACATCTTTTATTTTTAATATTTCTTCGAGTAAAAGACCTAGACACAGTAACTGTCTTTTGTTAAAGAATTGCTGCCAGCTTTTATAATTATATCCAATAGCTTGATTAGTATTATGTCCGGCACGGACAATTTGATTCGGTAGCGGTAGATCTAATTCATTTAATTTTGGCATGCGCTTTCAAATAGCTCTTTATCATATTGTGTAAAAGGAAGGGAGAATTTTTAGCACTGTTGCAAAGATCTAGCGATGGTAAACTGATGCCACTGTTTAGTTGAAGGAGCAGCACATGAACCCATTTAAAGGTCGACATTTTGAGCGTCATATTATCCTGTGGGCCGTCCGCTGGTACTGCAAATATGGCATCAGTTATCCTGAGCTGCAGGAGATGCTGGCTGAGCGAGGGGTAAATGTCGATCACACCACGATTTATCGATGGGTTCAGCGTTCTGCACCTGAAATGGAAAAGCGGCTGCGCTGGTACTGGCGTTAACCTTCCGGTTTTGGCTCATGGCATCTCGATGAAACCTACATGAAGGTCAACGGACGCTGGGCTTATCTGTACCGCGCCGTTGACAGCAGGGGCTGCACCATTGACTTTTACCTGTCTTCACGTCGTCACACCAAAGCCGCCTATCGCTTTATGGGTAAACTTCTGAATAATATGAAGCGCCTGCAAATTCCACGGTTGATCAACACAGATCAAGCCCCGACGTATGGGCGGGCGCTGGCATTGCTGAAGCGGGAAGGTAAATGTCCGCAGCATGTGCATCACCGGCAAATAAAGGGCACTGTTGCAAAGATCTGGCGATGGTAAACTGATGCCACTGTTTAGTTGAAGGAGCAGCACATGAACCCATTTAAAGGTTGACATTTTGAGCGTCATATTATCCTGTGGGCCGTCCGCTGGTACTGGCGTTAACCTTTCGGTTTTGGCTCATGGCATCTCGATGAAACCTACGTGAAGGTCAACGGACGCTGGGCTTATCTGTACCGCGCCGTCGACAGCAGGGGCTGCACCATTAACTTTTACCTGTCTTCACGTCGTCACACCAAAGCCGCCTATCGCTTTATGGGTAAACTTCTGAATAATACGAAGCGCCTGCAAATTCCACGGTTGATCAACACAGATAAAGTGTAGTGGTCAACTAATACTGGCCACAGCATTAGACTGTAAGTAGTACAGCCGCTCAGATTCGTTGGGCGTCAGACCGCCGTTATACCAGTGGGGCCTGATAGCGCTGTAATATCCCGTTATATAGCGGATTATCGCGCCCTGGGCTTCGCTGAAGCTGTTATAGCCCTTCGTCGGCACCCATTCGGTCTTCAGGCTCCGGAAGAACCGCTCCATAGGGACGTTATCCCAGCAGTTTCCTCGTCGACTCATACTCTGCTTTATCCTACAGCGCCACAGCGCCTGCCGATATCTACGGCTGGTATAGGGGCTGCCCTGGTCGCTGTGGAACGCCACGTCTGTTGGCTTACCCCGAAGCTCCCAGGCCATCTGCAACGCTTTGACCGTCAGTGCCGAGTCCGGTGACGTCGACATGGTATCAATACCGATCGAATTCTGACCCACCCTGCCAAAGTAAAACTGACCCCCCCTTTGAATTACTCGAACGTTGTTGCTTTCGTTTTCTTCTGGATTTGACCGCTTTTCAGCTTATCCTTCAGTCGGTAGCTTTGGCCGCTGATTTGGGCGATATGCGCATGGTGAAGCAGTCGATCCATGCATCGCTGGGTAGAGTCTTAGGACGTGGTGTAAATTTGGAAGGATGGTGAGAGCCATCGGCTTATCCGGTAAGGTAATGGTTAATCAGACAATTATCTCAGAAGGAGTCAACCGATAGCCGACAACAGCATGACATTCAGCAACACCCTGATACAACTCGGCGGCGAGGACTTTCTGCGTGAACTCACCGAATTTATGCTCAAGCGCATCATGGAGGCCGATGTCACTCAGCGCATCAACGCAGAGCCTCATGAGCGCAGTGACGAGCGGGAGACCTACCGTAACGGCTACCGTGACCGTCAGTACCACACCCGCCTCGGTACCCTGGACCTGCGTATACCGAAGCTGCGTGAAGGCTCGTACTTCCCGTCCTTCCTTGAGGCCCGCAGGCTGTCGGAGAAAGCACTGAACGCGGTAATCCAGGAAACGTGGATAAACGGCGTCGCCACCCGTAAGGTTGACGCGCTGGTGCAGTCGATGGGCATGACCGGTATCTCCCGCAGCCAGGTATCGTCTATCTGCCGTGGTATCGATGAGCGGGTGCAGGTGTTCCTGCACCGTCCGCTGGACGGTGAATGGCCCTATCTGTGGCTGGATGCGACTTATGTGAAAGTGCGTAAGAACGGCCGTGTTGTCAGCGTGGCGGTAATAATTGCCTGCGCGGTTAACCTGGAGGGACGCCGGGAGATTATCGGAATGGGTATCGGTGAGTCAGAAGCCAAAGCGTTCTGGCTGGTCTTCCTGCTTAGCCTGAAAGAGCGCGGACTGGAGGGCGTTAAGCTGGTTATCTCCGACTCGCACAGCGGCCTGAAGGCGGCGATACAGCAGGTGTTCTGTGCCAGCTGGCAGCGCTGCCGGGTTCAC
>OFEI01000043.1_pt1 | contig 25612 bp, 21 predicted proteins | sample 1521041 | NCBI WGS metagenome assembly OFEI01 (sample SAMN05335687, study PRJEB24111) | insect metagenome | biome: ENVO:00009004; isolation source: gut from larvae fed green and black olives | host: Bactrocera oleae | place: Israel | collected 2011-11
TGTCGCGAGGTGGCGTATATTACTCGCTTCACCTCAGGAGTCAATCATTATTTTGATTTTTTCTCCTGGACCAAATCGCTTCAGTCCCTGTCACCGCGCTGCGTATCGTGCTTTGCCGTGTCAGTGGTTGCGCATTATAGGGAGTTCCTAAAAAGGCGCAATACCTTTTTTACTAAAATAATACTGACTGCTGCATTCCACAGCAAAAGCCGGGGTTATACGTTGTTATCCACAGATTTACTCACAAAGCCTTAAAATTTTCATTTAACGCGAGATCCACGCAAACGTTTTCGCTACAATAAAGCCCTGTTAATGATAAAAGCGATGACGCTTTTATCTTTCCAAACTGCAACTCCAGAGGTTTACTTCTATTATGCAACATCGTCCTGTACGCCGTGCCTTACTTAGTGTCTCTGATAAAACGGGGATCGTTGACTTTGCACGAGGCCTCGCTGAACACGGTATCGAACTCCTCTCAACTGGCGGTACAGCTCGCTTATTAGCAGAAGCGGGATTAACTGTTACAGAAGTGTCAGACTACACTGGCTTTCCAGAAATGATGGATGGACGCGTCAAAACGCTACACCCTAAAATCCACGGCGGTATTCTCGGACGCCGAGATAAAGATGCTGCGGTCATGGCAGAACATCATATCCAGCCGATCGATATGGTTGTTGTAAACCTCTACCCTTTCGCGAAAACCGTCGCAAATGAAGATTGTACTCTGGAAGATGCAGTCGAAAATATCGATATCGGCGGACCTACCATGGTTCGCTCAGCAGCGAAGAACCATAAAGACGTCGCAATCGTCGTTAACAGTACTGACTACTCCCCTCTATTAAAAGAGTTGGCCGACAATGATCGAGGCTTAAGCTTAGCGACACGTTTTGACCTCGCGATTAAGGCTTTCGAGCATACCGCTGCATACGACGGAATGATTGCCAATTACTTTGGACGTTTAGTACCTGCCTACCACAGTGAAGAGAAAACCCCCTCTGGGCAATTCCCACGAACGTTGAATCTTAGCCTCATCAAAAAACAAGATATGCGTTACGGTGAAAACAGTCACCAGCACGCTGCCTTCTATATAGAAGACACGCTTTCAGAGGCCTCGGTCGCGACAGCCGTCCAACGTCAGGGTAAAGCGCTTTCATATAACAACATTGCTGATACGGACGCCGCGCTTGAGTGTGTTAAAGAATTCGAGCAGCCAGCCTGCGTCATTGTAAAGCACGCTAATCCCTGCGGCGTGGCGACAGCAGAGAATCTACTCGACGCTTACAACCTAGCGTATGCAACAGATCCAACCTCAGCGTTTGGTGGCATTATTGCATTCAACCGTGAATTGGATGCAGAGACAGCACAGGCTATCATTAGCCGCCAATTTGTTGAGGTGATTATCGCGCCGAGTATCAGTGCAGCGGCATTAGCCATTACGGCCACTAAACAAAATGTACGCGTCCTCACCTGTGGTGAGTGGCAACAACGTCAGCCTGCTTACGATTTCAAGCGGGTTAACGGTGGCTTGTTGGTACAAGACCGCGACTTAGGAATGGTTAGTGAGGATGAATTAACTGTCGTCACTAAGCGTCAACCGACTAAAGAAGAATTACGCGATGCCCTCTTCTGCTGGAAAGTCGCCAAATTCGTTAAATCCAATGCGATTGTCTATGCAAAAAATAATCGGACTATCGGCATTGGTGCGGGCCAAATGAGCCGGGTCTACTCAGCGAAAATTGCTGGTATTAAAGCCGCCGATGAAGGCCTTGAAGTCAGTGGTTCAGCAATGGCGTCAGACGCTTTCTTCCCCTTCCGCGATGGTATTGATGCAGCTGCTGCCGTAGGTATACGTTGTGTCATTCAGCCAGGCGGGTCGATTCGCGATGAAGAAGTGATCGCCGCTGCAGACGAACACGATATTGCGATGATTTTCACTGGAATGCGGCATTTCCGCCACTAATGACGAGGTCTAGTTAATGAATATTCTAATTATCGGTAATGGTGGGCGTGAGCATGCCTTGGCATGGAAAGCAGCTCAATCCCCCCTAGCGACTAAAGTCTTTGTGGCACCAGGTAATGCCGGAACGGCACTTGAGCCGACGCTAGAGAATGTGGCGATTGACGCTACGGATATTCCTGGGTTACTTGCCTTCGCACAACGCGAAGAGATTGGCTTAACCATCGTCGGCCCTGAAACACCTTTAGTTTTAGGTGTTGTTGATGCGTTTCAACGTGAAGGCTTGACTATCTTTGGCCCCACACAAGCCGCCGCCCAATTAGAAGGGTCGAAATCTTTTACTAAGGATTTCTTAGAACGCCACAAAATCCCGACTGCGGACTACCAAAATTTTACAGAGATTGAGCCGGCTCTCGCTTATTTACACCAGAAAGGCGCACCTATCGTGATCAAGGCTGATGGCCTAGCGGCAGGTAAAGGGGTCATCGTCGCGATGACGCTCGAAGAAGCAGAGGCAGCAATCAACGATATGTTAGCGGGGAATGCCTTCGGTGACGCCGGGCATCGTATCGTGATTGAGGAGTTTCTTGAGGGTGAAGAGGCGAGCTTTATCGTAATGGTCGATGGTGAACATGTCCTTCCAATGGCCACCAGCCAAGACCACAAGCGCGTAGGTGATGGCGATACTGGCCCGAATACTGGGGGGATGGGGGCGTATTCTCCTGCACCTGTCGTCACTGATGATATCCACCAGCGCGTCATGGATCAGGTCATCTGGCCAACCGTGAAGGGTATGGCTCAAGAAGGTAATTCTTATACTGGCTTCCTCTATGCCGGATTAATGATTGATGCTACGGGTCAACCTAAAGTCATCGAATTCAATTGTCGATTTGGTGATCCTGAGACTCAGCCTATCATGATGCGTCTACAATCCGACTTAGTTGAGTTATGCCTAGCGGGTAGCACTGGCCGTTTGGATCAGGTGGACTCGGTATGGGATGAACGCGCAGCACTTGGGGTTGTGATCGCCGCTGGCGGCTATCCTGATGCCTACCGTAAGGGCGATATCATCAAGGGATTACCTCAGAACGACAATAACAATACCAAAGTATTTCATGCTGGGACCGCGTTGTCTGGTGATGAGGTAAAAACTATCGGTGGGCGAGTGCTTTGTGTCACAGCCCTCGGTACCACTATCGCCGATGCGCAACGAGCGGCTTATCAGTTAGCAAGCCAGATCCAGTGGGAGGGAAGCTTCTACCGCCATGACATTGGGTATCGCGCTATAAGTCGCGCATAATAATCGGTAGGGGCTAACACTTTTTCTTAGCCTCTACTTTTTCTCAACGTCAGGCCGCTGTTGGCATATATTGCGTGCGGTCATTAATAGTACCTGCTGGCCTTCTGGTGCATCTAACCACGCTACATAGACCGGTGCTTGTCGTGATAGACGATTTAGCTGGGCATTATCCTTATTCTCGAACGAAAATTGCTCAAGCGCCCCTTCACAACTCTCTACCTGTTGGGCAGCTAGCCAGCGCCCTTGATGTAACGCGACTCGCCCACTAATCAGATCGCGACTCACTTCTGCAATGCGTTGTGCTTCAAACTTTGCCAGTTCAAGTTCGTTAACCGTTAAGGGTTGCCGATTCACTGCAGACTTCCGTTGCATAAACGTCGTAGTGCCATCGATACGACTGAAGCGAGCGTCGAGGCTATCTTCGGGACCTTGTAAAGATTTTTTTGAGATACTGACCAACTGCTGTTGATTCCAGTGGTAGCGTGTTTCAGTCTCATTTGACCCGTTGAAAGGGGTAAAAATGGTATCAAGCGTCGTAAAGCCTGCAGACGATGTATGCTGCCAAATTCGTACTACACCCCTGTCAGCTAAATACCCGGTCGCATGACTTTCGGGCTTCGTTTTGAATAGGGCGCAACTACAGAGCGAACAAATAACAGGAAGGATAAGTAGAGGTCGGTAAGAGAGCAAGCGCATAGCTATCTCTGCAATGTATACGAGGGAACCAAGGAAGAGATCAAGAAGGGGAGAGTTCCCCTTCCGATCAAACCTATCACTGTAAAGATACGCTTATTTCACTGCATCTTTCAGAGCTTTACCGGAAACAAATGCAGGAACATTTGCTGCAGCAATTTTGATCTCTTTACCAGTTTGCGGATTACGACCAGTACGCTCTGCACGGTGATTAACCTTGAAAGTCCCGAAGCCTACTAGCTGAACCGCATCACCTTCTTTCAGAGACTCAGTGATCGCAGAAAGAGTCGATTCCAGAGCTGTTTTAGCTTGGGCTTTAGACAGATCCGCTTTTTCGGCGATCGCATCAATCAGTTGAGTCTTGTTCATAAGTTATCCTTAAAGTGTATTTATCGCTTGCCAGTCACGAGAGCAAAAAGAATCGATAAACCCTTTTCTGCCGCCGCGTTCTGATAGCCTCAAGATTAGCCCCTCAAATGTAGACTAGACAGGGGGCGATTGTGAAGCCTTCAGTACAGGTTATTTGGCTTCGATACCAAATTTCTTAATTTTTTTGCTCAAAAAACACACCAATATTACTTATTGCGTCTTCGCGTAAGTCTTGGCGGAGTCCTTTGATCAAATCAAAGTCACGCTCCTCACACTCAGCAAGCAGGCGAAAAATCTCCCACTGAGCGTCCCACTCATCAATTACCGCAGGGTTATCTTTCAGTTCATCGTCTGAAAGCTCACGCCCACTTTGCGTCATCTCGAGCATTGCGACGGTAGTAATCGACGTCTCGCTCACTGAGACAGCATGCTCTAACGTTTCACCGCTTAAGCGGGAGTGAACCAATTCGCTCAATGCGACACATGCATCGATGGCAGGATATACCCCGTAAATCTCAAAATCGTCGCCAGAGGGGATAGCTTCTTCAAATTTTTCAAGCTGGCTGTCGAAATTAACTTTCGCATCCTTGACCAATAGAGTCTCCCAAACGAGATCGAGGATACGCCGATAAAGATGGGCATCAGCGAAGCCGGTATCGTGGCAGAAGACTTGATAATTAGGGTACATACGCTCACAGAGGCATGCCATAAAGGTAACATGCTGCCAGCTTTCAAGCTTAGCGAGGCGCAAATGGATTGGGTTACGTAACATTCAGGATACTCATTATTAAATCGCTGCTGGCAGTGTATCGCAAATCAACAGGTTTATCAGCGTTATTGTCGGGCTAGCCATCGCTGAAAACTCGGGCGATTAGAGGCTACAGCATCTGCCCAACGCGTAGGTTCGGGTAGGCGATAACCCCGTAAGCATTGTTGTGTCCAATATAATGCTGAGGCAGCGCTAAGTTTGTGCCCAACGGAAATAAATAGTGGGTTACAGCGGATTTTACTGCGTAATACCCAGCCGATCGATTTATCTTGGTAATGAAGCGCCGATGTGGCCCCAGGGTTCGCACCGACTTCATTATACTCACCCCATAATCGCCGCTTTGCCACACCGATGGTCGGAATATCGGCGACCAGCCCAAAATGACTCGCGACACCTAAGCCTCGTGGGTGGGCAACCCCTTGCCCATCAATAAACAGTAAATCCGGCTTGATGGTAATTTTCTGCCATACCGCTTCCAATGCCGGAAGCTCTCTGAACGAGAGATAGCCAGGAATGTAGGGTAGCGAGACAGGAACGCGAGCCACTTGATAATCGACCAGTGCTAGTTGCGGCCACGTCATGACAACCATGGCCGCTCGCGCTATTGAGCCCTGCGCTTCAAAACCCACATCTCCCCCCGCGATAAATCGTGGGGAGAGGTCGCCCGGTGTATCGTGTTGAATAACTTCCGCGGCGTACTGTATCTGCAGGGCTTTCAATTGCGCGAGATTATGGCTCACGATTAGCGGTGGTAAGCGGCAGAGAGCCGGTGAACCGACTCGACGAACACCCCAGCATTTTCAGGGGGGACATCTAAGTGTATGCCATGACCTAAATTGAAAACATGCCCACTACCTTGACCATATTGATCGAGAATAGTTTGGACCTCGGCTTCAATACGCGCTGGCTGCGCATAGAGGATAGAAGGATCCATGTTACCTTGTAGGGCGACACGATGCCCCACTCGCTGTCTCGCTTCATCGATACGTGTTGTCCAGTCGAGTCCAATAGCATCACAGCCAGTGTCTGCGATTTGCTCCAACCACTGCCCGCCGCCTTTGGTAAAGAGTGTCACAGGGACGCGACGACCTTCATGTTCACGGATCAGCCCATCGACAATCTTATGCATGTAGTTAAGTGAAAATTCTAAATAATCCCTACCGGTTAATACCCCGCCCCACGTATCAAAAATCATTACCGATTGCGCACCGGCCTTAATCTGTGCGTTAAGGTAACTCGTGACGCTCTCAGCCACTTTTTCTAACATCAAGTGTAGGGCTGCAGGTTCGGCATACATCATTTTTTTCACTTTAGTGAATGCCTTACTCCCACCACCTTCCACCATGTAGGTCGCCAGCGTCCAAGGGCTACCAGAAAAACCAATCAACGGCACTTCACCTCGTAAGTTTTTACGGATAGTGCGTACGGCATTCATGACATACCCTAATTCTTGTTCAGGGTCAGGGATTGGAAGCTTTTTGACGTCAGGAATGGTTTGAATAGGCGAACTAAAGCGTGGCCCCTCTCCTGCCTCAAAATAGAGACCGAGCCCCATTGCATCGGGGATAGTTAAGATATCGGAGAAGAGAATCGCTGCATCTAACGGAAAACGGCGTAACGGCTGTAGCGCAACCTCACAAGCAAGCTCGGCATTTTTACATAGAGACATAAAGTCTCCGGCTTCAGCTCGGGTTGCCTTATATTCTGGTAAATAACGTCCCGCTTGGCGCATCATCCAAACAGGCGTCACATCCGTAGGCTGGCGTAACAAAGCACGTAAATAGCGATCGTTTTTTAATTCATTCATTTTCTAGGCTCTCTTTAGTCTCAGCCTAGTGTAACAGTTATTTAAAAAAATCGTGGCGACTACAGACTAAATTATTTTCTTAACATCGTCGTTCTCCTACCGCTATCACTTGTATTTATTTCGAGTTTGTAACTTTTGCAGAGTCCTCGAGACTCCCGAGTGTGAGCAATGGCGCGACATTATCTTTACTTGAACCTACCGTATTTTTTGCTGCCTTCTCAATCGTATACTGAGAATTACCGTTAAAGATACCGCCCCGTTCAATCGATAGTTCACTGGCGTGAATGTCGCCATCTAGACGCCCTTGTGAGAGGATCTTAACTGCAGTAGCTTCACATCGACCCTGCAAATACCCGTTTATAGTGATTTTATCAGCAGTTAATGTGCCTTGTACCCTCCCTTCCCTACCGATACGAATTGAGCGGCTACTACGAATGTCGCCTACTACGCTCCCTTCTATTAATACGTCCGATTCGTTACTAATTTCACCATTAAGTAGTGTTCCTTTCGCAATCAATGTTTCTTTTATTACACGTTCTTCTTTCGGTGGCGTGGATTCAGTAATAGATAAATTTAACTCATTTTTTATAGGGTCGAATTCATTCGTTTTCTTTTTAGCTTTAAACATAAATACTCTTATAGATTGTTGACGAAAATAAACCGCCACGGCAACGCATATCGCTACCCATACCGTAGCAAGTAGGATCCCATTGACGAGAGAGAGATGAGGGGAAATATAAGCGATAAGTAAAATCCCCCATATAGCCCATAGCACCCATAATAGGGTGAATTGATCATTGCGCATGGGCGATAGGTAATACCGTAAATCAACAATAAGAATATTGTGTGAGATCAGCTTTCTGTTAGTCTCGGCGACAAAGCACGATTGTGTCTTCAATCAAACGGCGTGCAATAGTTCCAACTTCAGGTATTAATGGAAGCTGTGAAACGTTAAACCACCCCGCGCTCTTAAGTTCATGAGGATCAATATTGATTTCTCCGCTCTCATATTCTGCCGTAAACGCACACATCAAAGAGTGTGGAAAAGGCCAAGGTTGGGAGGCTACGTAGCGAAGATTCTTAATTTTTAACCCACTCTCCTCCATGACTTCTCGATGCGCGCACTCCTCCAATGTTTCACCTGTCTCAACGAATCCGGCTAGTACGGTAAAAATGGGCCGTTTGTGCCGCTGATGCTGCGCCAGTAAAATACTGTCTCCCTTGCGAATTGCGACAATAATGCAGGGGGCGATCTGTGGGTAGTAGCGCTCACCACAGTTATCACAGAGGCATGCAAACTCTTTCTCGGAATGCTGCATTTCGCTACCACAGTATCCGCACCAGCGATGTGAACGATAGAACTCAGCGAGTTGGACACCCCGTCCTACCAGCTGAAAAAGCTGTTTATCAGCGTTCAGTAAGCGGCGAACATTTTCCATGTCGGTGGGCTGACTTTGGCAAAGTAACCAGCAAGGTTTACCAAGGTATTCACCTATTTGCCGCGCTAGTCCGCTATCTAGGCCTAGGTCTGCCGCATTCGCGCAAGGGATCTCCCCATTAGGTAACCAGACATTTCGCCCATCACTACACACCCACCAGCCCTCTTCCGCCATTACACTGTCGTTCTTAGCCACACGACGCCTCCTTAAAGTCAGATGATTTAAATAATATAGTCTACGCTTAAGTAACTAACCTTATTCGGAGCAGCCTATTATGCTGACTAAATTAGCTAACTTAAGTGAAAAAATTACAGTGAGTCACCCTATGATTGATCAGTGGCTCGCTAGCCGCCGGCAATTGTTGGTTGCTTACTATCAACTCGTAGAACTCACAACAAAGAAAAATTCTAACGAGATCTGTGACGATACCGTTTTAAACACTTTCTGCGCGAGCTTAGTCGACTACCTTTCATCAGGACATTTTAAGCACTACCAACAAATCGAGATGCTTTTAGCTTCTCAAGACCAACTAAAAATTATCAGCGCTTTCTATCCTCAACTCGAAACCAGTACGGATACGCTACTTGCACTGCATGATACTTATTTAGAACCCGCAATATCCAAGGGTGAAGTTCCTAAGTTACGTGAAGCCATTTCACAGGTAGGTCTTCATCTTGACTCATTATTCGATTTGGAAGATCAGATGCTATTGTCGACCGAACTCGTAACGTCTCAACAAACTCAACCGACTTTAGCGTCAGCAGTCCCGATGCCAGCTAAAAGTGTTCAGAGCCAGATTGCATTGTCGACGCCAACGTTGGACAGTTGATAGTGGCTATTGTCAATTATTCTGAATAAGGTTATGGTGCGTTAAGGGGAGCAATCCTCTCTGCTATAAAAGCAAGTTAGCTTATTTATCTTGTCGGAGTGCCCTTATGGGCTGAGACCGTTAATTCGGGATCCGCGGAACCTGATCAGGTTAGTACCTGCGAAGGGAACAAGAGCCGATTTTTTACCCTGGGCCGTCTTCACCTCATTCAGGGTACATTGCTCCTTCCGAACTCCGGACAAGCATTTTTCTTCCAATGTCGAGAAACTGCTATGTCTGAAACATTATCACGCCGAGAAAAGCGCCAACGCGCGCAAGAATTTCTACAAGATCTTACTGGTGCGACTTTTCCAAACTCAACCCGAGAATGGTTGTTAGGTACAAGAAATGATATCCGCGTCCCGGTCAGGATGATCCACCTCTCACCCACGCTAAACAGCGATGCCTCGGTTTATGAAGAAAACCCTTCGATTCCAATCTACGATACCTCTGGCCCCTTTGGCGATCCTGCGTCCTCTCCTAATGTGCATAATGGTATTGCGCCGCTGCGTACCGAGTGGATAGCTGAAAGAGGAGACTCTAGTACAATCGAATATACCGCCTCTGACTATACTCAACAGCGCTTATTAGATGCGACGCTAGAAACGATCCGCTTTCAAAAACCATTTCAATTCCGTAAAGCCACTGCGGGTGCTTGTGTCACACAACTCCATTACGCTCGGCGCGGTATCATCACTCCGGAAATGGAGTTTATTGCCATCAGGGAGAACCTAGGCCGCGCGACACTTCCCGATAGCGAATTATTGCAACAACATCCTGGCGCCCCTTTCTGCTCACAGACCCCGCAAGAAATTACGGCTGAATTTGTTCGCCAGGAAGTGGCCGCAGGGCGCGCTATCATCCCGGCTAATATAAATCATCCTGAATCTGAACCAATGATTATTGGTAGAAACTTCTTGGTAAAAGTAAATGCGAATATTGGCAACTCTGCGGTCACCTCTTCTATAGAGGAAGAAGTCGAGAAACTGGTCTGGGCGACACGCTGGGGAGCCGACACGATTATGGATCTCTCTACTGGACGCAATATCCATGAGACTCGAGAATGGCTTCTGCGTAACAGTCCAGTGCCCATCGGTACTGTTCCCATTTATCAAGCATTAGAAAAAGCTAACGGTATTGCAGAGGATCTCGATTGGCCTCTCTTTCGCGATACGCTGATTGAACAAGCGGAGCAAGGCGTCGACTACTTCACGATCCATGCCGGTGTGTTACTCCGTTATGTCCCTATGACGGCCAAACGCCTGACAGGGATTGTTTCACGTGGCGGATCAATTATGGCGAAGTGGTGCTTATTCCATCACCAAGAGAACTTTCTTTACCAACATTTTAGGGAAATATGCGAAATTTGCGCGGCCTATGATGTCTCGCTCTCCTTGGGCGACGGGTTACGCCCTGGCTCGATTCAAGATGCCAACGATGAGGCACAATTCGCCGAGCTAAGAACGTTAGGTGAACTCACGAAGATTGCATGGGAATACGATGTGCAGGTGATGATTGAAGGCCCTGGCCATGTACCCATGCACATGATCCAACGTAATATGACAGAACAGTTAACTCACTGTGAGGAAGCGCCCTTTTATACCCTCGGACCGTTAACCACCGACATTGCTCCCGGTTACGATCATTTTACTTCGGGCATTGGTGCAGCCTTTATTGGCTGGTTGGGCTGTGCCATGCTCTGCTACGTCACGCCAAAAGAGCATCTAGGATTGCCAGACAAAGAGGATGTCAAACAGGGTCTCATTGCCTATAAAATCGCGGCACATGCTGCCGATTTAGCTAAAGGTCACCCAGGCGCGCAGGTGAGAGATAACGCCATGTCAAAGGCGAGATTCGAGTTTCGGTGGGAGGATCAATTTAACTTAGCATTAGATCCTGACACTGCACGGAGGTTTCACGACGAAACCCTGCCACAAGCCTCTGGCAAAGTCGCTCACTTCTGCTCAATGTGTGGCCCGAAATTCTGCTCGATGAAAATCAGTCAAGAGGTGAGGCAATTCGCCAAGGAAAATCCTAGAGAAAATCCCCTTACTGAAGATATTGAGGGACAAATGCAGAAAATGGCTAAACAGTTTAAGAATGTGGGTGGCGAAATCTATACACCTATCCTTCCAGAAATAGAGCGGACCTAATACCATGCAATTTCCCAGCGTACCGTTACATCTCGGCCTCTATCCCGTCGTCGATAGCGTTATTTGGATAGAGCGTTTACTAACTGTAGGGGTAAAAACCTTGCAGTTACGTATTAAACACTCTGACTCAGCGCTTAAACGCTCAGAAATCCACCGATCCATAGCCTTAGCTAGGGAATATAATGCTCGGTTATTCATCAATGACGAGTGGCAACTCGCTATCGAATATCAGGCTTATGGAGTTCATTTGGGGCAAGAGGATTTATTGACGGCGGATTTAGCGGCTATTGCTAAAGCAGGACTGAGGCTCGGCGTTTCGACACACAGCGATGAAGAAATTGACCGGGTTTTACCTATTAATCCCTCATACATTGCACTAGGACCTGTCTACACTACCCAAACAAAGGCAATGGCCATGCCACCGCAAGGTGTTAACAAAGTGGCTGAACATGTTGCAAGGCTCGGGGCCATCCCAACAGTTGCGATCGGCGGGATCTCTCTAGAAAGAGCCAAAGACGTACTGCAGACAGGGGGCGGCAGCATCGCGGTGGTCAGTGCTATTACACAAGCCGCCGACTGGCATGCGGCCGTTACCGCTTTTCAGCAATTGATTACTGAACAGCGTTAAAAACTGATATAACAGAGTGAGCATCTGCTCACTTTGTCTCTTTAAAGCCCGGGCTTAACCATACCGACGGCCAATTTCCTGGTTCCCCACCATCACAGGTTGGTTGGTTGTGATAGCTCATTAGCTCGAAACCTTTTCCATTAAATCGCCACACTGCGCTTTCACCACAATCGGCTAGTCCACGGCCACGAGCAGCATGATAAAGCAGGCCTCGTTGAACATCGTACTGCGGATCGGTAAACCAGCTAATACTTTGTGCATCGCCCTGATTACTCCGCAAAGGGATCGGTAAATCTAGCATCTTGGCACGCTCAGGATGGCTTCTCGGCACTACAAAAATAAGCGACGAAGATTGATAAGCCCCCGTAACACAATTAATCATTACTAGCGCATGCAGACTATCGAGAGGTTTCGCACTACTTTTCTGTAATGTCTCATCCTCAGGAGTACATTCTTGGTCGGCAAGGAGACTGGCTTGAGAGGTGAGTACCGTCTCAATCAATTGACGAGGATCTTTTAAGGGTAAAGGCTTAGCTAGCCCCGCTAATCGCGGCTCCACAGCATAACGATGGGGAACATCGTTCGCGTTGGCTTCGCCTGGAGCGAGAAGCGCAGTACGATTATGTAATCGTCCTTGCCGTTCATCAATAAAATTAAGCGCACCCATCAGTCCAGCCAACGAGGTACCTTCATCAGCATCCTGCGAGAGAGAGAGCGTAGAGGCATTCGTAAGGAGCTGCAGAAAGGCTTGTATTTGTACTAGAGAATTTGATGAATAACCGGCTGCATCGTGACGACTATCGGCTTGATGCGATGCCAAAGTCGTTTGCCAACGCTTACCATCAACCCATATGCCTTCCGGGGTATCGCTATCATATCCTGCCATATCCAATGAGATAACGCCTCTAGGCCCGGCTTGATAAGTCAAAATAATCCGAATGTCTTCGTCCGGATTCGCGTTTCGGACATCACAATCGTTAAGATTGTTACAGGTAACTTGCCATTGCTGGAATAACCGTTGCACCGGTTCAGACGCGTCACATAGTGTACTGAAAAACATCCCTGCGAGCAGTGGGAGTAACTTCCATCGCATCTTCATTCAGGATCCTTAACAGGGAAGAAGTAGGACGACATAAAAAAACCCTGCCTAAGCAGGGTTTTTCATTAACACATCTAATTACTCGTCTGAACCACCCAGACCTGCATTTAGCAGCTCTGCTAGGCTCGCGGAAGCTTCATCTGCAGTCACTTGTGGTGCTACAGGTGTTTCACCTTGCTGGCGACGGCGCATACGTTCTTGATGGTATGCATAACCGGTACCGGCTGGGATCAAGCGTCCAACGATAACGTTCTCTTTCAGACCACGTAATTCATCACGTTTACCTGCCACTGCTGCTTCAGTTAACACGCGCGTCGTTTCTTGGAACGATGCTGCAGAGATAAATGACTCAGTTGCCAGTGACGCTTTGGTAATCCCTAACAAGTCGCGATGGAATGTTGCAGAAATTTTTCCATTCGCTTCTAGTTCGCGGTTAGCGATCAGGATACGTGAAACTTCTGCTTGCTCACCTTCTAAGAAGTCGGTGCTACCGGCAGAGGCAATCGTTGCCTTACGTAACATCTGACGAACGATAACTTCGATATGCTTATCGTTAATCTTAACGCCTTGTAAACGGTAAACTTCTTGTACTTCGTTAGTGATATAACGAGTTACTGCGTGTACGCCACGTAGACGTAAGATGTCGTGAGGTGACTCTGGGCCATCTGACACTACATCACCGCGTTCAACACGCTCACCTTCGAAGACGTTCAGCTGACGCCACTTAGGAATCATCTCTTCGTACGGATCGCTACCATCAACTGGTGTGATCACTAAACGACGCTTACCTTTGGTTTCTTTACCGAAGGAGATGATACCGCTGATTTCTGCCAGAATCGCCGGCTCTTTCGGACGACGCGCTTCAAACAGGTCAGCAACACGTGGCAGACCACCGGTAATATCTTTAGTACCGCCAGATTCCTGAGGAACACGCGCTACAGTATCACCTGAACTGATTTGTACACCATCTTCAAGCTGGACAATTGCATTGCCTGGCAGGAAGTATTGTGCTGGCATATCAGTACCTGGCAGCATGACATCATCACCTTTCGCATCAACAACTTTGATCGCTGGGCGGAGGTCTTTACCACCTGAAGTACGATCTGCAGTGTCCATGACCACCAGCGAAGAGAGGCCTGTCAGCTCGTCAGTTTGACGCGTGATGGTTTGGCCATCATTCATGTCAACAAAACGTACAAAACCGTTTACTTCGGTGATAACTGGCATTGTGTGCGGATCCCAGTTTGCAACGGTATCGCCCGCTTCAACCTGCTCGCCATCACCTTTCGCCATGACCGCACCGTAAGGAACTTTATAGCTCTCTTTAGTACGACCAAACTCATCGATCATCTTCAATTCGGTGTTACGTGAAGTGACAACCAGTTTACCGGCTGAGTTGGTTACCGACTTAGCATTGCTTAGACGGATAGTCCCTTTATTCTTCACTTGGATGCTTGATTCAGCAGCCGCACGAGATGCCGCACCACCGATGTGGAACGTACGCATCGTCAGCTGTGTACCCGGCTCACCGATTGATTGTGCCGCGATAACCCCGATGGCTTCACCTTTATTGATGATATGCCCACGTGCTAGGTCACGACCATAGCAGTTTGCACACACACCGAAGTCAGTCGCACAACTTACTACTGAACGAACCTTGATGCTATCAACCGAGTTCTCTTCTAATACGTCACAGATGTGCTCATCCATTAATGTATTACGTGGAACAAGAATATCTGCAGTACCAAGTTTCAATACATCTTCTGCGGTTACACGACCCAATACGCGCTCACGCAATGGCTCTTTAACGTCGCCACCCTCGATAACCGGAGTCATCAGGATACCTTCGTGAGTACCACAATCGTCTTCTGTCACGACCAAGTCTTGCGCAACGTCGACTAAACGACGCGTCAAGTAACCGGAGTTAGCAGTTTTCAATGCGGTATCCGCAAGACCTTTACGAGCACCGTGGGTTGAGATGAAGTACTGGAGTACGTTCAAGCCTTCACGGAAGTTTGCCGTAATCGGCGTCTCGATGATTGAACCATCTGGTTTAGCCATCAGACCACGCATACCTGCAAGCTGACGAATCTGCGCGGCGGAACCACGAGCACCAGAGTCGGCCATCATGTAGATACTGTTGAAGGAAACCTGTTGTTCTTCTTCACCGTTACGGTTAATTACCGTCTCAGTTTGCAGGTTTTCCATCATCGCTTTAGAGACACGTTCGTTAGCTGCGGCCCAGATATCGATCACTTTGTTATAGCGCTCGCCTGCAGTAACCAGACCAGATTGGAACTGTTCTTGGATTTCTGCAACTTCCGCTTCTGCTTCAGCGATGATTTCAGTTTTCGCTGCTGGGATCACCATATCATCGATACCTACTGAAGCACCTGAACGTGCAGCGTAAGCAAAACCGGTGTACATAGTTTGGTCAGCAAAGATAACTGTTGGTTTCAAGCCTAGGATACGGTAACAAGTGTTAAGCATCTTAGAGATAGCTTTCTTGCCTAACGCTTGGTTAACGATTGAGTAAGGAAGACCTTTAGGCACGATCATCCATAGAATCGCACGACCAATCGTCGTATCAACAATACTTGTACTTGATACTAATTCGCCTTCGTCAGTCTTAGTGAACTCAGTGATACGCACTTTTACGCGAGCATGCAGTTCAGCAAGACCAGCACGGTATACGCGCTCAGCTTCTTTAGGACCAGTCAGAACCATGCCTTCGCCTTTGGCGTTAACACGATCACGGGTCATGTAATACAGACCCAATACAACGTCTTGAGAAGGAACAATGATTGGCTCACCGTTCGCTGGAGACAAGATGTTGTTAGTAGACATCATTAGCGCACGGGCTTCTAACTGCGCTTCAAGCGTCAGCGGCACGTGCACAGCCATTTGGTCACCATCGAAGTCGGCGTTATACGCCGCACAGACCAACGGGTGAAGCTGAATCGCTTTACCTTCGATCAGGACAGGTTCAAAGGCTTGAATACCTAGACGGTGAAGCGTTGGTGCACGGTTGAGTAACACTGGGTGCTCACGGATAACTTCATCCAAGATATCCCAAACAACCGCCTCTTCACGCTCAACCATTTTCTTCGCAGCTTTAATGGTTGTCGCAAGACCGCGTAATTCTAATTTTCCGTAGATAAATGGTTTGAACAATTCCAACGCCATTTTCTTCGGTAGACCACATTGGTGCAGGTGCAGGTATGGACCAACAGTAATAACTGAACGTCCAGAGTAGTCGACACGCTTACCTAACAAGTTCTGACGGAAACGACCTTGCTTACCTTTGATCATATCGGCGAGCGATTTCAGAGGACGTTTGTTCGATCCAGTGATAGCACGTCCACGACGACCGTTATCCAGTAATGCATCAACCGCTTCTTGCAACATACGTTTTTCGTTACGAACGATGATATCTGGCGCAGCCAGATCCAACAGACGTTTCAAACGGTTGTTACGGTTGATCACACGACGGTAAAGATCGTTAAGATCTGATGTCGCAAAGCGTCCACCGTCCAGCGGTACCAAAGGACGAAGATCCGGTGGTAAAACTGGCAGTACTGTTAAGATCATCCACTCTGGTTTATTTCCAGATTGAACGAAGGCTTCAAGCAGCTTGATACGCTTAGTCAGCTTCTTGCGCTTAGTTTCTGAATTAGTTTCATTCAGCTCTTCGCGAAGTTGCTCGCACTCTTGCACAAGATCCATGTTTTTCAACAGGGCTTGAACGGCTTCTGCACCCATCTTGGCGTCGAATTCGTCACCAAACTCTTCTAAGGCATCCAGATACTGCTCTTCAGTTAGGATCTGGCGCTTTTCAAGATTAGTCATACCGCCTTCGATCACAACATAAGATTCGAAGTACAGTACGCGTTCGATATCACGCAAAGGCATATCGAGTAATAAACCGATACGCGAAGGTAATGATTTCAGGAACCAAATATGCGCAGTAGGCGTTGCTAACTCAATGTGACCCATACGCTCACGGCGTACTTTAGTCTGAGTAACTTCAACACCACATTTTTCACAGATCACACCACGGTGTTTAAGGCGCTTATACTTACCGCATAAGCACTCATAGTCTTTTACCGGTCCAAAGATACGTGCACAGAAAAGACCGTCACGCTCTGGTTTAAAGGTACGATAGTTAATCGTCTCTGGCTTTTTAACTTCACCGAATGACCAGGAACGGATCATATCTGGCGAGGCCAGAGCGATCTTAATTGCATCAAACTCTTCGGTCTTGGTTTGCGCTTTTAGAAACTTAAGTAAGTCTTTCACGGATTAGCTCCCGTCGGAGTGAGACTTCTCAGGAGAGCGGCCCGCAGCCAGCTCTCCTGTAACCAGTAGAAAATCGAGTGCTTACTCGTCTTCCAGCTCGATGTTAATACCCAGAGAACTGATCTCTTTCAACAATACGTTGAAGGATTCCGGCATGCCTGGTTCCATCTGATGATTGCCATCGACGATGTTTTTATACATCTTCGTACGACCATTAACGTCATCCGATTTCACAGTAAGCATTTCTTGCAGGGTATAAGCAGCACCATAAGCTTCAAGTGCCCATACTTCCATCTCACCGAAACGCTGACCACCGAATTGAGCTTTACCACCCAGCGGCTGCTGAGTAACCAAGCTATAAGACCCGGTAGAACGTGCGTGCATTTTATCGTCAACCAAGTGGTTCAGTTTCAGCATGTACATGTAACCGACGGTTACTTGACGCTCAAACTGCTCACCGGTACGACCATCAAATAGCGTGATCTGACCAGAGGTCGGGATATCACCAAGCGTCAACAGTTCTTTGATTTCGCTTTCTTTTGCGCCATCAAATACCGGTGTTGCAATCGGCATACCTTTTTTCAGATTCTCAGCAAGACGTAACACTTCTTCATCAGAGAAAGTGCTTAAATCGACTTTTTGACGAATATCAGTCCCTAAGTCGTAAGCGCGTTGAATAAACTCGCGCAATTTAGCCACTTCCTGCTGTTGTTTCAGCATGGTATTGATTTTGTCACCAATACCTTTTGCAGCCATACCCAAGTGAGTTTCGAGGATCTGACCGATGTTCATCCGTGATGGAACGCCCAGTGGGTTCAATACGATATCGACTGGCGTACCATCTTTATCGTACGGCATATCTTCGATCGGGTTGATCTTGGAGATAACACCTTTGTTCCCGTGACGACCCGCCATTTTATCACCAGGCTGAATTTGACGTTTAACCGCCAGATAAACCTTAGCAATTTTCAGAACACCCGGTGCTAAATCATCACCTTGAGTAATCTTACGGCGCTTAGCTTCAAGTTTCTTTTCAAACTCATGCTTCAGCTCGTCGTACTGTTCAGCCAACTGCTCTAACTGATTTTGTTTCTCTTCATCAGTAAGGCCCAGCTCCAACCAACGTGCACGTGGTAACTTATCGAGTTTTTCAGCTTCAACACCGCCCGCGATCAAGACGTTTTGAATACGGCTGAATAAACCTGCTTCGAGGATTTGCAACTCTTCAGACAGGTCTTTCTTAGCCTGCTTCAGCTGCATCTCTTCGATTTCTAGAGCACGTTTATCTTTCTCGACACCATCGCGTGTAAAGACTTGAACATCGATAACTGTACCAGAAACACCGTTCGGTACGCGTAAAGATGAATCTTTAACATCTGAGGCTTTTTCGCCAAAGATTGCGCGTAGCAGTTTTTCTTCTGGAGTCAGTTGAGTTTCACCTTTAGGTGTCACTTTACCAACTAAGATATCGCCGCCTTTAACTTCAGCACCAATGTAGACGATACCAGACTCATCAAGTTTAGAGAGCGCAGCTTCGCCGACATTAGGGATGTCAGCAGTAATTTCTTCAGAACCAAGCTTAGTGTCACGTGACACACAAGCTAACTCTTGGATGTGAATGGTAGTGAAACGATCTTCTTGAACCACACGCTCAGACACGAGGATGGAGTCTTCGAAGTTATAACCATTCCATGGCATGAATGCCACACGCATGTTTTGGCCCAGCGCTAACTCACCGAGGTCAGTTGACGGACCGTCAGCCAAGACATCACCACGTTCAACCGGCTCGCCGAGTGACACACAAGGCATTTGGTTGATACAGGTGTTCTGGTTAGAACGCGTGTATTTGGTCAGGTTATAGATATCAATGCCCGCTTCACCTGCGTACATTTCATCTTCATTAACTTTGATAACGATACGTGACGCATCGACGTATTGAACCGTACCACCACGCTTAGCAACCGCAGTTACCCCTGAATCGACCGCAACCGCACGTTCCATACCAGTACCTACTAACGGCTTATCAGCGCGTAAGGTAGGGACGGCTTGACGTTGCATGTTTGCACCCATCAATGCACGGTTTGCATCATCATGTTCTAGGAATGGAATCAACGACGCACCAACAGAAACAATCTGTTGCGTAGAGACATCCATATAGTCAACTTGATCACGACTAAACAAGCTCGACTCGCCTTTATTACGACAAGTCACTAAGTCGTCGATGAAACCAAAATTATCATCCAGGTTGGTGTTCGCCTGGGCAATCACGAAGTTTCCTTCCTCGATCGCTGATAAATAATGGATCTCATCCGTTACAACACTATCAACTACGCGACGATACGGGGTTTCTAGGAAACCATACTCGTTAGTTTGTGCGTAAACAGAGAGTGAGTTGATAAGACCGATGTTCGGACCTTCAGGCGTTTCAATTGGACATACACGTCCGTAGTGCGTTGGGTGTACGTCACGCACTTCAAAGCCCGCACGCTCACGCGTAAGACCGCCTGGACCCAGAGCAGAAATACGACGTTTGTGCGTGATTTCTGATAATGGGTTGTTTTGGTCCATAAATTGTGAAAGCTGGCTTGAACCAAAGAACTCTTTGACCGCTGCAGAAATCGGTTTCGCATTGATCATATCTTGAGGCATTAATGTTTCTAAATCACCTAAAGATAAACGCTCTTTTACCGCACGCTCAACACGGACTAAGCCTACACGGAACTGGTTCTCTGCCATTTCGCCAACAGAACGAATACGACGGTTACCTAAGTGATCGATATCATCCACTTCACCGATACCATTACGGATACCGATAAGTTTTTTCATCACTTGGATGATGTCGTCATGACTCAGAATACCTGCGCCTTCGATTTCATCGCGTCCTAATGAACGGTTGAATTTCATACGGCCAACCGCCGAGAGATCGTAACGGTCTTCAGAGAAGAACAGATTCTCGAACAGATTTTCAGCCGCTTCACGCGTCGGTGGTTCACCAGGGCGCATCATACGGTAGATTTCTACCAAGGCGCTTAAGCGATCGCTAGTTGGGTCAACACGTAATGTTTCAGAAATGTATGCACCGTGATCAAGATCATTGGTAAATAACGTTTCAATACGTTTATGCCCAGATTGGCTCAGTTTTGCTAACAGATCTAAAGATAATTCCATGTTAGCGGCAACGATAAGCTCACCAGTAGCCTGGTCGATATAGTCTTTCGCTGCGACTTTACCAGCAATGTATTCAACTGGAACTTCGATATGTTGGATCTTATCTTTTTCTAACTGACGAATATGACGAGCGGTGATACGACGACCTTTCTCAACATAAACAGTACCGTTAGATTCGATATCGAAAGATGCAGTTTCGCCACGCAGACGTTCAGGAACAAGTTCCATCTGTAAGCGGTTGTCGCGAATTTCATAAGTAACTTTGTCGAAGAATAGACCAATAATTTGTTCAGTCGTGTACTCAAGCGCACGTAAAATGATTGTAGCTGGCAGTTTACGACGACGGTCAATACGAACAAATAAATTGTCTTTCGGGTCAAACTCAAAGTCTAACCATGAACCACGGTAAGGAATGATCCGCGCGTTGTACAGGACTTTACCTGACGAATGCGTTTTACCTTTGTCGCTATCAAAGAACACACCCGGGCTACGGTGAAGCTGGGAAACGATAACACGTTCAGTACCGTTGATAACGAAAGTTCCGTTATCCGTCATGAGTGGAATTTCACCCATGTACACTTCTTGTTCTTTGATGTCTTTAACTGTGCCTTCTGGCGCTTCGCGCTCATAGATCACAAGACGTAACTTGACGCGCAGTGGTGCTGAGTAAGTCACCCCACGGATCTGACATTCCTGTACATCAAAGACGGGTTCGCCCAACCGGAAGCTTACATATTGTAGCTCTGAGCTACCGCTGTAACTCTGGATTGGGAATACGGAACGGAAAGCTGCTTCCAAGCCGTGTTGACCTTCGGGATCTTGCTCGATAAATTTCTGAAACGAGTCAAGCTGGATAGAAAGGAGATAAGGTATATCCAAAACTTGTGGACGTTTCCCAAAATCCTTACGAATACGTTTTTTCTCGGTATAGGAGTAAACCATAGGTTCCTCAGCTCGCTGACAAGTCGGCCTACGTTGTCCGCTTTAGTGGACAGTTATGCAACACTGTTATTATTTTTCACCACCAGACACAGAGCCTGTGGTGCAATACGTCTTTCTATCACTCTTAAATCATTTCATTGCTAGAGCGAGACAGGGAATCCCACGGAGATACCAATATATTAAGTCGTCGATAGAAAAAGATATTGATGAGTTAATCTGGAAGACACAGTGCGAAACACCAGTTTAACTCTTTAGCGCAAAAAGGCTGGCAACCATTATAGTCACCAGCCATCAGTCTGCAACTACTCAGACTGTAACCCGAAGGTTATCTTATTTGATTTCAACTTCAGCGCCAGCTTCTTTCAGAACAGCTTCAAGTGCAGCTGCGTCATCTTTGCTGATTGCTTCTTTGATTGCAGCTGGAGCAGCTTCAACCAGATCTTTAGCTTCTTTCAGGCCAAGACCAGTTGCGCCACGTACTGCTTTGATTACTGCTACTTTGTTAGGACCAGCAGCTTTCAGAATTACGTCGAATTCAGTTTGCTCTTCAGCAGCTTCAGCAGGACCTGCAGCAACCGCTACTGCCGCAGCAGCAGAAACACCGAATTTTTCTTCCATTGCAGAAACTAGCTCAACAACTTCCATTACGGACATTGCTGCAACAGCTTCCAGGATTTGGTCTTTAGTGATAGACATAACAATTGTTCCTAAAAATCAGAATTAGTTTAAACGTAAGCGAACACGAATGATAGAGAAAGTGGCTTATGCCGCTTCTTTTGCATCGCGAACAGCAGCCAGTGTACGAACCAATTTGCCTGCAGCGGCTTCTTTCATGGTCGACATCAGACGTGCCAGTGCTTCTTCGTAAGTTGGTAGCGTTGCCAGACGGTCAATTTGTTCCGTCGGGATCAGCTCACCTTCAAAGGCTGCAGCTTTAACCTCAAAGTTTGCATTCGCTTTCGCGAAGTCCTTGAACAAACGCGCAGCTGCGCCCGGATGTTCTAAAGAATATGCAATCAAGGTTGGACCGACAAACGTGTCTTTCAGGCACTCAAACTGAGTACCTTCAACGACGCGGCGTAGCAGGGTGTTACGAACAACACGCATGTAAACGCCAGCTTCACGACCTGCTTTACGCAGTTCAGTCATTTTATCTACAGTAATGCCGCGAGAATCCGCAACTACCGCAGACAGCGCACCTTTGGCTACTTCGCTGACTTCAGCAACAATCGCTTGTTTGTCTTGAAGATTTAATGCCATTAGCTTGTGCTCCTGGATTATTTAGCTAGATAGTTTACCTATCTAGAACTCACTTCACCCAAACTAAAATAACTTGGGCGCGAATACGGTGAGCAGAATCCAGAAAAAAATTTTAAGGTTCTGTCACCGTCTACGCAGGAAATTAAGTCTTTTACAAAACACCTGCGGTCTTGGACGGAGGCCTGGATAAGGCCAGGCTCCAACCGAAAATCTTGCGATAATACTGAGTAAATCAGACTATTGCGCTCTCCATAGGAGAGAATGGGCGCAAATTTTAGTTCAAATTTCCACCCATGTCAACTTAGTTAGTTGATGCGTTCAGACCAGCTTGGTCGATTGCAACACCTGCACCCATGGTGGTAGACAGGCTAACTTTCTTGATGTAAACACCTTTAGCTGAAGTTGGTTTTGCTTTTTTCAGCGCAACCAGCAGAGATTCTAAGTTCTCTTTCAGTTTATCAGTATCAAAATCAACCTTACCGATAGTGGTATGGATGATACCGTTCTTATCGTTACGGTAACGAACCTGACCTGCTTTAGCATTTTTAACTGCTTCAGCAACGTTTGGCGTTACAGTACCCACTTTCGGGTTTGGCATCAGACCACGTGGGCCTAGAACTTGACCTAATTGGCCAACAACGCGCATTGCATCTGGAGAAGCAATAACAACGTCAAAGTTCATTTCGCCTTTCTTGATTTGGTCAGCCAAATCTTCCATACCCACTAATTCTGCGCCTGCAGCTTTAGCCGCTTCAGCGTTTGCACCTTGTGCAAATACTGCAACGCGAACGCTACGGCCAGTACCGTTAGGTAGGACAGTTGCACCACGAACGTTTTGGTCAGATTTACGAGCATCGATACCTAGGTTTACTGCAACATCAACGCTTTCAACGAATTTAGCAGTCGCTAATTCTTTCAGCAGTGCTACAGCTTCGTTGATGTCGTATTGTTTGGTGACAGAAACTTTTTCACGGATATTGCGCATGCGCTTGGTCAGTTTAGCCATTTCTTAGTCCTCCACTACCAGGCCCATGGAACGAGCAGTACCTTCGATAGAGCGAGTCATCGCTTCTACGTCTGCACCAGTCATGTCCGCTGCTTTAGTCTGTGCGATTTCTTGCAGTTGAGCGCGAGAAATTTTGCCGACTTTGTCTTTGTTTGGTTTACCAGAACCAGATTTAATACCTGCTGCTTTCTTCAGAAGAACGGCTGCAGGAGGAGTTTTGGTAATAAAGGTGAAAGAACGGTCGCTGTATACAGTAATAACTACTGGCGTTGGCAGGCCTTTCTCTAGGCTTTCTGTTTTTGCGTTAAACGCTTTACAGAATTCCATGATGTTAACACCTTGTTGACCTAGAGCTGGACCAACTGGTGGACTTGGGTTTGCCATGCCCGCTGCAACTTGCAGTTTGACATAGGCTTGTACTTTTTTAGCCATGATAATTCCTCTGTTGGGTATAGCGCCTAAAAAGGCTTCCCGTGGTTATTTAATCTATCGGGCCTAGACCCCATAAATATAAAAGGCGCGAAATTATAATTAAATTTCGCGCCTTATGCAATCAACTGTCGCTGATAAATTAAGCTTTTTCTACCTGACTAAAGTCTAACTCTACCGGAGTGGCACGGCCAAAGATTGAGACAGAAACCTTTAAGCGGCTCTTCTCATAGTCAACCTCTTCCACAACACCATTGAAGTCAGCAAAAGGACCATCGCTAACCCGTACCATTTCACCCGGTTCAAATAGGGTTTTAGGACGTGGTTTATCACCCGCTTGTTGCAAGCGATTCATGATGGCATCGACTTCTTTGTCGCTGATTGGTGCTGGGCGGTCTGATGTACCACCAATAAAGCCCATCACGCGCGGTACACTGCGCACCAAGTGCCAGCTTGCATCGTTCATGACCATTTGGACTAAAACATAGCCTGGAAAGAATTTACGTTCGCTTTTACGACGTTGGCCTGCACGAATTTCAACAACTTCTTCGGTCGGTACCATTACCTCACCAAAAAGTTCTTCCATATTGTGCAGTTTGATGTGTTCACGCAGAGAAACCGCTACGCGAGCCTCGAAACCAGAAAACGCCTGAACGACGTACCAGCGTTGTTTAGGTGCTTCAGACATTTCAGAACCTCAGACCAGTGATAAAGGATACTAGGCGGACTAGGATGCTATCCAATCCCCATAAAATGAGCGACATAATTGCCGTGACGATCGCAACAATAACCGTTGTCTGCAGCGTCTCTTGACGGGTTGGCCAAACCACTTTACGCACTTCGGTTTTTGCTTCACGTGCAAAAGAAACCGCTGCTTTACCTTTTGCCGTCGTAAGAAAAGCAATGCCGCCCGCTACCGCAATAATCACGACTACGCCTAGCGCGCGAAGTGGGAGATTAACTTCACGATAGAAGTAGTTACCTGCGATTGCGATAATCAATAGCGCAAAGACAACTACCCATTTGATTATTTCTAGGCCACGTCCACTCGCCTGAGCTTCAGTACTTGCACTCATAACAACCTACCACCATAAATCAAAAACTATTAAACCTCGCGATTGTTGCGAGGTAACCAACCCAGCCGGCATTTTACCATCTGGAGTTCAACGTCGCCCAGAGCCTGTCTCAACAATGATTTGGCTTCTAAAAAATCACTGATGAGCCAGGTTCTGTATCATCGCGAATAAAAAGGGCATCAAATGATGCCCTTTTCATGTGCATGACGTCAAATATTATCGTAATTAAGCGATAACTTTAGCAACAACGCCCGCACCTACGGTACGACCACCTTCACGGATTGCGAAACGTAAGCCGTCATCCATTGCGATTGGGTGGATTAAGGTAACAACCATTTTGATGTTGTCGC
>OFEI01000044.1_pt1 | contig 24893 bp, 37 predicted proteins | sample 1521041 | NCBI WGS metagenome assembly OFEI01 (sample SAMN05335687, study PRJEB24111) | insect metagenome | biome: ENVO:00009004; isolation source: gut from larvae fed green and black olives | host: Bactrocera oleae | place: Israel | collected 2011-11
TGTCATGCTGTTGTCGGCCATCGGTTGACTCCTTCTGAGATAATTGTCTGATTAACCATTACCTTACCGGATAAGCCAATGGCTCTCACCATCCTTCCAAATTTACACCACGTCCTAAGACTCTACCTGCGGTTCATTCTCTTTAAGAATAACCAGCCTCTTGCCCGCCTCCAGCATGGCTTCCGCACTCTGCGCCATGTAAAAACGCGTCTCATGTACGATACGATCTCGTTCATACGGGAGGCCATCGCCAAACTGCTGCATGATTTCAAGGCGATGTTCGGTCATGGCATTAAGACTAACGTTGAGCTCATCTGTCAGCGGTGCATCTTCCACTAGTTCAACTGATTGTGATTTTGTGCGTCCCATTTCAACTCCTTAGCAACTGCCAGCAATAACACGCTGGTTAATTTCATTAATACGATCCTGCGCCCGCGCCATCTCGGTGCTGTGCGCCATGGCGATTTGTAGGAGCTGGACTCCGGGGGCAAAACGTCCGTTATCCAGTTTCAGAGCCAGTCCTTCTTCGATGAGGGTATTCAGTGCCCGATTGATATTCGCCGGGGACTCGCCAAGGGCCGATGCAAGTTCACCGTTAGAAACTCCGTTCAGGGCGTGACCACGAAGTGCTTTAAGAACACGCAGAATGCGGGAGCCAGAACTGGATACATTTGACTTACTCATGTCACATTCCCCTTTTTGCGATATGTGATAATCTGTTACACGGGCTAGAGCGTTATGCCGCTTTTGAATCTGGTTTGAGACCCAGCTTTACGGCAATTTCGTGGGATTTGCCGTAACGGGCTTTGGTGAAGCCGTTAAGAACACGGTAGACCTCATTGCGGCTGTAGCCATTTTCTTCTGCCCAGCGGGTGAAAGTGACTCCACGCTGGCGGAAGAGTGATTTGACTTGTTCTGCAGTCATCGTTGTTTCCTTGGTTGATGCAATGATGTTTGCCTTATGTGTGATAGATTATATACACAAACGTGTATATAGCAATAAAAGAGATGCGAATGTGTATAGCTGAGCGATTAAAAGAAGTCCTAAAAGAAAAGAAAATCAGCTCAATCAAGGAGTTCTCTGAGATTTGCGAGCTGCCTTATCGTACAGCTCAAAGCTATTTGAATGGTGATAGGGAACCTAATATTGCAGGGCTAACGAAGCTATGCATACAGTTGGGTATAAACCTCAACTGGCTTCTTACTGGAGTTGGTGAACAATTCATTTTGGGTGAAAAGACTTCACAAATGAAGGAAGTATCATCAGACAAACAGGCGTTGATGGATGCATTCGATGATATGAGCCCTGAGCAGCGGAGGGCTATTCTTGAGGTCGGCAAAGTCCTCACTCAACCTAAACCGAGCAAATTTGCTGGGTAGTGAGAGGGCTAGTAAGAATTTCTCGGTAAAGGGAATTTGGTTGAGCTAGCAGCTTATCGGGAAAAGTTTTTAAAAAAGAAGTAATGTGGCAAGGCCTTATCGCCTTGCCAAGATGGTGGTACTGTTAATCCTTGACCATAAACCAACCTTCAAAATAGGTTCCTTTAGATCCTGTTTCCTTCTTTTCACAAGCGAACATTTTATCGTCTGGTAGCCGCCCTGTGACCATGTCAGGCTTATCCTGAATGATTTTTAGGGGTTCTCCACCATTAGTTTTGATAGCTGACAAACACTCCTGCATTGAATGGAATTCAGCCTTCATCAGGCTATCAGCGAGAGTGCTTCCGGTAACTAAAAGTGCAGAAACTAATACAGCGACCTTAAATTTCATGATGTTGTCCATTGTTAGCGGTTCAGATTTAGCCAGTTTGTACCGATTTTATTTAATTAAAAATTACAAATCACTAACTCTTTCCGTCGTGAGGCTTTCCCCGTGACCTTAAGGTTGTAGCTGATATCCACCGTCTGGATATTCAGTCCGCTGAATGCCTGCCGCATTTCCGGGATATCGTTCACCGAAATAATCATCTTCCCTTTGATGCTACGCGCCAGTTCCGCCATGTGGTCATAGTTTTCCAGCCCAAACTCCACGCCGTAGCCTTCCGTTCCCCAGTATGGTGGGTCGCAGTAAAACAGCGTATGGGGTCGGTCATAGCGCTCAATACAGTTGTGCCAGTCCAGGTGCTCAATCAGCGTTCTCGACAGACGCAAGTGCGCCATCGACAACTCTTCCTCGATGCGCAGAAGGTTAAAGCGCGGTGCACTGGTAGTGGAGGTGCCGAAGGTGTGATCTGCCACCTTGCCGCCAAACGCCTGTTTCTGCAGATAGTAGAACCGGGCTGCACGCTGAATATCGGTCAGTGTTTCTTCCGGCGTGTCCTGCAGCCATTTATAGATCTGGCGACTCACCAGCGCCCATTTGAACTGGCGGATGAACTCTTCCAGGTGATGCTTGATGACCCGATAAAGGTTCACCAGCTCCCCGTTGATATCGTTAATGACTTCTGCCTTGCTGGGAGTCTTAAGAAAATACAGTGCCGCCGCACCGCTGAAGGGTTCCACATAGCAGGTGTGGGTCGGGAACAGGGGCAGAATATGTTTAGCCAGACGGCGTTTACCGCCGATCCATGGGACGATGGGTAAAGATTGTTGTTTCATTATCCGTAAGCCTTTTACAGTCGGTGAAAATATGGCAGGCTAGTCCGGTCTCGCGAGACTGACTGAACCCTGGTTGGCTCACAGTTCATACCTGTGGGTTGATGACCAGTCCGGTGTTGACGCACCGGGCTGGTCGTTCTTTCAAAGCCATCATGCGATTTTTGCCCTTCGCCACACTATTAACGCTGTTTAAAATCCCTTTCCCCCGACATTTGTGATGCTGTTTCCACTACACAAGGAGACGCATCATGAAAAACCTGAAGAAAATCATTCCCCCTGTTAAAAAGCCCCGGCTCAGCGGCTGGCTGCTGACCGCTGTGCTGCTGCTCGGTACCATCGGTCTGGTATCGCCGCAGCAGTTGCCGGTGGTGGTCTACAAGCTGTCGCTCATCACGCTCGCTGCGGTTCTCGGTTACTGGCTCGATCGTTCGTTATTCCCCAAAGCCCGGCCCGGCCAGTACCTGAAGCATGATAAAACGCTGATGGCGTCTGGCCGTTACCCGGTACAGACCGGTCTCCACCTGGTCTTTTCTGCCGCATTGATCCGCCGTGCGCTGTTAGTGGCAGCGGTCTGTCTGGCCGTGGCCACGGGGCTTTAACGATGACCCTCTACATGTACTGGCCCCAGGTTATCTGGGCCGTGATGGTACTGCTGGGGCTGGGCATCAAACTGGCACGCCACGGGCACGCACGCACGGGCAGGCACAGTTTCTAGTGGCGGCTTTTTGGTTCAGCAACGGTAGCCTTATTGCTATGGAGTGGCGGCTTTTTCAGTCAGGCCAGAGCGGCACAGCCCCCGCAGGCATCCCTGCAGTACCGCGCCGATGTTATCCGCAATGCCCGGCTTGAATGGGGAATGTCAGCGCCAGTGGCAGACTTCGCCGCACAGCTGCATCAGGAAAGCGACTGGCGACCCGATGCGGTATCGCCGGTTGGCGCTCAGGGGATAGCACAGTTTATGCCCGCCACCGCCGACTGGATCAGCCAGCTGGTACCGGGCCTGAACAGCCGTGAGCCGTTTAATCCTGCATGGGCCATCCGGGCGCTGGTCAGCTGTGACCGCTGGTTGTGGCAGCGCGTCAGCGCCGCCAATAGCTGCGAGCGGATGGCCATGACGCTGTCGGGATATAACGGCGGGCTGGGCTGGGTACAGCGCGATAAGCGTATGGCCGTGCAGAACGGGCTGGACGGTACCCGCTGGTTTGAGCATGTCGCCACGATGAATGCCGGACGCAGCGCCGCCAACTGACGGGAAAATCGTCACTATCCGCAGCGCATCCTGCACGAACTGGCCCCTCGCTATCTCACCTGGGGAGGCGGCAGCTGTGTGGACTAGCCTGATAAAAAAACTGCCGTGGCGCGGCATCCTGCTGACCGCCGCTGTTACTGGCGTGCTGTATGGCCTGTACCACTGGGGGTATCGCGGTGGTCACAGTGATGCTAAACGCGACGGGGATGTGGCGCTCGCCACGCTGCAGTCAGCATTCGACACGTACAAAACGGAGCAGGCAACGCGTGAGAACGCTGCGCTGCGGGCCTGGGCAAAACGGTATCAGGAGCAGGTTGCCGCCGGACATAACGCCGAGTCCGGTTACCTAAGGCAGGTAGCGCAGCTTGAAAGCCAGAACCAACAACTTAAAGAGAATATTCACGATGTCACACAGCGCTGGATTGATGAAAAAGGCAAGAGCCATCCCATTGAGTGCGTGTTTACTCGCGGCTTCGTGCGCCAGTACAACGCAGCCCTCGGATATGACAACGCGTCCGTCGACAGCGGTCTTTCAGATGCAACTGCCGCCGCTGGCACCGGCACTGGCGCAGCGTCCGGGCAACCTGAAGCCGCTGACGCCGGGCTACGCGACTCAGGCGTCTCCCAGCGTGACGTCCTCGCCAACATCATCGACAATGCCAGGCAGTGCCGCATCTGACGCAGCCAGATAAACGGGCTGCTGGACGAACGGGAAGGATTGCAAAAATGACGTTGCAGGTTGAATTCTGGACGGTGGTGGGCTTCCTTATCACCTTTATGAGCTTTGTTGGCGGTATGGCCAAGTGGCTGTTCAGTAAAGCGGAGGAGCGTCAGGCGGCGCGGTTCGCCTCCCTTGAGCAGTCGCTGCAGCAGTCCGCCTCCAACTGGGGCGAGCTGGAAAAAGAGTTTATGCGGTTCAAGGCGGATTTACCGCTGAACTACGTCCGCCGCGAAGATTACATCAGGGGCCAGACGGTCATTGAGGCCAAGCTGGACGCACTCTACAACAAGCTGGAAGTGGTACAGCAGTATCGTCATACAGGAGGTCACCATGGTTGATATCGCCCGCGTGCGCCGGGAATCCCTGCGCTGGAGTCTGCTGGTTGCTCTGAACAAAACCCACCCCTACACCGCCAGCGAGACGCTGCTGCTGGATGTGTCCCGCGCCATCTACCCGGACACCACGCATCTTGAGCTGCGTCGGGAGCTGGATTATCTGGGCGACCGCAGGATAGTCGAACTGGAGAAAAAACCCTCCGGCGACTGGTTTGCCGATCTGACCCGCCTCGGCGTTGACCTGGTGGAATATACCGTTGAATGCGGCCCCGGCATTGCCCGCCCGGAAAAGTACTGGAGTGAATAATGGCCAGAGGCAGCACGATAGATAAGCTGCCGGAAAACGTGCGGCGCTGGCTTGAGCGGGCGCTGAATGAATCCGGTTTCAGTGGCTACTCAGAGCTGGAGTCCCTGCTGCGCGAGCAGGGTTTCGTCATCAGCAAATCGGCTATCCATCGCTATGGACAGAAAATTGAACGCCGCTATGGTGCCATCCGTGCGGCCACCGAAGCGGCCCGTATGCTGACCGAAGGTGCGGCTGACGATCAGGATGCGCGTTCGGAAGCCGTCATCGCCCTGATCCAGACCGAGCTGTTCGAGAGCATCGTTCAGCTGCAGGAAGCGGAAGAAGGTGAAGTCAACCCCAAAGAGCGGGTGGCGCTGCTGTCCAAGGTGGCAAAAAACGTGGCCACGCTGTCCCGCGCCTCCGTCAACCTGAAGAAGTTTCAGAGCGAAGTCCGTGACCGCGCCCGGCTGGCGGCGGGTAACGCCGAGAAGATTGCCCGCAAGGGTGGCCTGTCTGCTGATGCGGTACAGGCGCTGCGACGTGAAATCCTGGGGATTGCCCTATGAGTCAGCTTGCTCCTGTCCTGCCTGACACCTCGGCGCTGGATGTACCTGCCGCCCTGATGCCTTACCAGCAGCGCTGGGTGGCAGATACCTCTCCGCTCAAGGTGATTGAGAAGAGCCGCCGTACCGGTATTACCTAGGCTGAGGCGTCCGATAACGTGCTGACCGCAGCCTCTTCAGCACCTGCCGGTGGCATGAACGTTTATTACATTGCCTATAACCAGGACATGACCGTCGAGTATATCCAGGCCTGCGCCATGTGGGCGCGGGTCTTCAACTACGCCGCGAGCGAAATTGAAGAAGGTTTCTGGGAAGAGAACGAAGACGACAAGCACATCAAAACTTATACCATCAAGTTTCCTGATTCCGGCTTCCGCGTTGTCGCGCTCTCCAGCCGCCCGTCTAACCTGCGTGGCCGTCAGGGCATCATCGTTATTGATGAGGCCGCGTTCCATGAGCAGCTGGACGAACTGCTGAAGACTGCGCTGGCAATGCTTATCTGGGGCGGTAAGGTGCGCGTTATCTCCACCCATGATGGTGATGACAACCCGTTCAATACGCTCATTGGGGATATCCGCGCCGGGCGTCAGGGGGGCAGCGTACAGCGAATTGCCTTCAAAGAAGCCGTCGCGCAGGGTTTGTTTCACCGTGTCTGTCTGCGAACCGGGAAGGAATGGACGCAGGATGCTGAGCTGGCATGGATGGCGTCGGTGTATAAATTCTACGGCACCGGCGCATCCGAAGAGCTTGACTGTATCCCGGCCAACGGCGGCGGTGCCTGGCTGTCCCGCGCCCTGATTGAGTCCCGTATGTCACCTGATACCCCGGTGCTGCGCCTGACCTGCCCGGAAGGCTACGAGCTGAAGCCAGACGCTGAGCGCTTCAGTGAAACGCAGGACTGGCTGAATGAGAACCTGAAGCCGCTGCTGGAAGCGCTCCCCTCCGATGCCAGCTCGTTTTTAGGGCGTGACTTTGGCCGCAGCGGTGACCTGTCGGTGGATTATCCCCTGCTGCAGGAGAAGAATCTGGTACGCCGCGTCCCGTTCGTGCTGGAGCTGCGCAACGTACCGTTTAAACAACAGGAACAAATCACCTGGTTCCTGATGGACGGCCTGCCCTATCTTATGGGAGCCGCGTTCGATGCCGGGGGCAATGGCGCGTATCTTGCTGAATATGCCATGCAGCGCTACGGCTCCAGCCGGGTTAATCAGGTCAAAATTCTGGAAGGCTGGTACCGGGAGCATATGCCGCCGGTCAAGGCGGCGCTGGAGGATGGCAACCTGACTGATTTGCCGAAGGATGAAGACACGCTGGATGACCTGCGGGCCGTTCAGGTGATCAACGGCGTTCCGCGCGTACCGGAGCAACGGTCAAAAGCCAAATCGGACGGTGGTAAACGCCACGGGGATTCAGCCATCGCGCTGGCGCTGGCGTACTTTGCCAGCCGTGAAATTAACAAAGGGCAGGTGAAGGCAAGCTCACGCCGTCGTCGCCAGTCGGCCCGCATGCTGGAGGGTTACTGATGCCGCGTGGACTCTGGGTTTCACCCAATGAATTTGTCAGCTTTGCCGAGCCGGACAAGACGCTGACGGAGCAGATTGCGTCACGCAGCCGCTCCATCGACTTCTTCGGTCTGGGAATGTACCTGCCCAATCCCGATCCTGTTCTCAAGTCTCAGGGCCGGGATATCCGCATCTATCGCGAGCTGCGTACCGACCCGCTGGTTGGTGGCTGTATCCGCAGGCGTAAAGCGGCGGTCAAGTCGCTGGAGCGTGGGCTTGAACGAGGGCAGGCCACGGAGCGGGTGTTCAGTTTTGTAAACGACATGCTCGACGATCTCGATATCTCCCGCATCATCGGCGAGATGACCGATGCCGTGCTCTACGGATACCAGCCCTGCGAAATCATGTGGGGCCGTTCGGTTAAGTCCTGGGCAGTCACCGACATCGTGGGCAAGCCACCCGAGTGGTTCCAGTTCGATAACGATAACCTGCTGCGCTTCCGGGCCAAAGACGCCGGGCTGGAAGGTGAGCTGGTGCCGCTGAATAAGTTTGTGGTACCGCGTCAGGATGCGACCTATGACAACCCGTATGGCTTCCCCGACCTGTCGATGTGCTTCTGGCCCGTGACGTTCAAGAAAGGCGGGATGAAATTCTGGGTGCGCTTTGCCGAGAAATTCGGTTCGCCGTGGGTTATCGGTAAGCATCCACGCGGGACGGCACAGGGTGAGATTGACCTGCTGCTGGATTCGATGGAGGCGATGGTGGAAGACGCCGTGGCGGCTATTCCTGATGATTCCTCCATTGAAATTAAAGAGGCCGCAGGCAAAGCGGACAGCAGCGATATTTACCAGAATCTGATTACGCTCGCCCGCAGCGAAATCTCTATCGCCCTGCTGGGGCAAAACCAGACCACCGAGGCCAACAGCAACCGCGCCTCGGCACAGGCCGGTCTGGAAGTTACCAGCGATATTCGCGATGCCGACGCAGAAATTGTTGAAAGCGCGGTAAATCAGGTGATCCGCCAGGTGGTTGCGCTCAACTTTGGCAACGTGGCCAGTCCCGTCTGGCGCATGTGGGAACAGGGAACGGTCGATGATTTGCAGGCCAGTCGCGATGAGAAACTCAGCCGCGCCGGAGTCGTCTTCACCCCGCAATACTTCAAGCGCGAGTACCAGCTGCAGGACGGTGATATTGACGAGACACCGCCTTCAGAACGCCAGAAGAACAACATACTGCCGCTGTCGTTCGCCGAGGCGATTGATGCCGATATTCAGGCACAGCAGGATTTGGATGATGCGCTGGATATTCTGATGAACGGCGGCTCGTTAAACGGCGTGTTTGAGCCGGTGCTGGCCCCGCTGTTTAAGCAGGTTGAGGGCGGTGTTAACCCCCCGGAGCTGCTGGGCGTGCTGGCCGAACTGTACCCGCAGATGAATGCGGATGACCTGCAGGAGCGGCTGGCCCGTATCCTGTTTGTATCAACACTCTGGGGGCGTCTGCATGAGCGTGACCACGGCTGAGCTGGCGTACTGCATGACGCTTCCCCCGAAGCGGGCTATCAGTTACCTGAAATCCAAAGGGTATAAAATCACCTGGGACTGGGAGGAAATGTGGCAGGATGCCCATGCCCGCGCCTTTACCGTGGCCAAAGTAACCCGCCTCGATATTCTGGAGGATATCCGAAGCGCCCTGCAGAAGGCGCTGGACGAGGGCAAGACAGACCGCTGGTTCAGAACGGAGCTGAAGCCGGAGCTGCAGCGTAAGGGATGGTGGGGGCCGCGTGACACCACCGACCCGGTAACGGGTGAGCCGGTGACTATCCAGCAGGGCAGCCCGTGGCGTCTCGATACCATTTTTCGTACTAATATGTCCGTGCTCTACAGCGCCGGGCGCTGGGCCGAACAGATGGAGAACGTCGACGACAGGCCGTACTGGATGTATACCGGCATCAACGACAGTCATACCCGCAAAAGCCACCTGATGCTGCACGGTCTGGTGCTGCGCTATGATGACCCGTTCTGGCAGGCGTTCTACCCGCCGAACGGCTGGCGCTGTCGCTGCGGGGTGATTGCCCTGAGCGCGTCAGACGTTCGCGCCCGTGGTCTGAAGGTGGTGAATTCGGGCAGCGCCATGGGCTGGGAGCTGAAGCTGGTCTCAGAGAAAACCGGCGAGATGCAGAACGTCGCCACCTTCAACACCGGCACCACAAAAGTGGCCACCGATGTCGGCTGGTCATACGCACCGGGGGCGGCATACCGTCCTGACCTTGCCCGCTACCAGGGCACGCTACAACCGCTGGCACAGCAGGAACTGAGAGGATAACGATGGCTTCCGATAATCTGGTCAATATCACCATCAACGATGAGTCCCTGCGCCGGAGTCTGCGGGCGCTGGATTTAGCCGCCACTGACCTGGAGCCCGCGATGCGGAAAATCGCCGGAACCCTGCTGGCGGAAACGCAATTTAACTTTCTGGATGAGGGCCGTCCGGGCTGGACGCCGTCGCTCGCTGCACAGGATCGTGATGGTCAGACGCTGCAGCACACCGGGCGGCTGATGGGGTCCGTGACCACAGACCACGATGACAGGCAGGCAGCGGTTGGGACCAACGTTGTTTATGGCCCGATCCACCAGTTCGGTGGTAAAACGGGGCGCAATGAGTCCGTTGAGCTTCCGGCCCGCCCGTTCCTGCCGCTGACAGGGGACGGTGAGCTGCAGCTTGATGTGGTTGTTCCCATCCTCGATACGATTGTGCGTCATCTTGAATCTGCGGCCCGTCGCTGATTTTAACCCTCCGGGACGGGCGATTTACCGCGTTACCCGCCCCGGAGCCTTTATAAAGGTTTACAGCCCCCTCGTTTACGGCTTTAATCGCTCCTGCTTCCCTCTCTCTGTCTCTGTCGTATTCCCCCCTTATTTTTTCTAAAGCAGATTAAAAGCGCTCTTCGCGGCTTTTCCACAAACTGTCTCCGACAACATCATGCGGGGCAGCACAATGTCAGCCATTCATATTTTTAAAGCCGGTACTCATACCGACATGCACGGCACGAAACTGCCGTTTACGCAAAGCGATCTTGCCGCCTGCGTTAAAGCCTATGACCCGTCCGTTCATGAAGCACCGCTCGTTATTGGTCACCCCAAAACGGAAGACCCGGCGTGGGGCTGGGTGAAAGCACTAAGGCTCAGTGGCGCTGACCTGCTGGCCGAGCCTGAACAGCTCGACCCGCAGTTTGCCGAACTGGTAGGCAGAGGGCGTTTCAAGAAAGTCTCAGCCTCGTTCTATCTCCCGGACTCACCCAGCAACCCGAAACCCGGCACGCTTTACCTGCGCCACGTTGGTTTTCTGGGGGCACAGCCTCCCTCTATTAAGGGGCTGAAGCAGGTGTCATTTGGCGAGTCGGAAGAAGGCGTCGTCGAGTTTGCCGACTGGGGCGATATCACCAATGCCTCTCTCTGGGGTCGGCTACGTGACTTTCTGATCGGTCAGTTCGGGCTGGATGAAACCGACAAGGTACTTCCGTCATGGCAGGTGGATTCCCTGCGCGAAGAAGCGTACCGCGAGCCGGTGCAGGCCGTTCCGGATTTCAGCGAACCAAACCCTAACCCTCAACAAGAGAACGACACGATGACCAGAGAAGAAATTGAGGCCCTACAGGCGGAAAATACCCGCCTGAAGGCAGATGCCACCCAGCGAGCCGAGCAGGATGCGAAGAGTCAGCAGGAGAAACTGCACGCTGACAACGTTTCCTACGCTGAGAAGCTGGTAAGCGGCGGTCAACTGGCCCCGGCAGCGAAGTCCGTTGTTGTCGCCATTCTGGATGCGGTCTCTGCTGGCGATAAGCCGGTGGAATTTGCCGAAGGCGATACCAGCTTACCGCCTGCCACGGCGTTTAAGACGCTGCTGGACGGCGCTGCACCGGTGCTGAGCTTTAGCGAGCACGCGACCAAGGACCGTGTGGATACCGGCGCTTCAACGCCTTCAGCTGAATTTGCCGAAGCCGACCCGGACCGTCTGGCGCTGCATCAGAAAGCGCTTGATTTGTCGAAAAAAGAAGGCATCAGCTACGACGCTGCTGTCTCCCGCTGCCTGTAATTAAGGAGAGAACATGTCTGACTATTTAAAGGGTAAGCGCGTTGTTGACCCGGTGCTGACCAGCATCGCACGCGGTTATAAAAATGCCGCGTTAATCGGCGAGCACATCTTCCCGATCGTACTGACCGATAAGGAAGGCGTGACCGTGCCGACCTTCGGCAAATCGGCTTTTGTGGAGTACGACACCGAGCGTACCGTGGGCGCTGACAGCAACGTCCTTGTCCGTGAGAAGACCGGCAAACTGGATCTGATTCTTAACGAGCACGATCTGGCCGCGCCGGTGGACTATCGCGAGCAGGCGGAGTCAATGTTCAACGAAGAAGCAAAGGCCATTCGTCGCGTCACCAGCGGCGTCAACCTGAAGCGTGAACTGTACGCAGCCCGTCTGGCCCAGGATAAAAGCGTCTACCCGGCATCGTCCGTTAAAGCACTGGCTGCCGCTGAACGCTGGGTGGATGGCAAGGGTAATCCAATCACCTTCATCGAAGCCGGTATCGAGGCTGTACGTAACAAAACAGGCCTGCGCCCGAACCTGATGACCATGGGTGCCAGCGTCATGTCACTGCTGAAGTTCCATCCGGCGATCCAGGCCGCGATCGGAGCCAACGAGCGCAAACGCATCACCATCGAGATTTTGAAAGACCTTTTCCAGCTGGAAGACGTGGTGATCGGCGAGCCGGTATCCATGGCCTCGATGAAAGACGCACAGAATAAGGACAAGACCCCGACCGATGTCTGGGCCGATAACCTGATGCTGCATTACGTCGGTAAACCCCAGTCGGGCACCGACAGCGCCGACGAAAACGAACCATCGTTCGGTTATACCCTGCGTCGTAAGGGCATGCCGGTTGCGGACAAATACGACGGCGTCGGCGGCAAGGTGAAGTACTGTCGCTATACCGATATCTACAAAGTCGCCGTGGTCGGCGGCGATGCCGGGTATCTCATCACCAACATCGTGAAATAAGGAAACGACCATGAGTGCAACTCAACAGGTCATTCTGACCACCTCTGTCGTCGCCCTTGCGGCCCTCGTTCAGCAGCGTTTTGTGGGTGCCGATAATGCCCCCTGTCAGGCTGGCGCGGTTGCGCTGGGTGTGGCAGAAGTCGATGCCGCAGCCGGTGATGTCACACCGGTCAATGTGCTCGGCATCCTCGCCGTCGAAGCTGGCGCGGCTGTCGCCAGGGGACAGAACGTGCAGTCAGACAAAGACGCCTGCGCCGTTCCCCAAACAGCGGCTTCTGGCGATACTCCGGCTGGCATTCCAGCCGGTATCGCGCTGGATGAGGCACTGGCTAAAGGTGACGTTATCCGCATCCTGCGGGGGGTGTGACATGTACTGCACCCTGGCGGATTTGCTTGAGCAGATACCGGAACGGACGCTGGTCCAGCTTACCAACGAAGAGCTGGACTTCGATTCGCCTGCAACGGTTAAAACCGGGGTAGTGGACAGCTGTATTCGCTACGCCGATGAGCTGATTGATGCCCATCTGCGCGGGCGTTACACCCTGCCGCTGGCGGAGGTGCCCACCGTTCTGCGGGACATCGCCATTACGATGGTGCGTTACCGGCTCTACACCCGCCGCCCGGAAGGTGCCGTCCCGGACACCGTGAAGGATGACCACAAAGAGGCCCGGCGTCAGCTGGAGTCTCTGCGTGATAACAAGCTCACGCTGGGGCTGCAGTCAACCCAGAAGGATGTGCCTGAGTCCGGCGAAATCCGCGCCAGGGCACGCCGTCCCACCTTTGGCGGGCGCGATGGTTTGCTGGAGAAATACTGATGAACATTCTGCCCGTCCTTGATGCGGTACTTGGCCGTCTTAAAGAGAAACTCCCTCAGCTACAGGTGGAGTATTTTCCTGAGAAACCGGCTGGATATCGTCTGGATCACCCCGTTGGGGCGCTGCTGGTGAGCTATGCTGGTTCGCGCTTCGACAGGCCCAATGATATCGGGGCGGTTATCCAGCCTCAGACCATCCAGCTGTGCGTCACAGTGGTCTTCCGCCAGCTCAACGGTAAAAGAGGTGCAATTGACGTCCTGGATGCGATACGTCGCATTCTGGGTGGCTACACCCCGCCGAACTGCCGCCGTCGTATCTGGCTGACCCGCGAGGTGTTTATCGGTGAGATCAAGGGGCTGTGGCAGTACGCCCTCGACTTTGCAACGGAAAGCGTCTTTATCGAGGACAGCGACTTACCGTCCGGCCCGCTGTTAACCGAAGTGAACTATGAGGAACGCGAGTGAAGAAAAAATACCGCTATTCCGTCCCGGCGAGCGGCGTCACGCTGTCGGACGGAACCGAAATCCTGCTCTGGCCAGGGAAGAACGTCTCCTTGCCGGAGGAGCATGACTATGTGAAGGTACTGGTGGCGCTGAAGCACCTGACGCCGGTACCTGAAGAAGCCAGCCCCGCAATCACACCCGCGCCTCAGTTACCTAAGCGCAGGAACGGTGGCGACAGCGATGTGAAACTGGAGGACACCCATGTCAGCTAACTATCTGCACGGCGTCGAAACCATTGAGGTGGAAAACGGTGCCCGCCCGGTTAAAACGGTGAAGTCTGCCGTTATTGGACTTATTGGTACCGCCCCGATGGGTGACGTCAATATGCTGGTGCAGTGCCTGTCTGAGAAAGATGCAGCTGCGTTTGGCAATCAGCTTACCGGCTTTACCATTCCGCAGGCGCTGGATGCCATCTACGACCACGGCGCAGGTACCGTTCTGGTGATTAACGTGCTCGATCCGGCTCTGCATAAAACCGCTGTGGCCGATGAGGATGTGACGTTCGATAAAACAACGGGCAGAGCGCAGCTGGCCAATCCGGTGGTCGCGCAGCTGGTGCTGAAACCGGGCAGCGACGGCCAGCCTTATGTCGAGGGTGAAGACTACTCGCTTGATGCGCAGAGCGGCCTGGTCACCAGCCTCGGGAAAAGCATTGCGGCGGGCGCAACCGCGAAGGCCAGCTATAACTATGCTGACCCGACCAAAGTCACCCCGACGGATATCATCGGTGCAGTTAACGCAGCCGGCAACCGTACCGGTATGAAGCTGCTTAACGACAGCTTTAACCTGTTTGGCTACTTCGCCAACATTCTGATTGCCTCGGTGTTTTGCACCCAGAACAGCGTCTCGGTTGAGCTTATCCCCATGGCTGAGAAGCTGGGCGCGGTGACTTATATCGACGCGCCAATTGGTACCACCTTTGCGCAGGCGCTGACGGGGCGTGGCCCGGAAGGCACCATTAACTTCAACACCAGCTCCGACCGCGTCCGTCTGTGCTATCCGCACGTCAGGGTGTATGACACGGCCACCAACAGCGAACGACTGGAACCACTGAGCCAGCGCGCTGCAGGTCTGCGTGCCAAAGTTGACCTGGATAAGGGTTACTGGTGGTCGTCATCCAATCAGGAAATCCTGGGTATCACCGGCGTGGAGCGCCAGCTGTCAGCGATGATTGACGACCCGCAGAGCGAGGTGAACCTGCTTAACGAACAGGGCATCACTACGGTCTTCAGCAGCTACGGCAGCGGTCTGCGCCTCTGGGGAAACCGCACCGCCGCGTGGCCAACGGTGACCCATATGCGCAACTTTGAGAACGTTCGTCGCACCGGCGATGTGATTAACGAGTCCCTGCGCTACTTTAGCCAGCAGTACATCGATATGCCTGTCACCCAGGCGCTGATTGATGCGCTGACGGAGTCGGTCAACGCCTATGGCCGCAAGATGATTGGCGACGGTGCGCTGCTGGGCTTTAAGTGCTGGTTTGATCCGGCCCGCAACGAAGAGACGGAGCTTGCCGCCGGTCACCTGTTACTGAGCTACAAATACACGCCGCCACCGCCGCTGGAGCGACTGACGTTTGAGACCGAGATCACCTCGGAATACCTGTTAACCCTGAAGGGGAATAGCTGATGGCAAAGATTGAGATCAACCGCATCACCAATGCCAACATCTATCTGGATGGCGCTAACCTGCTGGGCCGGGCCGAGGAGGTCAAGCTTCCTGACGTGTCCATGACCATGCAGGAGCACAAAGCGCTGGGGATGGTGGGCAAGGTAGAACTCCCGGCAGGCTTCGACAAAATGGAAGGCGAGATTAAGTGGAACAGCTTCTATCGCGACGCCATGTTGTCTGCCGCTAATCCATATAAATCGCTGGCCCTGCAGTGCCGCTCCAGCGTACAGCGCTACAGTTCGCAGGGGCTGATTGATGAAATCCCGCTGCTCACCTTCCTGACGATCATGTTCAAGTAGAACCCGCTGGGGACATTTAAATAGCATGAGAACGCCGAGTTCTCAAGTAGCTTCACCTGGACGTACATCAAGCAGGTGCTGGACGGTGAAGAACTACTGGAGCTGGACTATCTGGCCAACATCTTCCGCGTCGGCGGCGTTGACCAGCTGACTGACTACCGCATCAATATCGGGGGCTGACGGTGACCGTCGAGATTGAGGACAAAGGCGGAAACTGCGGGTCTATCGGCATGGGGAATGGCACCTGGTTCACCATTCTGGATATTCCGGGCGTGGAAAACCTTTTTAATACCCGTAAAACCAATGATCCGATTGACTGTACCCGCTCAAAGGCCTGCAGGCTGGCCGATTTGATTGAAGCCTGGACACCACCCGACCACTGGTTTACCGGCATCGGTAAAGTTGAAGGAAAAGCGCTACTCATTGCGTTCCTGCGCAACTGCAAGGGTTTTCGCACTCACTGATATCTGAGGGGCTTCGGCCCCTTTCTTCTTAATCCCCTTTAATATCTGTCACCCTCACAACCGGACATACTGCTCTGAACTTACACAGGAGCACGAACATGTCAGAAACCAAATCCAATATTTTTCTGCTGACTTATCCGTTCACCACCGCAGCTGGTACCCGAGTTGAGCAGGTTGAAATGAAGCGCCTCACGGTCAAAGACCTGAAGCAGGTACGAAAAACCAGTAAAGACCCTGCCGACTGGGATGAACCGCTGATTGCCCGCAGCACCGGGATTCTGCCGGAAGACCTCGATAATATGGATCTTGCTGATTACATGGAGTTGCAGAAACGATTTCAGCAAGTCACTGGGCTGGGCAAGGGCAACGAAGACGCTGATTCGGGCGCAGGGGCTGCTGGCGAGGTGGTTTAGATTTCAGCCGGGGGAGATTGATGCTCTCGATACTGACGAGCTGGAAATGTGGCTGGATCAGGCTGAAGAGCAAATCAAAAGCGAGTACTGCGACAATCAGTAGTTCCCCAGCCCAAGCAGCCGCACTTCGCGGCTGTTCTTTATGGTTCCCCACCATTTCTCTCCTGTCTTTTTGCTTTCAGAGGATAACCACCGTGGCCAGTGAATTTTCAGTCGGCGTCATCATTGGCGGCATTGTCGGGAGCAGCTTTCGCTCTGCCGTCAGCGGTACCCGACGCGCCCTTGACTCCCTCGGCGATACGTCACGTCGCCTCCAGGATCGCCAGAACGCCTTAACCCGTGCAACAGAGCGCTATGGCCAGCTGGGTTCATCCCGGATGCAACGCCTCAACAGCGATCTGCTGCGGGTGAGTCGCACAATGGAGCAGATTGAGCGGCAGCAGCGCCGTCTGTCGGCGGTATCGGCCACCAGTGATGCGCTGAAATCCAACCGTATGGCGCTCTATGGTCAGGGGGCAGAGACTTACGGTATCGCCCGAACGCTGGGCGCACCGGTCATGGCCTCTGTCAAACAATATTCATCGTTTGAATCCCAGCTACGCGATATCAGCGTCACCGGCGATCTGGATTCAAGACAGGAACAGGCCATCGGCACTGCCATTCGTCGGGCATCCCTGCAGGTCAATCAGCTCCAGGAATCTCTGCTGGGCGGCGTTGGCCAGTTAGTTGCCGATGGCATGAATCCGCAGCAGGCAGCGACCTTTGCCGGGATGCTCGGTAAAGCGGCCACGGCCACCAAAGCCGATATGACCGACCTCGCCAAAATGACCTATGCCTTCAGCGATGCCCTCAAAATTACCGATGCCAAAGAACTGGAGCAGGCATTTGGTATGGCTGCTACTGGTGCAAAACTCGGCTCGTTTGAACTGAAAGACATGGCTAAGGCACTGCCGGGTTTGGCCAAAGCTTTTGCTGCCCGTGGTATCACAGGCAAAGAAGCGATTATGCAGATCGTCTCCAGCCTAGAGGTGGGTAAAGGCAGTGGCTCATCTGAAGAGGCCGTCACCAATATGTCCAACTGGCTGGCGGCTATGGGGCGAGGCGATACCATGCAGAAATATGCGAAAGCCGGGATTAATTATCAGAAATCCATGCAGAACCTTGTCTCACAAGGGTTCTCGCAGTATGAATCCTCGTTGATGATTGCTAATGCTTTCATCGACGACAAAGGCAAGGCTTTCGTACAACAGTGGAATGCTGCCAAGGACTCGGGAGACCAGGAAGGCCAGCAGAAGCTGATGGAGTCCTTCGGACTGGCAGAAGTCTTTACTGATATTCAGACCGTCAACCATCTCCTGTCGATGCGCCAGGGCTAGGATAAGTATCAGTCCAATAAAAAGGAAATGAATAGCCCTGCAGCTCAGAGCACGCTCAGCACTGATTTTAAGAAGCAAAATGATACGCTTGAGGCGCGCTGGCGCAGGACTCAGGTGGGTTTTAACGAGTCAGCTATCAGCATCGGAGCGTCATTAAAACCAGCATTAATCCAGTTGGGGGAAACGTTCATCCCCTTAATAGACAGCGTCGGCAAATGGATCGCGGCTAACCCGCAACTGGTGAGTGGTGCTATTAAAGTGGTTGGTGCATTACTTGCATTCAAGATGGCCACCATCGGCCTCAAGCTCGGCCTGAATCTTCTTATTTCCCCTTTCGTCAATGTCTGGAAAAACGCCATGCTTCTTCGGGCCAACTGGCTGCGGCTATCGCTCGCGTTGGGTGAAGGCGGCAAACTACGTTGGCTGGTGACCGGCTTCAGTACGGTTGCCAAAGGAGCCGGAACACTGGCCCGCGTGCTCGGTGGTGGGCTGGTTCGTGGACTAATGCTCGCGGGTCGTGCCGTTCTCTTCATAGGTCGGGCGCTGCTGATGAATCCCATTGGACTAATCATCACTGGCCTAGCCATGGCCGCTTATCTGATCTACCGCTACTGGGGGCCAATTTCTGCTTTCTTTAAGCGAATGTGGGCGCAGGTCACCTCTGCGTTTAGCAGTGCCTGGAGCGGTATTAAATCGGCGTGGGGCAGCGTGACAGGCTGGTTTTCTGGTATCTGGGGCAGTATTAAGACGGCATTTAACGGCGGTATTGTTGGCATCGGCAAACTCATCATGAACTGGTCGCCCCTTGGGTTGTTCTATAAAGCCTTTGCCGGGGTCATGAGTTGGTTTGGCGTCGACTTGCCGAAAAACTTTACTGACTTCGGCGGCAACCTGATTGCCGGCTGGTGAACGGGATCGGCAATAAACTTGCGGCCGCAAAAGATACTATCGTTAACTTTGGTAATTCGATCTCCGGCTGGTTTAAAGAAACCCTGGGTATTCACTCCCCGAGCCGTGTATTTATGGGCTTTGGCGACAACATAGGCCAGGGGGCCGCTATCGGTCTGCAGCGTACCACGCCGCTGGCCGCACTCGCCGGGCAACGTCTGGCCACCGAAATGACCCCGGACGTTCCACGCATCCCGTCGCCGGAAATCATGGCTGCAGGTTATTCAGGTCGTGGCGCGGCAGCAGCCGGTGGCGGAACCTCTGGTGGTATTCAGGTCAGCTTTAATCCCCAGTTTTACCTCAATGGCAAAGAAACTGCCGCACCTGCCGGGCTTGCTGGCGCACTGAATATGAGCCTGCATGAGCTGGAGAAAATGCTGGAACGCCTGCTGGCTCAGCAGCAACGCAGGAGGTACGAATAATGTTTGCGGTACTGGGTGATATTGAGTTCGAGCTGATTACCTACTGGGACGGCTTCGAAGCGACATTCGGCGTCGATTATGCCGAACATGCCCGCATCGAAGGAAAACCCGGCCTGCAGTTCGTCGGCGATAAGCTGGACGAAATCCAGATAAGCCTGGTCTTCCATCAGCATTATTGTGTGCCCGACATCGAACTGGCACGACTGCGAACAGCCATGAAAGCCCATCAGGCGCTGGCGCTGGTCTTCGGGAATGGCGACTATCGTGGCTGGTTCGTCATTACCGATGTGACAGCAATCAGCGAACAGACCGACAGCACCGGCAACGTGCTGGCCGTCAACGCCACCGCATCGCTGCGGGAGTATATCGGCGACCCGAAGAACCCGCTGCAGCCGCCTGCAATACGCAAGCAGGTTCCCGGCGTCGGAGCGGTCTCCGGTGCCGTTCCTTCACCTTCCGGGGTGGCGCAGTACGTCCGCGACGGTGTCAATTATGCCAAACAGGCGCAATCCGTTCTCCAGACCACCATCAGTGCCGTTCGGGTCGCACAGAAGATGAAGGATAACCCAGCTGTCGCGCTGACCCGCGTGCCGGGTCTGATGAGCGGTCTGGGCAACGTGTCCGGGGCGCTAGGTCAAAGCATTCCGGCATTTAATGCGCTCTCCGAATCCATGCCCGAAGCCATCAGTCTGGCCAGAGCCAGCAGTGATGCGGCTACGTATGTACAACAGGCGCAGTCTTCGCTGAGCGGCGTTGATGGCAGCAATATCGCTGCGGCGCTGGATGCCGTTTCCGGCCAGCTTAACTCCGCCAGCACCACCTTCACCCGCATGTCGCCGGGGTTAAGCACTATGGCAGCCAAAATACTGGCGAGGAGTGTGTGATGTTTCTTGAACATGTCACCCGTTACGGAGAGCGCTGGGATTCTCTGGCATGGCAGTACTACGGCGACCCGCTGGGTTATCCCCGGATTATTGCCGCCAATCCGCACGTGGCCATCACGCCGGTGCTGCCCTCTGGTTTGTTGTTATTGATTCCGGTTATCGAAGCTACCGATGCCAGCACAGAAGAGGATATTGCCCCATGGCTGAGGTAAATAACACCACACAGGCCGCATCAGCGTTGACTGGCATCAGCGACGTTCTGAGTCCGGTATTCACCCTGTGGTATCTGCAGAAGAACATCACTAACGATATCGCACCTTATGTCACCCGCGTGACCTACAGCGATAACATCAAAAGCGAGTCCGATACCATTGAGGTGGAGCTGGACGACACCGATGGTCGCTGGCTGGATAAGTGGTATCCGGGCAAGGGTGACACGCTGACGCTGAAGATGGGCTATCAGGGCGAGAAACTGCTGTCCTGCGGTACATTCTCGATAGACGAGATCGAAGTGAGTTCGCCCGCGTCCGTTGTCGCTATCCGGGGCGTGGCCACATCGGTTAACAACGCCTTACGCACTAAATCCAGTCGCGGCTTTGAGAGCACCACGCTGGCAGCCATTGCCGGACGTATCGCCAAAAAGCATCAACTGAAGCTGGTTGGCAGCATTGAATCCATCAAAATTGACCGTGTAACGCAGTACGCTGAAACGGACGTGGGCTTCCTGCGGCGACTGGCCAGCGAGTATGGTTATGCGGTGAAAGTGGTCAGCGACCAGCTGATTTTCTCCCATCTGGCCACGCTTCGTGGACAGGAGCCGGTTAAGCAACTGAAACCGCAGGATGTGGCCCGCTTTTCCCTGCGCGACACCATCAACCGGGTCTACAAGTCCGCGAAGGTAAAACATCAGAAGAGCAGCAGTAAAAAGTTGATCGCCTACGAAGTTGCCGGTGGCATCAGAGAAAGTGACAGTCAGGTAAAACTTGCAAAGGTCACCAGCGCCGACTCACTGAAGGTCAACAGCCGCGTCAGCGACCCTGACAGCGCAAAAATCAAGGCGGACTCAGCGCTGGCCAGCCATAACGAATATCAGCAGAGCGGCTCCCTGACGTTAATGGGCACGCCACAGCTGACGGCGGGCAACAAAATTGAACTGGTGGGTTTTGGTCAGTTATCCGGGCCATGGCTGATAACCACTGCCCGCCATGCGTTTGACCGTAACAGCGGCTACATTACAGAACTGGAGGTGGCACGAGGGCCTGTCACGCAGGGCAAGGCCAGGAAAGGTAAAAAGACCGGCAAAACTCAGACGCTCACCGTCTACAAATACGATGGCACCACATCAACGGTAATAAAGGGAGATAAGTAATGTCTCTTGTCACCCGTCAGGTCGGTACGGTCAGCGCCGTCGATGCCGACAAGGTTCAGGCCCGCGTGCGCCTGCCTGAGTGCGATAACCTGCGCACCAACTGGCTCAACGTGCTGCAGCGCAATACCCAGAACAATAAAGATTACTGGCTCCCTGACGTGGGGGAGTAGGTTGAGGTACTGCTCGATGCCAACGGCGAGGATGGTGTCATTCTCGGTGCAGTTTACTCCGAGGTCGACAGACCACCATTTAATGACAAGGATACTCGCGGCACAAAGTACGCAGACGGGGCTAAGTTCAGCTATAACCGCGTGACCCATACGCTGACGGTCAAAGGCGGTATTGAGCGCATAGTAATCGAGGTTGCGGTAGGTATCAGCCTGAAGGGGAAAACTATTGATTTGACCGCTGATACCACCACGGTGAACGGAAACCTTGAAATCAACGGCAATGCCCACTCTACAGGTAGCATGCTCTCTGACGGCCAGAACTCCAGTCATCACTCCCACTGACCTTCTTAAACGCCTTTAATATCGGCGTTTCTGCTCAGGGGCAATACTGCCCCTATGAAAACAACCTCCGTATTCTGGCAACCGGCCCTGCAGGCCCCCGGCGAAATCGTCAAGGGGCTGGATGATATCTGGCAGGCCATCCAAATTATCCTGCGTACTCCTCGCGGCAGCGACCCGCATCGCCCGGAGTTTGGCAGCAATCTGCACCTTTATATTGACTGGCCCATCAACCGGGCTATCCCGCATGTGGTGCGCGAGTCCGTCGATGCCATTCGGCGCTGGGAGCCTCGCTGCCAGCTTATGTCGGTTAAACCCGCCTTTGACGGCGAACATCTTACGCTCCGGGTGAGCTGGAAAGGCTCTGACGGACAGACCCGAACTCAGGAGTTGCTATGGCGCTGACAGAACCCGACTTTATTGAACGCGATGCCGATAAAATCACTGCTGAGATGATTGCGCAATACAAAGCCGCAACCGGTAAAACGTTGTATCCCGCTCAGGCCGAGCGCCTGCTGATTGACCTGTGGGCATACCGCGAAATGCTGGTCAGGGTGGCGCCGCAGGAAGCAGCCAAACAGAATCTGGTCGCCTTTGCCCGTGAGCCGATGATTGATTACCTCGGTGAACTGGTCGGCGTGTACCGTCTGGCCGCGCAACCTGCCTCCATCCAACTCCAGTTCTCCGTGGATGAAGCTCTCGTTATCGATGTGCTGATCCCGGCAGGTACCCGCGTCAGTGCCTCCGACAGCATTATTTTTTCCACCGATACGGACGTGGTTCTGAAGGCCGGGTTGCTGCTGGTCAACACCACGGCCACTTGTACCGAACCGGGCGTCGCTGGCAACGGATGGCAACCTGCGCAGGTCAGTCAGTTGCTCGATGAGATTGATAACGTTGACCTGCAGGTGACCAATCTAGCGGCCAGTTCTGGCGGCTCAGAACAGGAAGACAACGACAGGCTGCGCGAGCGCATCAAACTGGCCCCGGAATCGTTCACGAATGCCGGAAGCCGTAAGGCATATCGCTTTCATGCCATGCAGGCCCATCCCAATATCGTCGACGTTGCCGTGCTCTCCCCGGTTTCGGGCACAGTTGAGCTGTATCCGCTACTCAGTACCGGCCTGCCGGATGACAGCATCCTCACACTGGTTGAGAGTTTCTGTTCGGACGAAAAAGTCAGGCCACTTACTGATACCGTGCGGGCTAAAACGCCAGTGCAGGTGGATTACACCATTGAAGCCAACATCACAATCTACCGTGACCAGGATGCCAACTCGATAAAAGACACCGCTAACAGCGCCATACAGAACTGGGTGGCGTCCCGTACCGCAGCACTGGGCCGCGATATTGTCCCCAGTCAGATTATCAGCGTGCTGTCCGTTGCCGGGGTCTACCAGGTCGAACTGGTGACCCCTGCGCTGAGGGTCGTTGCTGAAAGCGAGTGGGCAAACTGTACGGCAATCACTCTCAACATGACCGGGGTGTCCGATGGCTGAGCCGCTACAACTCCCGCCACCACTTGAGGGTGATATCAGCCTCAGAGCACTGGGCAGACTGGCCGGGCGGCTGGACAATATCGACCTGAGCGTACTGATGGTCTATCTGGTCGATATTGTCGACAGCTCCGCGCTGCCATGGCTGGGCGAGCAGTTCTCGTTGTTCGGCGATGGCTGGGAGCTGGCGGAATCGGATGATGTGCGTCGCACGCTTATCAAATCAGCCATCGAGCTGCACCGCTATAAAGGGACGCCGTGGTCAATCCGGGAGATTATCCGCCGTTTCGGCTTCGGTGAAGTGGATCTGATTGAAGGTACTGGCCAGATTGGCTACGACGGCAAACACACTTACAACGGGCTTTTTGTCCACGGCGATGCTGAAGCATGGGCGGTTTATCGCGTCATCCTTCAGCAGCCCATTACTAACGATCAGGCGGCGCTGTTACGCCAGACGCTGGCAGCTTTTGCTCCGACCCGCTGCCATCTGGCGAGTCTGGAGTATCAGTCTGTCGCTATTCGCTACAACAACACCGTCAACTATGACGGCAGCTATAACCACGGGAGCAGTTAACTATGGCAAACCTACCCGAAACCCCGCAGTGGGAAGAAGGCGTCTACCAAATCGAGGTCTCTGACCCCGTTCTGGGCGGGCCTGACGGGATATCTAACCGTCAGGCTAAACAGCTGGCCAGCCGCACTTCATACCTTAAACAGAAGGTCGAAAAAGGCGGAGCAGACCTGGCTGAACACATCGCGGCAGCCGACCCTCATACCCAGTACGCGCCGAAGGCCAGCCCAACATTCACCGGGACGCCTACAGCCCCTACACCTGCTGCGAACGACAACAGTAAAAAACTGGTGACGACAGAGTTTGTGGCAAGAGCGATTTCGGCTCTTGCTGGCACAGCACCAGAGACCCTGGATACGCTGAAAGAGCTGGCGGACGCTCTTGGAAACGATCCGAACTTTGCGACCACCGTGCTGAACAAGCTGGCGGAAAAGCTGGCCAAAGACCAGAACGGTGCAGATATTCCAAATAAAGCAGCCTTTCTTAAAAACCTTGGTTTTTGGAAAAGCAGTTACACATAGCGAAATCTGTAAAAATCCTCCCACTGCGACATAGAGGAGGAAAATTGATGGCCGTCATTGGTTATATCCGCGTATCAACAATCGACCAGAACAGTGATTTACAGCGTAATGCACTCACAAGTGCAAATTGTGACCGCATTTTTGAAGACCGTATGAGCGGAAAAGTTGCCAGCCGCCCCGGTCTGAAACGCGCTTTAAAGTGCGTTAATAGCGGAGACACCCTGGTCGTGTGGAAACTGGACAGGTTAGGACGCAGCGTTAAAAACCTGATCGCACTGATATCAGAGTTACACGAACGCGGTGCCCACTTCCGCTCTTT
>OFEI01000045.1_pt1 | contig 23529 bp, 21 predicted proteins | sample 1521041 | NCBI WGS metagenome assembly OFEI01 (sample SAMN05335687, study PRJEB24111) | insect metagenome | biome: ENVO:00009004; isolation source: gut from larvae fed green and black olives | host: Bactrocera oleae | place: Israel | collected 2011-11
AGGCACATTTCGAGCTGTATCTGAAGGAATGTGAGTGGCGATTTAACACTCCAAGTGCAAAACAGCAATTAACTATTTTAAAACAGATAGTTAAAGGTAAAATTTAAACCTTATCTAGGACAGCCCCTTATTTTTTACGGTCAAAATGTGGTATTTTTTGAGCAGCTTAAAGGTGTGTAAGAATTTCCTGCCACTATTCATTAGTTTATTTTTGAATTCTCTCCTCAGGCGGTTTGTTTATAACTCCCCTGCGTTTTATCTTACGAAGAAATAATGCCAATCCGCTATTACTGCGGCTTGACAATGTTTTCCTCTGCTCCGTACACTCTTTTGGTGGGAATTTGTGGAGTAAAGTGGTGAATTTGAATTTGGGTAACTGGGGGGTGAGGCTGACATGTTCCGGGGCGCAACGTTAGTCAATCTTGACAGTAAAGGTCGGCTTGCCGTGCCAACGCGCTATCGCGAAACACTGATCGAGGAATCACAGGGGCAAATGGTCTGTACCATTGACCTCCACCAGCCATGCCTGTTGCTTTACACCTTACCCGAATAGGAAATCATTGAACAAAAGCTGTCGCGTTTATCCAGCATGAACCCCGCAGAGCGCCGTGTACAACGCCTTCTGCTGGGGCACGCCAGTGAATGTCAGATGGATAATACAGGTCGTTTACTGCTGGCGAATACGCTTCGTCAACATGCGATCCTGACCAAAAAAGTAATGCTGGTTGGGCAGTTTAACAAGTTTGAACTGTGGGATGAACAGACCTGGTATCAACAAGTCAAGGATGATATTGACGCAGAGCAGTCCTCACAGGAACCCCTGTCTGAGCGGCTGCAGGATTTGTCGTTATAACTATGCAGGATACTTACAAACACAGAACGGTGCTGTTAGACGAGGCGGTAAGCAGCCTCAATATCAAATCTGACGGCATTTACATTGATGGCACTTTTGGCCGCGGCGGACATTCACGCCTGATCCTCTCGCAGCTGGGTAGGCAGGGGCGTTTATATGCCATTGACCGCGATCCGCAAGCAATCTCAGCCGCTGCTGAGATTGACGATCCTCGTTTCAGCATCATCCACGGTCCGTTTTCTGCACTGGCAGAGTATACTGAAAAGCGCGGCCTTAAGGGCAAGATTGATGGGATTCTGCTGGATCTGGGCGTCTCCTCACCGCAGCTGCACGATGCCGAACGCGGATTCTCCTTTATGCGTGACGGGCCGCTGGATATGCGTATGGATCCGACGTGCGGCGAGTCGGCTGCCGAATGGCTGTTGAAAGCGGAAGAGTCGGATATCGCCTTCGTGCTGAAAACCTTCGGTGAAGAGCGTTTCGCTAAGCGCATTGCCCGCGCCATTGTTGAGCGCAATCGTAAACAGCCGATGGCGCGCACCAAAGAGCTGACCGAGGTGATTTATATCGCCACGCCGGTGAAAGACAAGTTCAAACATCCGGCTACGCGCAGCTTCCAAGCGATCCGTATTTGGGTGAACAGCGAACTCAAAGAGATTGAACAGGCGCTGAAGGGCGCACTGAGCGCGCTGGCCCCGGGGGGTCGCCTGTCGATTATTAGCTTCCACTCGCTGGAAGACCGCATTGTGAAACGCTTTATGCGCGAGCAGAGCCGCGGACCGCAGGTGCCACATGGCCTGCCGATAACCGAAGCACAGCTCAGCTGTGTGGGCGGTCGCCAGCTGAAAGCACTGGGCAAAATGATGCCGGGTGACAGCGAAGTGGCTGATAACCCGCGCGCCCGCAGTTCCGTGTTACGCATCGCAGAGCGAACGGCATCATGATCGGTAACGAGCGCCACAATTTACCCGGCGTCATCGGTGGTGACCTGTTACGCCACGGCAAAATTGCTCTGATTTTGATGATTGCGGTGCTGGTAACTGCCGTGACGGTGGTGACTACCGCACACAAAACCCGCTTGCTAACCACACAGCGTGAACAGCTGGTACTGGAGCGGGATGCGCTGGATATCGAATGGCGCAACCTGATCCTCGAAGAGAATGCACTTGGCGATCATAGCCGGGTGGAACGTACAGCTACGGAGAAACTTCAGATGCAGCATGTTGATCCTTTGCAGGAAAATATTGTAGTACAGCAATTAAGGACACCCGGACTCAATGAGAGCCGCAAATAAGACGCAGAAGTCGAAACGCACGGAAGATCAGGCCAGCTTTGTCAGCTGGCGTTTTGCGTTGTTGTGTGGCTGTATTTTCCTCGCGCTGTCAGGCTTGCTGCTGCGCGTGGCCTATCTGCAGGTTATCAATCCTGACCGTTTGGTGCGTGAAGGGGACATGCGCTCCCTGCGCGTGCAGGCTGTACCGACCTCACGCGGCATGATCAGCGATCGCGCTGGCCGCCCTCTGGCCGTCAGCGTGCCGGTCAACGCCATCTGGACCGATCCGAAAGAGCTGCAAGACAAAGGCGGCATTACGCTCGACAGCCGCTGGAAGGCGCTGTCTGATGCGCTGTCGATTCCGCTCAGCCAGTTAGCCGCGCGCGTTAATGCCAATCCTAACGGCCGCTTTGTTTATCTAGCGCGTCAGGTCAACCCGGCCATCGGCGACTATGTGAAGAAACTCAAGCTGCCGGGCATCTTCCTGCGTGAGGAGTCACGCCGCTACTATCCTGCCGGGCAGGTCACTTCTCACCTGATTGGCTTCACCAACATTGACGGCCAGGGTATTGAAGGCGTTGAGAAAAGTTTTGATAAGTGGTTAACTGGCCAGCCGGGCGAACGAACCGTGCGCAAAGACCGCAACGGTCGCGTGATTGAAGATATTTCCTCGGTGGACAGTCAGGCGGCGCATAACCTCGCGCTGAGCATCGACGAACGCCTGCAGGCACAGGTTTACCGGGAGCTGAACAACGCCGTGGCGTTTAACAAAGCGGAGTCGGGCAGCGCGGTGCTGGTAGATGTTAACACTGGCGAAGTGCTGGCAATGGCTAACAGCCCGGCGTACAACCCGAACAACCTCTCAGGCACCACAAAAGATGTGATGCGTAACCGCGCTATCACCGACATCTTCGAGCCAGGCTCCACCGTGAAGCCGATGGTGGTCATGACCGCACTGCAGCGCGGCGTGGTACGTGAAGGCAGCGTGCTGAACACCGTTCCTTACCGTATTAACGGCCACGAAATTAAAGACGTGGCGCGCTATAGCGAACTGACCCTGACCGGGGTGCTCCAGAAATCGTCCAACATCGGTGTTTCACGACTGGCGCTGGCGATGCCTTCCAACGCGTTAGTAGACACTTACTCACGTTTTGGTTTCGGCAAAGCGACCAATTTGGGGTTGGTCGGAGAAAGCAGTGGCATATACCCTCAAAAACAACGGTGGTCTGACATAGAGAGGGCCACCTTCTCTTTCGGCTACGGGCTAATGGTAACGCCGTTACAGCTAGCGCGAGTCTACGCAACGATGGGCAGCTATGGCATTTATCGCCCGTTGTCGATTACCAAAGTTGACCCGCCGGTGGCGGGTCAGCGCGTCTTCCCTGAACCGCTTGTGCGCATCGTGCTGCACATGATGGAAAGCGTGGCCCTGCCAGGCGGCGGTGGCGTCAAAGCGGCGATCAAGGGTTACCGCATCGCGATTAAAACTGGTACGGCGAAGAAAGTTGGGCCGGACGGGAAATACGTCAATAAATACATTGCTTATACCGCAGGTGTTGCACCTGCAAGCAACCCTCGTTTTGCGCTGGTGGTAGTGATTAACGACCCGCAGGCCGGCAAATATTACGGTGGTGCGGTATCCGCGCCGGTATTTGGCTCCATCATGGGCAGCGTGCTGCGCACCATGAACGTTGAACCGGATGCCATACCCACCGGTGACAAAAGCGAGATGGTAACTAACAAGAATGAGGGATCGAGTGACCGATCATAATCTGCGCGACTTACTGACTCCATGGGTGCCTGCTGCGCCTGATCGCCTGCTGCGCAAAATGACACTGGACAGCCGTGAAGCAGCCTCTGGCGATCTGTTTGTAGCAGTGAAAGGCCATGCGGCTGACGGCCGTCTTTTTATTCTCCAGGCAATTGCTCAGGGCGTGGCGGCGGTCATCGCGGATGCCGAAGGTGAAGCGGAAGATGGGCAGATTGTAGAGATGCACGGCGTGCCGGTTATCTACCTTGCCCAGCTTTCCCAGCGATTATCAGCCCTAGTCGGGCGCTTCTATCAGCAGCCGGGCGAGAAACTCAAGCTGATTGGCGTGACTGGCACTAACGGCAAAACCACCACCACGCAGCTGCTGGCGCAGTGGGCCCAGCTGCTGGGTGAAACCGGTGCGGTCATGGGGACCGTCGGCAATGGCGTGTATGGTCAGCTGATTCCGGCGGAAAATACCACCGGTTCAGCGGTTGACGTTCAGCATCTACTGGCATCTCTGGTCAACAAAGGCACCACGCTGGCGGCGATGGAGATCTCCTCGCACGGCCTAGTCCAGCATCGCGTGGCGGCCCTGCCGTTTGCGGCTGCGGCCTTTACCAATCTCAGCCGTGACCACCTCGACTACCACGGTGATATGGCGCGCTACGAAGCCGCTAAATGGCTGCTGTTCTCTGGGCATAAGGTCACCCAGGCGATTATTAATGCCGATGATGAAGTTGGCCTCCGGTGGCTGCAGCAGCTGCCTGACGCCGTTGCCGTCACTATTAAAAACAATTTACAGCTTGGCTGTCATGACCGCTGGGTGAAAGCCACTGAGGTTCGCTATCACGACGGCGGGGCTTCCGTGCGCTTTGAGTCAAGCTGGGGCAAGGATGAAATTGACAGCCGCCTGATGGGCGCATTCAACGTCAGCAACCTGCTGGTAGCGCTGGCGACGCTGCTGTCACTCGATTATCCGCTGGCGGCGCTGGTCGCTACGGCAGGCCAGCTGTTGCCGGTTACCGGGCGCATGGAGGTGTTTAGCACGCCAGGCAAACCGACGGTGGTGGTGGATTATGCGCACACGCCAGACGCGCTGGAGAAAGCGCTGAGCGCCGCGCGACTGCACTGTAAAGGGCAGCTGTGGTGTCTGTTTGGCTGCGGCGGCGATCGCGATAAAGGCAAGCGTCCGTTGATGGGGGCAATTGCTGAGCAGTTCGCCGATGTGGTGGTGATTACCGATGACAATCCGCGCAGTGAAGATCCGGCGGCGATTGTGGCCGATGTGCTGACTGGCCTGCTGGATCCCGGCCGCGCCCGCGTGGTAATGGACCGTGCGCAAGCGGTCACTAACGCAGTGATGCAGGCGCAGGAAGGCGATATTGTTTTGGTGGCCGGTAAAGGCCACGAGAATTACCAGATTATCGGCAGCCAAAGCCTTGATTACTCTGACCGCGTGACCGTGGCGCATCTGCTGGGGGTGATAGCATGATCGCCTTTACTCTGCAGCAGCTGGCTGAGATTACCGGCGGCACGCTGTACGGCGCTGACCGCAGCATCACGGAAGTGACCACCGACACGCGCAAGGTGAGCGCAGGCTGCCTGTTTATCGCCCTGAAAGGCGAACGCTTTGATGCCCATGACTTCGTCGGTAACGCTATCAGCGCAGGCTGTTTAGCGCTGCTTATGGGTAAGCACTTACATGTTGCGGTAGCCCAGGTTGTGGTAGCAGACACCCGCATTGCCCTCGGTCAGATCGCAGGTTGGGTACGTCATCAGTCCACTGCCCGCATCGTTGCGCTCACCGGTTCTTCCGGCAAAACCTCGGTTAAAGAGATGACCGCCGCCATTCTGCGTGAATGTGGCGAGACGCTGTACACCGCGGGTAATCTGAATAACGACATCGGCGTGTCGCTGACGCTGCTGCGCCTGACCGAAGCTCATCAGTACGCAGTGATTGAACTGGGAGCTAACCACCAGGGTGAGATTGCCTACACCACCGAACTAACGCGCCCGGAAACGGCGCTGGTCAATAACTTGGCCGCTTCGCACCTAGAGGGGTTCGGGACGCTGGCGGGCGTGGCGAAAGCCAAAGGTGAGATTTTTAACGGTCTGCCGCTGCACGGCACCGCCATTATCAACAGCGACAGCAACGACTGGCCGCACTGGCAGCAGACGCTGCACGGCAAAACCGTCTGGCGCTTCTCACCGGAGCAGCAGGCTGACTGTGATTTCAGCGCCTCTAAGGTGATGTTCAGCGCTAAGAGTACCCATTTCACGCTGCACAGCCCGCAGGGCGACATCGCGATTACGCTGCCGCTGCCGGGTCGTCACAACATTGCTAACGCGCTGGCCGCCACGGCGCTGGCACTCTCTGTCGGAGCGCCGCTCACGGCGGTGCAGCAGGGGCTGAGCCAGCTTAAAGCCGTGCCGGGGCGCCTGTTCCCGATCGCACTGGGCGACGACAAGCTGCTGCTGGATGACAGCTACAACGCCAACGTCGGTTCAATGACCGCCGCCGCGCAGGAGCTGGCTGAAATGACGGGCTACCGCGTGATGATCGTAGGCGATATGGGCGAACTGGGGGAAAAAGCCGCCGAGTGTCATCGTCAGGTCGGCGAAGCGGCTCGCTTGGTCGGCATCGATAAAGTCTTAAGCGTGGGCACGCTCAGCCAGGGCATCTCTGATGCCAGCGGCGTGGGTGAGCACTTCACTGAGAAAGCAGCGCTGAGCGCGCGTGCGCTGGCGCTGCTGTCACAGCATTCACACATTACCGTATTGGTTAAAGGTTCACGTAGTGCCGCGATGGAGCAGGTAGTGCAAACCTTACAGGAGAAAGGCACATGTTAGTCTGGCTGGCCGAGCATCTGGTCTCTTTATATTCTGGCTTTAACGTCTTCTCCTACCTGACGTTTCGTGCCATTGTCAGCCTGCTGACCGCGCTGTTTATTTCACTGTGGATGGGCCCGCGCATGATCGCCCGCCTGCAGGAAATGTCGTTTGGCCAGGTGGTACGTAACGACGGCCCTGAGTCGCACTTCAGCAAGCGCGGTACGCCGACCATGGGCGGGATTATGATCCTCACCTCCATCACCATTTCGGTGCTGCTGTGGGCTTATCCATCAAACCCTTACGTCTGGTGCGTGCTGTTCGTGCTGGTCGGTTATGGCATTGTCGGCTTCGTCGATGACTACCGCAAAGTGGTGTGCAAAGACACTAAAGGCCTGATCGCCCGCTGGAAATATTTCTGGCAGTCGGTGATAGCTCTCGGTGCCGCTTTTGTGATGTATATGATTGGCAAAGACACTCCGGCGACCGAGCTGGTGGTGCTGTTCTTTAAAGACGTGATGCCGCAGCTTGGCCTGTTGTATCTGCTGCTGGCTTACTTCGTGATTGTCGGCACCAGTAATGCGGTCAACCTGACCGACGGTCTGGATGGCTTGGCAATTATGCCAACCGTGTTTGTCGCCGCCGGTTTCGCGCTGGTGGCGTGGGCGACCGGGAACGTTAAGTTTGCCGAGTATCTGCATATCCCTTACCTGCGTCACGCGGGTGAGCTGGTGATCGTCTGTACCGCCATTGTCGGTGCGGGCTTGGGTTTCCTGTGGTTCAACACCTACCCGGCGCAGGTCTTCATGGGGGATGTTGGTTCCCTAGCGCTGGGCGGCGCGCTCGGCACTATCGCCGTGCTGCTGCGTCAGGAGTTCCTGCTGGTGATTATGGGCGGCGTATTCGTGGTCGAGACGCTATCGGTGATCCTGCAGGTTGGCTCCTTCAAACTGAGCGGGCAGCGTATTTTCCGCATGGCACCGATTCACCACCACTATGAATTGAAAGGCTGGCCGGAACCGCGCGTGATTGTGCGCTTCTGGATTATTTCACTGATGCTGGTGCTGATTGCCTTGGCAACGCTGAAGGTGCGGTAATCATGGCTGACTATCAGGGTAAAAAAGTCGTCATCATCGGGTTGGGACTTACCGGCCTCTCCTGTGTTGATTTCTTTGTCGCACGTGGCGTGACGCAGCGCGTGATGGATACCCGTGTCGTGCCGCCGGGCCTAGAAAAGCTGCCGAAAGAGGTTGAGCGATGGTTAGGGTCGTTAAACGATGACTGGCTGCTGGCTGCCGACCTGATCGTAGCCAGCCCGGGAATGGCGCTGGCGCATCCTTCGCTGATGGCGGCGGCTGATGCCGGAGTTGAGATCGTCGGCGATATCGAGCTATTCTGCCGCGAAGCGCAGGCACCCATCGTGGCGATCACCGGCTCTAACGGCAAAAGCACCGTCACTACGCTGGTGGGCGAGATGGCGAAAGCCGCGGGCTGGCTGGTTGGCGTGGGCGGCAATATCGGCCTGCCAGCACTGATGCTGCTGGACCAGCCGGCGCAGCTTTACGTGCTGGAACTCTCCAGCTTCCAGCTGGAAACTACCACCAGCCTGCGTGCCGCCGCCGCGACCATCCTCAACGTGACTGAAGATCATATGGATCGTTACCCTCTGGGGATGCAGCAGTACCGCGCCGCCAAGTTGCGTATTTATGAGAATGCCGCCGTCTGCGTGGTCAACGCCGATGATGAGATGACCATGCCGGTACGTGGTGCCGACGCGCGCTGCGTCAGTTTTGGCGCCGACGTCGGCGATTATCACCTCAACCACCAGCAAGGCAGTATCTGGCTGCGGGTGAAAGGTGAGAAAGTGCTGAACACCGATGAGATGCATCTGATCGGTGAGCACAACTATACTAACGCGCTGCCCGCGCTGGCGCTGGCGGACGCCATCGACCTACCGCGCGCCAGCAGCCTGAAAGCGCTGACCGCCTTCGCCGGGCTGCCGCACCGTTTCCAGCTGGTGCGTAAGCATAACGGCGTGCGCTGGATAAACGATTCCAAAGCCACCAACGTTGGCAGCACTGAAGCCGCGCTGAAGGGTTTACAGGTTAAGGGAACGCTGCATCTGCTGCTCGGCGGTGACGGTAAATCCGCCGACTTCAGCGCGCTGGCACCCTACCTGCAGGGGGAGCGTATCCGCATCTGGTGCTTTGGTCGTGACGGCGCGGAGCTGGCGGAGCTGCGCCCGGAAATTGCCGTGCAGACGGAAACCCTAGCTGAAGCGGTGCAGCAGATTAAAACCGCACTGCAGCCTAGCGATCTGGTGCTGCTGTCTCCGGCCTGCGCCAGCCTCGATCAGTTTAAAAACTTTGAGCAGCGCGGTGACGTGTTTGCCCAACTGGCGCGGGAGGCAGACTGATGTGCATTCCTAGCTTGAGTCTTGCCAACGGTATTTCTGACTTGCTGAGAAACTGGGTCATGGGGTCGCGCGAAAGCGATGCCAACTCGATGGTGCTTTATGACCGTACCCTTCTATGGCTGACGTTTGGCCTAGCGATTATTGGGTTTGTGATGGTGACATCGGCGTCGATGCCCGTTGGCCAGCGTTTCAACGATGACCTCTACTTTGCCAAGCGCGATGCATTTTACATCCTGCTGGCGATGGGTATGGCGCTGGTGACCCTGCGCGTGCCGATGGATTTCTGGCAGCGCTACAGCAATATCATGCTGCTGGGCACCGTTGCCATGCTGGTGCTGGTGCTGGTGGTCGGTAGCTCGGTTAACGGGGCATCGCGCTGGATCGCCCTAGGTTCTTTGCGTATCCAGCCTGCGGAGCTGTCAAAACTGTCGCTGTTCTGCTATCTCGCCAGCTATCTGGTGCGCAAGGTCGAAGAGGTCCGTAACAACTTTTGGGGCTTCTGCAAGCCTATGGGCGTGATGGTGGCGCTGGCGGTATTACTGCTGGCGCAGCCGGATCTCGGTACGGTGGTGGTGCTGTTTGTTACTACGCTGGCGATGCTGTTCCTTGCCGGGGCAAAACTGTGGCAGTTCTTGGCGATTATCGGCTCTGGGATTTTCGCCGTCTGCCTGCTGATTGTGGCCGAACCCTACCGTATGCGCCGCGTCACCTCCTTCTGGAATCCGTGGGAAGATCCGTTCGGCAGTGGCTACCAGCTGACCCAGTCTCTGATGGCGTTTGGCCGTGGGGAATTCTGGGGTCAGGGCTTAGGTAACTCCGTGCAAAAACTGGAGTATTTACCTGAAGCACACACCGACTTTATCTTCTCGATTATCGGAGAAGAACTGGGTTATATCGGTGTGGTTCTAGCCATGTTAATGGTATTCTTCGTCGCTTTTCGTGCGATGTCCATCGGACGGCGCGCTTTAGAGATAGATCAGCGCTTTTCCGGCTTCCTTGCCTGTTCAATTGGCGTCTGGTTTAGCTTCCAGGCACTGGTTAACGTCGGGGCCGCAGCCGGCATGTTACCGACCAAAGGCCTGACGCTGCCACTGATCAGTTACGGTGGTTCGAGTCTGATTATTATGTCGACCGCCATCGTGTTCCTGTTACGCATAGATTATGAGACGCGTCTGGCGAAAGCCCAAGCGTTCACCAGAGGGTAGTTGATGACTGAAAAGCGACTGATGGTGATGGCTGGCGGAACCGGTGGGCATGTCTTTCCCGGGCTGGCGGTGGCACACCATCTGATGGCGCAGGGCTGGCAGGTACGCTGGCTTGGAACTGCTGACCGTATGGAAGCAGACCTAGTGCCGAAGCACGGCATCGAAATTGATTTTATTCGCATCAGCGGGCTGCGTGGTAAAGGCATCAAAGCATTACTGGAGGCACCACTGCGCATTTTCAACGCCTGGCGTCAGGCGCGGGCGATTATGAAAGCCTGGCAGCCGGATGTGGTATTGGGGATGGGCGGCTACGTTTCCGGCCCCGGCGGTCTGGCGGCGTGGAGCTGCGGTATTCCGGTGGTGGTGCATGAGCAGAACGGCATTGCGGGTCTGACCAACAAATGGCTGGCGAAGATTGCTAGCAAAGTGATGCAGGCCTTCCTTGGTGCCTTCCCTAAGGCGGAAGTGGTGGGGAACCCAGTGCGTACCGACGTGCTGGCACTGCCTCTGCCGGCAGTACGCTTAGCCGGACGTAAAGGCCCGACGCGGGTGCTGGTGATTGGTGGCAGTCAGGGTGCCCGCGTACTGAACCAGACTATGCCGCAGGTGGCTGCAAAGCTGGGTAACAGCATTAGGCTGTGGCACCAAGTGGGCAAAGGCGCGCTGGATGAAGTGAATCAGTCCTACATTCAGGTGAACCAGACGCAGCATAAGGTGTCCGAGTTCATCGACGATATGGCCGCTGCCTACGCCTGGGCTGATGTGGTGGTGTGCCGTTCCGGCGCGCTGACCGTCAGCGAAGTGGCTGCGGCAGGATTACCGGCGATATTTGTGCCGTTTCAGCATAAAGATCGTCAGCAATACTGGAATGCCCTGCCGCTGGAGCAGGCCGGTGCCGCCAAAATTCACGAGCAGCCGCAGTTCACCAGTGAGGTGGTGGCGGCAACGCTGGCAGGATGGGACCGCGCAACGCTGCTGAACATGGCAGAAAAAGCCCGCGCTGTGGCGATCCCGGATGCAACCGAACGTGTCGCAGCTGAAGTCAGCAAAGCAGCCAAATGATTTTTGTAGGGGCAGGCAGGTCTGACCCTCAGCAACACAGGTAACAGATGAATACACAGCAACTGGCAAAACTGCGTTCTATCGTGCCCGAGATGCGTCGCGTCCGGCACATCCACTTTGTTGGCATCGGTGGTGCCGGCATGGGCGGTATTGCCGAAGTGTTAGCGAATGAAGGCTATGAAATCAGCGGTTCAGACCTAGTGCCGAATGCGGTGACTCAGCACCTGAGCGCGTTGGGCGCAACGATCTATTTTAACCATTGCCCGGAGAACGTCAGCGATGCCAGCGTGGTGGTGGTCTCTACCGCCGTCTCGCAGGACAACCTAGAAGTGGTTGCCGCACGCGAAGCGCGTATCCCGGTGATCCGCCGTGCAGAGATGCTGGCTGAACTGATGCGCTTCCGCCACGGTATTGCCGTAGCCGGTACGCACGGGAAAACCACCACTACGGCGATGGTCTCCAGCATTTATGCGGAAGGTGGTCTCGACCCGACTTTCGTCAACGGTGGGCTGGTGAAAGCGGCGGGAACCCACGCGCGCCTTGGCAGCAGCCGTTACCTGATTGCGGAAGCGGACGAGAGCGATGCCTCATTCCTGCATCTGCAGCCGATGGTGGCGATTGTAACCAATATCGAAGCCGATCATATGGATACCTACCAGGGCGACTTCGAAAATCTGAAGCAGACTTTTATCAACTTCCTGCACAACCTGCCGTTTTATGGCCGTGCGGTGATGTGCGTTGACGACGCGGTGATCCGCGATTTGATCCCGCGCGTGGGGCGTCAGATCACCACCTATGGCTTTAGAAATGACGCCGATGTGCGGGTGGAAAATTACGAACAGCGCGGCGCACAGGGGTTTTTTACCCTAGTACGCCACGACAAACCGCTGATGCACGTGACATTGAACGCCCCGGGTTGCCATAACGCGCTTAACGCCGCCGCTGCGGTTGCCGTGGCGACGGAAGAGGGCATTGAGGATGATGAAATTCTCAGCGCGCTACTGAGCTTCCAGGGCACCGGGCGCCGCTTCGACTTCCTTGGTGAATATCCGCTGGCAGAAGTGAACGGCCAGGTGGGCAGCGCGATGCTGGTGGACGATTACGGCCATCATCCGACCGAAGTTGACGTGACGATCAAAGCCGCGCGTACGGGCTGGCCGGATAAAAATCTGGTGATGATCTTCCAGCCACACCGCTACACGCGCACCCGCAATCTGTATGACGACTTCGCCAACGTGCTGTCGCAGGTCGATGTGCTACTGATGGTGGATGTTTACGCCGCCGGTGAGGCACCGATCCCCGGCGCCGACAGCCGCTCTCTGTGCCGCACCATTCGTGGTCGTGGCAAAGTCGACCCGATTCTGGTGTCTGACCATAATGCCGTGCTGGAAATGCTGTTACCGAAGCTGACCGGTAACGACCTTATTTTAGTGCAGGGCGCCGGCAACGTTGGTCGTATTGCCCGCACGCTGGCTGAGCTTAAGTTACAACCGCAGACGAATAAAGAGGAAAATCATGGCTGAGAAAATAGCTGTATTGCTGGGTGGAACCTCCGCAGAACGTGACGTATCGCTGTTATCGGGCGCTGCCGTTCTGCAAGGCCTGCAGGATGCGGGCATTGATTCACATCCGGTCGACATCCGTGATTTTCCGTTGATGCGACTGAAAGAGGAAGGGTTTGCCAAAGCCTTTATCGCCCTGCACGGTCGCGGCGGTGAAGATGGAACCTTACAGGGCATGCTGGAATTCCTGCAGATCCCTTACACCGGCAGCGGAGTAATGGCATCGGCCATCACGATGGACAAACTGCGCAGTAAGTATCTGTGGCAGGGATGTGGGCTGCCTGTGGCACCATTTGTCGCGCTGACGCGCGCTCAGATGGATGAAGGCCTGACGGCAGAAGAGCTAGCCAGCATTGATGCCCTTGGCCTGCCGCTGTTCGTCAAGCCGAGCCGTGAAGGTTCAAGCGTGGGGATCTCGCGGGTGAACGAGGCGTATCAGTTCCCTGCTGCGCTGGATGAAGCTTTCCGCCATGACGACGAAGTGCTGGTGGAAGCATTTTTAAGCGGTCCTGAATACACCGTTGGCGTGATTGGCGATCAAATTCTGCCGTCAATCAGAATAAAAACCGCCAGCGAGTTCTATGACTATGAAGCTAAGTACATTTCTGACAATACTCAATATTTCTGTCCGTCAGGATTGAGTGCCGAACAGGAAGCGGAACTGAGCGAACTGACGATCGCCGCTTGGCGCGCGCAGGGTTGCAGCGGCTGGGGCCGCGTAGATGTGATGATGGGCAGTGATGGTCGTTTCTATCTGCTGGAAGTCAACACGTCACCTGGAATGACCAGCCATAGCTTGGTGCCTATGGCGGCAAAACAGGCCGGGATGACCTTCTCGCAGCTTGTGGCGCGCATTCTGGATCTGGCGAACTGATATGTCCCAAGCTGCTCTGAATGTCCGTAACCGCGAAGCGCAGGGAAAAGCGCGCACCGGGCGCAGCAACGGCTCACGCCTTGCCGGGATGATTTTTCTGGCGATGGTACTGGGCGTGATGCTGACTGGTGGGGTTGTGGTGCTGAAATGGATGAACGATGCCTCTCAGTTGCCGCTGTCAAAGCTGGTGGTCACCGGGCAGACGCATTACACCACCAATGATGACATCCGCCAAGCGATTTTGTCGCTTGGCGAACTTGGCACTTTTATGTCTCAGGATGTGGATGTTATTCAGCAGCAGATTGAGCGCTTGCCTTGGATCCAGCAGGTAAGCATGCGCAAACAGTGGCCGAACGAATTAAAAATTTATCTGGTTGAGTATGTTCCGGTTGCACGCTGGAATGATGTGCATATGGTTGATGCAGAAGGAAAATCATTCAGCATCCCGGCCAGTTATCTCGGTAAAGAAAATATGCCGATGCTGTATGGCCCGGAAGGCAGCGAATCTGAAGTGTTAACCGGCTACCACCAGATGAGTAACGCGCTGGCGGCCAGCAAATTGAAATTAAAGGCGGCGTCCATGACCGCAAGGCGTTCATGGCAGCTGGTGTTAGATGATGACACGCGTCTGGAGCTAGGGCGTAACGAGGATATGAAACGTCTGCAGCGTTTCATCGAGTTACTGCCTACCCTGCAACGGCAGGGCCAGATGGAGAATAAATGTATCAGCTACGTAGACCTGCGTTACGACTCTGGCGCGGCAGTAGGATGGGTACCGGCACCGATGGCAGCCGCTGAAAGTAATCAGCAATAGCAACAGAATCAGGCACAGGCTAAACAACAATGATCAAGTCGACGGACAGAAAACTGGTAGTTGGACTCGAGATAGGCACCGCAAAGGTTGCCGCCTTGGTAGGGGAAGTTCTGCCTGATGGCATGGTTAATATTATCGGGGTGGGCAGCTGCCCGTCTCGCGGGATGGATAAAGGCGGCGTTAACGACTTGGAATCGGTAGTAAAATGTGTTCAGCGCGCTATCGATCAGGCCGAACTGATGGCAGACTGTCAGATTTCGTCGGTTTACCTTGCATTATCGGGCAAACATATCAGCTGCCAAAACGAAATAGGGATGGTTCCTATTTCCGAAGAGGAAGTGATGCAGGAAGATGTGGAAAATGTGGTACATACCGCTAAATCTGTCCGTGTTAGCGATGAACACCGCATCCTCCATGTTATTCCGCAAGAATATGCGATCGACTATCAGGAAGGGATCAAAAACCCGGTCGGTTTATCGGGCGTGCGCATGCAGGCGAAAGTGCACCTTATCACCTGCCACAACGATATGGCAAAAAACATCGTCAAAGCAGTTGAGCGTTGTGGCCTGAAAGTTGACCAACTGATTTTTGCCGGTCTGGCATCGAGCTTTGCCGTGCTGACCGAAGATGAGCGCGAGCTGGGCGTCTGCGTAGTAGATATCGGCGGCGGTACAATGGATATCGCCGTTTACACCGGCGGCGCACTGCGCCACACGAAGGTTATCCCGTACGCGGGCAACGTGGTGACCAGCGATATCGCTTATGCCTTCGGCACTCCGCCAACCGACGCAGAAGCGATCAAAGTGCGTCACGGCTGCGCGCTGGGTTCGATTGTTGGCAAAGACGAAAACGTAGAAGTGCCAAGCGTGGGTGGGCGTCCACCGCGCAGCCTGCAGCGCCAGACGCTGGCTGAAGTAATTGAGCCGCGTTACGCCGAGCTGCTGAACCTAGTGAATGACGAAATTTTGCAGTTGCAGGAGCAGCTTCGCCAGCAGGGCGTGAAACATCACCTCGCGGCCGGCATTGTTTTGACCGGCGGCGCGGCACAGATTGAAGGATTGGCGGCTTGCGCCCAGCGTGTCTTCCACACGCAGGTGCGTATCGGACAGCCGCTGAACATTACAGGATTAACGGATTACGCGCAGGAGTCTTACTACTCAACGGCAGTGGGCTTACTGCACTACGGAAAAGAGTCTCACCTTAACGGTGAAGCAGAAATAGAAAAAAGAGCCTCAGTGGGCAACTGGTTCAAGAAAATCAACAGCTGGCTGAGAAAAGAGTTTTAATTTTTACCATAGGGGATCATGTTAGACTTATTTAGTGATCTCCAAGGGAACAGGCACATAACGGAGAGAAATTATGTTTGAACCAATGGAATTAACCAATGACGCGGTGATTAAAGTCATCGGCGTCGGCGGCGGCGGCGGTAACGCGGTAGAGCATATGGTGCGTGAGCGTATCGAAGGCGTTGAGTTCTTCGCGGTGAATACCGATGCTCAGGCATTGCGTAAAACTGCGGTAGGCCAGACGATTCAGATCGGTAACGGAATTACTAAAGGTCTGGGCGCTGGCGCAAACCCGGAAGTCGGCCGTAACTCCGCCGAAGAGGATCGTGAAGCACTGCGTCAGGCACTGGAAGGTGCAGATATGGTATTTATCGCTGCGGGTATGGGCGGTGGTACCGGAACGGGTGCTGCGCCAGTAGTGGCTGAAGTTGCTAAAGACCTCGGTATTCTGACCGTTGCAGTGGTGACTAAGCCATTCAACTTTGAAGGCAAAAAGCGCATGGCCTTTGCCGAACAGGGGATTGCCGAGCTGTCTAAGCACGTCGACTCCCTGATCACCATTCCAAACGACAAGCTGCTGAAAGTGCTGGGTCGCGGTATCTCTCTGCTGGACGCGTTCGGCGCGGCTAATGACGTGCTGAAAGGCGCGGTGCAGGGTATCGCAGAACTGATCACCCGTCCGGGCCTGATGAACGTCGACTTTGCTGACGTGCGCACCGTGATGTCTGAAATGGGCTACGCGATGATGGGTTCTGGCGTGGCCTGTGGTGAAGACCGTGCGGAAGAAGCGGCAGAAATGGCGATCTCCAGCCCACTGCTGGAAGATATCGACCTGTCTGGCGCACGCGGCGTGCTGGTTAACATCACTGCCGGCTTCGACCTGCGTTTGGATGAGTTCGAAACCGTGGGTAACACCATCCGCGCCTTCGCTTCAGACAATGCAACCGTGGTTATCGGGACTTCCCTTGACCCGGAAATGAACGACGAACTGCGTGTGACCGTGGTTGCTACCGGTATCGGCATGGACAAACGTCCAGAAATTACGCTGGTGACCAATAAGCAGACGACTCAGCCAGTCATGGACCACCGTTACCAGCAGCACGGTATGGCCCCGCTGCCACAGGAGCAGAAACCTGCGGCGAAAGTGGTCAATGATCCGGGCACACAGACTAACAAAGAGCCTGATTATCTAGACATTCCAGCCTTCCTGCGTAAGCAGGCAGACTAGGAATAACCCGAGAAATTGGAACTCATCGCTCTTTGTGTTAAACTGTTCGCCCGTCAGTGGAATAAAGTGGTGGTCGGATGGCTAATTTTTGCGAGGTGATGCGATGATCAAACAACGGACATTAAAACGTATTGTTCAGACGACTGGCGTCGGGTTACATACCGGCAAGAAAGTCACGCTGACGTTACGCCCTGCGCCGACTAATACCGGAGTCATCTATCGTCGCACTGACTTGAAGCCACCGGTTGATTTCCCGTCTGATGCCAAATCCGTGCGTGATACCGTGCTCTGTACTTGCATGGTTAATGAGCATGACGTACGTATTTCGACAGTCGAACACCTGAATGCAGCCCTTGCAGGCCTTGGCATTGATAATATTGTGGTGGAAGTGAACGCGCCTGAAATTCCAATTATGGATGGCAGCGCCGCGCCCTTTATCTATCTGCTGATGGACGCAGGTATTGAAGAGCTGAATAGCGCCAAGAAGTTTGTTCGTATTAGGCAGCCTGTCCGGGTTGAGGATCGCGACAAATGGGCTGAGTTTACGCCGTACAATGGTTTCTCACTAGATTTTACCATTGACTTTAATCACCCGGCGATTGACTCCAGCTCCCAGCGCTACCGCATGGAATTTTCTGCGGAAGCTTTCGCGCGTCAGATCAGTCGTGCTCGTACTTTCGGCTTCATGCGTGACATCGAGGCATTGCAGTCCCGTGGCCTGTGCCTCGGCGGCAGCTTTGATTGCGCAATCGTGGTAGATGACTACCGCGTATTGAACGAAGATGGTCTGCGTTTTGAAGATGAATTTGTGCGTCATAAAATGCTCGATGCTATCGGTGACCTGTACATGTGTGGTCACAACATCGTTGGTGCGTTTACCGCGTTCAAATCTGGTCATGCGCTGAACAATAAGCTGTTGCAGGCTGTTCTGGCTAAGCAAGAAGCATGGGAATGGGCAACGTTTGAAGACGAAGCAACACTCCCGGTGACATTCAAGGCACCAAATCTAGTTCTGGCGTAAGCCTGAACCTACAACCTACTTATTACGACTGGTTGAGCTGGTACTCTCTCTGGCCAGTGAGGCCAGTCGTTCTAATATTTTCTTCAGTTTTTCCGGGCTTTGGCTCGCGACACTACGTAAAATCTCTGCGCTATGCTCACTCAGCTGTCTTAAAAGCGGTTTTTCTGCGTCTTTTGCTCGAGTGCTATTTTCTTGCACAGATTCCTGACCTTTTGCCGCCAGCGATGGATTTATCCTGATGTCGATTGACGTCAATGATGGTAATATTTGCGCACGTAAAGCTGACAGCAAGCTGGACTGTTCGTAGCGTAAGCGTGTCAACCAGTTAGCATTAGCCGTTTCGATCACCAGAACGCTCTGACGAAAGTTTGCCACGCGGCACCAGGGATGCAGTTGGGCAGGAAGAATGCCCTGCACTGCGCGGTTCAGTTTGTTCAGAGCAATCGCTCGCTGCTGCACGTTTTGCAGCGCACTCTTCTCCTGAGCATGGTCGAAAAAACTTTCAATTGATTGTGGGCGACTATCGCGCATAGCAAGCTCCGGCGGAACATAGTGATCGATATTCTTAATCGTTGGCGACAATTTGGTAGACGTTATTTGTGGCCGCATCTCCTGTTGGGGATGGTCGCGGCGAGTCTTGCCCTGCTGCACGCGTCAGCGCACGATCGCCCTACCTTAGCAGAAACTTCGTCGCGAAGCCTGAATATTGGCACGGCGGTGCGTTTTGATAGTCTGGCGCTGCTGGAGAGTGCGCGTCGCCTATCATTCAGCGTAGATTACTGGCATCAGCACGCAATCCGCACGGTTATCCGTCACCTGTCATTTACGCTTACGCCATCGGATTCCCCAGTGGCGGAAGAGACCCAGCCGCTTGAAGCCCACAAGCTGGCGCTGCTCGACACCCTTAATTCGCTGCTGACCCATGAAGCGAAGCCGCCGGTCATCATTCGCACCAAGGCCCAACGCCAAGTTAACGCCGTTCCCCGCCATCAAACCGGCCTTTGGCTGGCGCAGGTCCACGGCATTCGCGCCGGACCGCTGCACTTAATTCATAACAACCATTCTGTTTAAAATTAAACGCTAAGTGTACATCGTCAACCACGGTGGCTGAGAGAATTATTTATTATGTTAATCAAATTATTAACCAAATTTTTTGGTAGTAGTAATGATCGCACGCTGCGCCGTATGCGCAAAGCTGTAGAGCTGATCAACAAGATGGAACCCGATTTCGCTAAGCTGTCTGACGACGAGCTGAAAGAGAAAACCGTTGAGTTCCGCGCACGCTTGGAGAAAGGCGAAGAGCTGGAAAGCCTGATCCCGGAAGCATTCGCCACCGTGCGTGAAGCGAGTAAACGCGTATTCGGCATGCGCCACTTTGACGTGCAGCTGCTGGGCGGTATGGTACTGAATGACCGCTGCATCGCCGAGATGCGTACCGGTGAGGGTAAAACCCTGACGGCAACGCTGCCAGCCTATCTTAATGCGCTTAGCGGCAAGGGCGTCCACGTGGTTACCGTGAACGACTACTTGGCCCAGCGTGACGCCGAAAACAACCGCGCGCTGTTCGAATTTCTCGGCCTGAGCATTGGTATCAACCTGCCGGGCATGCCGTCTTCGGCCAAGCGTGCCGCCTATGCCGCCGACATCACCTACGGCACCAACAACGAATATGGTTTTGACTACCTGCGCGATAACATGGCGTTTAGCCCAGAAGATCGCGTGCAGCGCAAGCTGAACTATGCGCTGGTGGATGAGGTTGACTCCATTCTGATCGATGAAGCGCGTACGCCGTTGATCATCTCCGGCCCGGCAGGTGATAGCTCTGAACTGTGCATCCAGGTGAACAAAATCATTCCGCGCCTGATCCGTCAGGAGAAAGAGGATTCCGACACTTTTCAGGGCGAAGGCCACTTCTCCGTTGATGAGAAAGCGCGCCAGGTTCACCTGACCGAACGTGGTCTGGTTGCCGTTGAAGAGCTGATGGTCAGCGAAGGCATTATGCAAGAGGGCGAATCCCTCTACTCGCCGGGCAACATCATGATGATGCACCACGTCACCGCCGCACTGCGCGCGCACGTGCTGTTCACCCGCGACGTTGATTATATCGTTAAAGATGGCGAAGTGATCATCGTTGATGATCACACCGGTCGTACCCTGCAGGGGCGTCGCTGGTCTGACGGCCTGCATCAGGCGGTGGAAGTCAAAGAGGGCGTGGAAATTCAGAACGAAAATCAGACGCTGGCCTCGATCACCTTCCAGAACTACTTCCGTCTGTATAACAAACTGGCCGGGATGACCGGTACCGCCGATACCGAAGCGTTTGAATTCAGCTCAATCTACAAGCTGGACACCATTGTAGTGCCGACGAACCGCCCAATGGTGCGTAAGGATCTGCCGGATCTGGTCTACATGACCGAAATGGAGAAAATCGGCGCGATCATCGAAGATATCCGCGAGCGTACCGCTAACGGTCAGCCGGTGCTGGTCGGTACTATTTCGATTGAAAAATCAGAAGTGGTGTCTGATGAGCTGAACAAAGCGGGCATCAAACACGAAGTGCTTAACGCCAAATTCCACGCCCGCGAAGCGGATATCGTGGCGCAGGCGGGTCAGCCTTCAGCCGTGACCATTGCTACCAACATGGCCGGTCGCGGTACCGACATCGTGCTGGGCGGCAGCTGGCAGGCAGAGATTGCGGCGCTTGAAAATCCAACCGCAGAGCAGATTGAAGCCATTAAGAGCGCGTGGAAAGTTCGCCACGAGGCGGTGCTGGCGTCAGGCGGTCTGCATATTATTGGTACGGAACGCCATGAATCACGCCGTATCGATAACCAGCTGCGCGGCCGTTCAGGTCGTCAGGGCGATAACGGTTCATCCCGTTTCTACTTGTCAATGGAAGATGCCCTGATGCGTATTTTCGCCTCGGATCGCGTCACCAACATGATGCGTAAACTGGGTATGAAACTAGGCGAAGCGATTGAGCACCCTTGGGTGACCAAAGCAATTGCTAATGCCCAGCGCAAAGTGGAAAGCCGCAACTTTGATATCCGTAACCAGCTGCTGGAGTACGATGACGTTGCCAGCGACCAGCGCCGTGCCATCTACACCCAGCGTAACGAACTGCTCGATGTCTCTGACGTGTCAGAAACTATCGCCAGCATTCGCGAAGACGTGTTCAAAGCCACCATTGATGGCTATATCCCACCGCAGTCTCTGGAAGAGATGTGGGATGTTGCTGGCCTGCAGGAGCGCCTGAGCAACGATTTCGACCTCAATCTGTCGATTGCCGAGTGTCTGGATAAAGAGCCGGATCTGCATGAAGAGACGCTGCGTGAGCGCATCATGGAAGAGGCGAAAGCCCAGTATCAGCGCAAAGAAGAAGTGGTTGGCGAGGAGATGATGCGCAACTTCGAAAAAGGCGTGATGCTGAAAACGCTGGACTCGCTGTGGAAAGAGCACTTGGCGGCGATGGATTATCTGCGTCAGGGTATCCATCTGCGTGGCTACGCGCAGAAAGATCCAAAGCAGGAGTACAAACGTGAGTCCTTCGCGATGTTCGCCGCAATGCTGGAGTCGCTGAAGTACGAAGTGATCAGCACCCTGAGCAAGGTTCAGGTGCGTATGCCGGAAGAGATTGAGCAGATGGAAGAGCAGCGCCGTCAGGAAGCTGAACATCTGGCACAGCAGCAGCTGAGCCACGCTGATGCCGATACGGAAGCCGCGCAGTCACTCTCTGAGCAGACTGGCGAGCGTAAAGTGGGGCGCAATAACCCCTGCCCATGCGGTTCCGGTAAGAAATATAAGCAGTGTCACGGTCGTCTGGTTTAACCCGCAGCACGGCAACATCGAAAGGCGGCTATGCCGCCCTGATGTCATGCCGCAGCGGATAATGCTGCGGCTTTTTTTGCCGCGACTGAGGGAGGTATTTGGGCACTATTGCAAAGTTATTGATGAGTTAGCCTCTCGTGTTATTGAAAGGTCTTATCTTTCAAAGACTCTGCTCACCAGACGCATCTCGCCTAGAGGATGCCCCAAATAAAATGATTCTGCCTGACCGCTGTCAGTGCCGGTGAAGATGTTGTACCGGCCTCTGAACTCATTGCCGCCATGAAGTAGATATAAAGAGCTTCAGCGACTGCTGGGTAAAAAAACCGGCACTGTTGCAAAGATCTGGCGATGGTAAACTGATGCCACTGTTTAGTTGAAGGAGCAGCACATGAACCCATTTAAAGGTCGACATTTTGAGCGTCATATTATCCTGTGGGCCGTCCCCTGGTACTGCAAATATGGCATCAGTTATCGTGAGCTGCAGGAGATGCTGGCTGAGCGAGGGGTAAATGTCGATCACACCACGATTTATCGATGGGTTCAGCGTTCTGTACCTGAGATGGAAAAGCGGCGGCGCTGGTACTGGCGTCAACCTTCCGGTTTTGGCTCATGGCATCTCGATGAAACCTACGTGAAGGTCAACGGACGCTAGGCTTATCTGTACCGCGCCGTCGACAGCAGGGGCTGCACCATTGACTTTTACCTGTCTTCACGTCGTCACACCAAAGCCGCCTATCGCTTTATGGGTAAACTTCTGAATAATACGAAGCGCCTGGAAATTCCACGGTTGATCAACACAGATAAAGCCCCGACGTATGGGCGGGCGCTGGCATTGCTGAAGCGGGAAGGTAAATGTCCGCAGCATGTGCATCACCGGCAAATACAGTACCGGAATAATATCATTGAGTGCGATCATGGCAAACTGAAACGGATAATCAACGCCACGCTGGGCTTCAAATCAATGAAGACGGCTTACGCCACAATCAAAGGCATTGAAGTGATGCGTGCGTTACAAAAAGGTCAGGCAGAATCATTTTATTTGGGGCATCCCCTAGGCGAGATGCGTCTGGTAAGCAGAGTCTTTAAAAGATAAGACCTTTCAATAACACGAAAGGCTAACTCATCAATATCTTTGCAACAGTGCCTATTTGCAGTACCAGCGGACGGCCCACAGGATAATATGACGCTAAAAATGTCGACCTTTAAATGGGTTCATGTGCTGCTCCTTCAACTAAACAGTGGCATCAGTTTACCATCGCCAGATCTTTGCAACAGTGCCCTTCAGGCTCCGGAAGAACCGCTTCATAGGGGCGTTATCCCAGCAGTTTCCCCGTCGACTCATACTCTGCTTTATCCTACAGCGCCACAGCGCCTGCCGATATCTACGGCTGGTATAGTGGCTGCCCTGGTCGCTGTGGAACGCCACGTCTGTTGGCTTACCCCGAAGCTCCCAGGCCATCTGCAACGCTTTGACCATCAGTGCCGAGTCCGGTGACGTCGACATGGCCCAGCCCACCGGTTTACG